>Ga0209737_10001808_pt1 | contig 15089 bp, 17 predicted proteins | sample TergutCu122P3_FD_187284 | JGI IMG/M metagenome (GOLD analysis project Ga0209737, IMG submission 187284) | Cubitermes ugandensis P3 segment gut microbial communities from Kakamega Forest, Kenya - Cu122 P3 (SPAdes) (version 2) | ecosystem: Host-associated > Arthropoda: Insects > Digestive system...
GCACCAATGAGCATTACTCAATGTTCTTCGTGGCAGAGGAAGGCACGGCAAGCAGTCTTTTGGGGGTGAAGGAGTTGATTGAATCCCGTGGTCTTTTTTCCAGCTTCTACTCGGATCGTGGGAGTCACTATTGGTACCTATACTGCATCAATTCTGCAAAAATAAGGCCGCGATACGCGCATAGGCGCCGTGCAGTTCGCCGACTGCCTTCTGCAAGGCGCGGGCGCTGTAATCGGCATCATAAAGACGGGTAGCCAGTACCAATACCTCGTCATCATTCTGCCCGCACCAGCCCACTTGCAGCGCCGCCGCGCCTGGATGCGGGGATGCGGCAAGTTTAATGGCGCGTAGCAGGAGGGCGGCGCGGCCGTGATTCGCATATCATTCTTCCCCTGGCACTACTTCCCGACCGCGAATCAGAATGTCAAAACTTGTGTTTTCTACCGTAGCCAGGGGGCGTTGATCCAGGGGAAGGTTCGGTGCGCCCAGGTTGACATCCACCGAAACCTCGAACATGAAGCGTTCCACGCCGGAGGCGGGATTATCCGTTGCCATGCTATAGAGTCCGGTAAGCCGGTAACGACCTTCGCCAGCATCAATCGTGTCAATGCGAATATTCTGTTGTACCGTGGGCTTGTTACCCAGAATATTCAAATTTGAAATAGAGTAGTTGTCCAGCAACTCCCCCGTCTCCTTCGAAACAGATCCTTTTCCACGAAGCGCATCACCAATAAGCGCATAAATGAATCCAGGCAGGTTTTGCGCCGCCAGGTTGGATATCTGGTGTGCCGTAAGAGGATCGGGGAAGAGGGCGATGAACTTCTCCTCCGTGGTTCCGGTTTGGGTCAGGTGATGGTAGCGCCCGTCTACGAAAACGCCGCCGCGGGCGAAATCTGTCACGAATAAATCGGAGAGACCGCTATTTGTACGCAATCCCTGTCTAGTTCCTCCCTCGTTCCCTGGCCCCATGCGCAAATCTCTTTGGGTGTCAGCGCGAATAAATTCGCGGATTTTCACCATCTCATCCCCTAACTCCTTGTTTAACCTGGCAAGATCAGGATGCGCAACCGTAGCGCCACGTACCGCATATTTGCCTTCCCCAAAAATCTCCCGCTGGCGGGAGAGGGAAAGATCGCGTTCGCGGATATTGATGCCATCGAATCTACTCAAAATTGCATCAGGCAAGATGCCGCTCATGCCGTTTCCGAACCACTTCACGACACGCCTGCCCGACTCTCCGACCGAGGAGCCTCTGGCAGGATGAAACAGCGTATAGAGCGTATCGCTAAAAGGTCCGGGGCGGGTGAGAGCCTTGGCAAATACTTCTGGCTTATCTTGTCCAACAAGGCTCATGAAGCCCAAGCGCATGGATAGAGCCAGGGTTGTCGCAAAAAATGCCTCATCCTTGCCAACAAAATCAGGATTATCGGTAGAGGTTGCTTCCTGCATGGCGCTTGCCAACCCATTTAGCAGTGCTTCGACTTCATTCTCATTCTTAGCCTTTAGAATATCCCCGAAGGCTGCGGCTACGGATTGGGACATTTGCAGCATTGTCGGCAACAAGACTTTGTCGGGCACATCAGCCCCCAGTAAGCAGCCGCTTATGAAAAGATCACGCTGGTTCTCTGGAACCATGCTCGCAGCCTCGGTCAAGCTCGCAAAAAAATTGTCTATCCAGGGTTGCAGCGCGATCAGTCTTTCTTCTTTACTGAGGGGAATCAACTCGGCATCACGCGACCTGGCTAATGCCTGAAGAGTAACACGCCATGCTTCGGGGTCGAGTGTGGCTCCTGGCGCCAACTCCTGGGCGCGGGCTTTTACTCGGGCAAACACTTCTGTTGCACAGAGCACGGCGATTTCATTCTGCGCAACTCGCCGCGCCCGGATCGCCTCGTTGGAACGAGCATCACGCACATCCTTGGGCGGAACAAGCTCGAACTTCTCCACATTCATGTCGCCATTCGGGGTAATTTTGAGGCTCATACTGAAATGCCCGCGAGCATCCCGCGCCTCGATGGGAGAGGAAAAATTCGCTTGAATGGAACCATCAGGATTACGGGACAAATGCACGCTGACGTTGGAATGCTCATTGAAAGAAGTTCCGGCAAGAGCCGCAGCCTTCAACAAAGGCAGGAGTGCTGCCTGATTCAGACAGAGCATGGTTTTGGCAAGTTGTCGATCCGTGGCATCCGCACCGCAAAGCTCCCGGCAGAACTTCTCCAGAACTTCGCCCTTGGTTTGGTCAGCCTCGGACCTGTAGGCGGCTCTGGCAGCCATGTCATCGTTAAAGTCTATACCCCTCGTGCTATCCCCTACCTCGATGGTTTCCGTATAGGTACCGCCGCTGCCATCGGGAAGCTCGAAACTGAATGTCGGAATAGGCAAGGTAGGAGGCTCCTTGATGCCGACTCGTCCGACATCAAGACGTATGTAGGAAGCCATGAAATCGGGGTTGTTTCTGTCTTCGCCGCTCCATTGGAAGTCGATCATAGTCGACACATCGCGCAAGGTGACAGTACCTGGGCGTTCGATCAGGGAGGCGAGTCTGTCCCAGGGCATGTGCATGACCCAGTCTTCAACGAGTGCTCTCTTTTTGTCGTCGCCCCCGACCAGAATCCAATCGCCGCTAATGCCATCCCTTTCGTCTCCCTTGATGAGTTCCACCAGATCATCGTACTCTTTTTCAGAGCGCGTCTTGATGGCATCGAGTAAGTCGCTATCAGAGCGACCCACGGGCGCATTCTCCTTGAACAACGCCTTGTGGATAGTCTCCAGAGTCAGTTTTCCTTCGGCTTGTATCTCGCGCATGGCGCCTAGAGCCGCTATAGCACGCTTGAGGCTGATCCCGGATAGCCCGAGATCGGCAAGGTAGAGCTTGTCTTCCAGCATTCCGGGCAGAGCTTCCGAGGATTTTATGGCAACGTGGTGAGCCTCGAAGGCAAGACCTGTGTAGCCGGATAAGCCACGGGCGACACCTGCTTTCAAGGCTTCTTGGCTGATGATCTCCGAAGCAAAGCCCCCCTTGCTTGCCTTATCGCCCAGGAAGGCATATACCCTTCCCAGAAGAAGCTCCTTATCCCCTTGTGATGTCACTTTAGCGTTTTTGCAAAGCTCGGCTACGGCTTTTGCCAGCGGGTTATCCTTGTTCAGAAACACATCACCCGGCTTACCCAGAAACTCCTCTACCTCCTTCAGGTTGTGTTCCTTCACCCGCATCTGCTCTGCCTCTGCCGCACGGGTCATGTCATTCACAATGCGGGCGGTGAGGGGCTTACCTGCCTCGCGCAGGAGGCGAAGTCCGGCGATGTTGAGCATGTCGGCAACCTGGTCGCCGTATTCGGCGCGAATGGCTTTCAGAAAGGCATCTATTGCCTCGCGCTTGGCAGCCTTGGTGGTAAGAGCACCGCCTTCGGAAAGCACATTGCCTTTGACCTTCAAAGCCTGATCGGGGCTGCTTGCCCGGTTGGCAATGCTGACGAAATCCTGCAAGCTGATGGATGGAGGGGTGGTGATAGTCATGGTCGTACTCCTTGGCGTGTTTTAAGGTTACGCAAAAGCTAGGACGCGATACGCTGATAGGCAGCGTGCAGTTCATCGACTGCCTTCTGTAAGGCGCGGGCGCTGTAATCGACATCATGGATACGGGTAGCCAGTACCAATACCTCGTTATCTCCCTGCCCGTGCCAGCCCACTTGCAGCGCTGCCGCGCCCGGTTGCGGCACTGCGGCAACTTTCATCGCGCGTAAGAGACGGGCGGCGCGGTCGTGATCTGTTGCCGGCAGGGCGAGATAGACGACCAACTCTTCATCGTGCGCATCATGTCTTGCCAGCCCCAGGGTGCTGCCCGACTCCAGGCGCAGTTCGGCCGTGCCGCGAGAACCGAGGCGCAAGTTGTCGATACCCATCTCCCGGCCAAATTCGAGCAAAGCCTGTTCCAGATTGGACATGTTCAATACTCCTCACGGTCGATTGCGGTATCCAGTGCTTCCTGGAGGGCATCGAAGATGGCAAAACGCTGTTCGCTGTCCTGATAGACCTGCACCGGCATCCCATGCAAGAGGCTCTTCATTCCCGTCAAAAAGTTGATCTGGGGCGCTATTTCGGTCGCGCCAAATTTCTGTGCCAGGGCGGTAAACCGGCTGGCGGCGACCCATTTTTCGGAACTTACCGCCACCAGATCGCGGAGCAGGGTTATTGCCGCATCCGGCTCTTTGCTGCCATGCACGGCCAGCAATTCCCGGCAGCCATCGAGCACTGTTACCGCAACCCCCAGTTGATATAAATCCTGCACCAGATTTTGCAGCCGGACTGGTTCAACAGAGGGGTTGGCGGCGGCAAGGTCTTGTCCCAGGGCAAGTTGTAACCTTCCCAGTCCTTCTGCCAGCCGGTTTTCGCCAAAACGCTCCAATACCAAGGTGAGGGTAGCGTTGAGCGTAGTCTTACCCAACACCATGTCGCTGTAAGTGGTCTGAAAATGCGCCACTTCTTTGGGGTTGGCGGCAGTGCCTTCTCTTGCGGCATCTATGGTGTTGATGTCCGCCCGGATACGCGCGCCATGTACCAGTTCCAGTTCGTCCAAAGCCTCGCGCAGACTCTCCAGCACGTCTTTTGCCGCGCCTTCCTTCTCGCCCGTGGTGAGGGCGTATTGCAAGGCCATGAACTGCAAGGTGGGGTTGTTGAATTGTTGCCTTGCCAACGCCAGGGGGTTCCCCTGCCCCAGCAACATCTGTTTGGACAATTCGAGCAGGCGTTTCCTGTCATCTCCACCCAGGGTGGCATCGAGATAGCCTTCGATTGCTTCGCTACTGAGTGATTGCGAGGACTGAGTCAGTTTCTTGCTACGTTCATCGGTGTGCTTTTTTTCGACACGCTCGGCGACGTGCATGCTGATTTCCTCGGCAGCGTCTTGCAGAATCGCGAATTCGTCGTCTACCAACACCCCTTCGCTGCCCGGTTGCCGCTGGTGGATGGAGTTTTTGCCGATGGCGCTGTCAGCGCCAAAGCCATGCCGAAGGATGGAGGAGTCTATGCTGTGCATGATTCTGGATTCTCCGATAAACTGGAAGCATTATTGCGCAGTATGTCATCTTAGTGTAAAGGCGCATACTGGAAGTTCCATGTTTTCAGAACAAAAAAATTGACTGAACAGGGAACCATTCTGTTTCTGGCGTTACTCATCCGGTGTCCACCACGGATTTTTTGACCACTCAAGCACTTTTCTTCAAGGAGGCTAGCATGTCACAAACCGCTTCAACCGAACAGTTCCAGGCACAAATGCAGGAAGCCATCGCCAGGGCAGAGGACGCGCTGGCGCGAGGCGCCAGACTTTTCGAGGATCAAGGACTGAACTCTGATAAGGCTCTGGCCTTCTTTGCAGCGCAGTTCAATGAGCAAAGCAGCAAAGAGGCCAAGGCAGCTTTTGAAGCCGATATGGAGGCTGTGGGGCAGGAAGTCCGTGAGGAAATGGCGCAACTGGCGCACACTTCCGGGCAGGCATCCGCTTCGCTTCGCCGCCCCCGGCCAATGGTGTAAATCGCGCCCCGCTTTTGACAACACTTGCTACGAAAGAGAATACATCATGAATACCGTCAATCCCACCGCAGTCAGCGGCGCTTTTTTCCCCCAGAGCAGCGGCATCGACATCGAAACCCTGCTACTTACGGTGCAAATGCAGCGCGCCAACCTGATCGACCAACAGCTTGCCGCCAAAATCGAAGGTGTGAAAGCCAGAAACGATCAAATCAGCAAACTCAATAACGTCCTCTCGACTCTGACCGCAGTGAACAACGCCTTTCCAAGCAATGCCACTGGAACAACCACATTTCCTTGGAATACGGTGGAAAACGGAAAGATCGAAGCAAATGCTAATCAAGCGATCAAGGATGCCGGCATAACCGATTTGGGCTTCTCATTCACAGATGGTGGCAATTGCAAGGTTGGCTCGGGCGTAGAAAAGCAAAACTCAGCCAGAGTAAACGGCGGTGTCACCAAGGGTCAGGTCGAAGCGGCAATCCAGAAGGTCAAAGGAATGCTCGACTCAGCCAATAACAACAGCCAGATGGACATGCTGGAGTTGCAGTCGCTGACCAACAAGCGTAACGATGCCTACGACCTGATGACCAACTTCATCAAGAAGATGGCCGACAGCCGCGCCTCCATCCTCGCCAACCTGCGCTGAGTACGATAACCCGAGAGGTTCTATCATGACCGAATCAGTTTTTGCCAAGGTTCCAGAGGATGCCGAAACCCTGCTGGCGCAACAGGCGGTTCTGCGCGAACTCCTGACCCGAGGCGGCATTCTCGCCGAAGCCGCCGGAGTAAGTAACGATCAGTGCGAAGCCCTGTATCAACTGGGTTACGGCTTCTATGCCCAGGCTCGCTATTCCGAGGCTTTCCAGATTTTCTCGCTTCTCGTGAGTTACAACCATCTGGAAGCGCGTTACCTGACTGCGCTGGCGGGTGCGGCGCAGATGCTGGGGCGTTACCCCGATGCCGTACAGCACTATGCCACCGCCGCAATGTTGTTGCTCGATGACCCGGCGCCGCTGATCCATGCCGCCGAATGCTGTCTGGCGATGGAGCGTCCGGCAGAAGCCGCCGAAGGCTTAAGGATGGCATTGGAGATAATCGATCAGGAACCGCAACACGAGCCGCTGCGCGACCGCGTGGATGCCCTCCTCGCCCCGCTTGCGGCGGCTGGACATTGAAAGGAGCAGATCATGACTACGATCACCCCCATTACCCAGAATGAATTAAGCGCCTACCTCAATGTTCTCGAGAGGCAAGGAGGGGCGGGGTCCACCGAAACGATCGCACAGATCAAGTTAATCATGGGAAATCCAGAAAAGCTTCAAGAGGCGCTTGATAAAGGATGGGACTACCTCTTCAGTACATATGGGATACCCGCGCCGCAACCAAACTTTATGGAAGTCTACAGAGCTATAAAAGCACTGGATCTTCTTTCCGCGCAAGACGCACTGTTCGACATGCATGCGGTGATGGCGTTGCTGACCAAGCTCGCGCAGGAGCAGCGCACTTCGGCGCGTGAGGTGCGTCACAGCGAAGCAGAGGCGCAGATGAGCACTCTCTTGAACGCAGCCCAGCAAATCCGCGAGGCGGCTAAAGAGCGGTTTAATGCTGCCATCGCCTCCGGCGTATTTCAAATTCTCGGTGGTATAACTCAGATAGCCTGTGCTGGTGTTGCTGCGAAGGCACTTACAAACAGCGGCCTTGATGCTGCTACAGAAAAAGCTCAAACTTGGAACACTGCGGGCAGCGGCGGTAGCGGCATCTTCGGCGGCATAGGCTCGATTGTGAGTGCTAACTATGAACGTAACGCTGCCGGGCACGATGCCAAAAAAGCCGAACTGGAAGCCAAAGCCAAAGCGCACGATGCCGCTGTTGACCAGGCTCGGGAGCAGATGCAGCAGATGCAGGACATCCTGCGCGACATTCGCGACAAGCTGAACGCCATAGAGCAGTCCCGCGCCGAAACCACGCGCGGCATTGCCCGCAACATTTAAGGAGTCCGTACCATGACTAATCCCGTATCCAACAATCCGGCAATGCCGCCGCTTGCTACAGGCAATACCCCGGAAGGTGCGCCGTCACTGACAATCAACACTCCAACCGCCATTCTCAACCCTTCCATCATAGAGGCCGTGTTGAAGTCAGCAAAGGAACAAGTCGCGCCTGATAACACTATAAAGAACAACAACGGCGCACCGATACTGACACCGCCACCGACGAACTTCTCTGCCGCCGACCTGATCGACATGCTGCGCGATCTGCAAAGCAAATCAATGGATGCGCAAATCAAGACTGCGTCAAAAAGCCTGGAAAAAGCCGGTCAGGATGCCAAGGCGAACAACGAAGCCCAGATGAAGAAGATAGAGGAATGGATCAAGAAATGCGAAGACGCGGCAAATGCAAGCCGGGTCAAGAGTATTTTTTCCTGGATCGGCAAAATCGCCGCCATCGTCGGCGCCATTGCCGGAATAGTCGTTGCAGTAGCAGCAACGCCGTTTACGGGTGGTGCGGCAAGCGTCCTCGTGGTACTTGCCGTAGTTGGTCTCGTTGCCGCCACCATATCGCTTGCCGACCAGATATCGCAGGCGAAAGGCGGGCCGGAGATCAGTATTTCAAACCTGGCAAAGGGAGTGAGCGCCATACTGCAAGCGTGTGGCTTACCAGAGGATAAGGCGGATAGCATCGGCAAGTTTGTAAGAAACTCGCTATTCGTTTTATTACCTGCGGCTACCTTGCTGGTAGAACCGAAAATGCTTGGCACGGTAGTTGGCGATATCATGCGATGGGCGGGTGTCGACGCAAATACGATTGCAAATACAGAGATGGGTCTTACCATAGGCGTAACGGTTATGGTTACTGCACTTTTGATAGTCATGACCCTCGATGCTACCAAGGCGGCCAGCGGCATGGCAAATGCTGCCAGCATGGCTACGAAGATCGGCACGGCCACGAAAACCGCAGCACAGGCTGGACAAGGACTAACAGGGATAGGTTCGGGCATTGCCGGCATCAAGCAAGCCGGCTATGAGCATGAGGGCGAAAAAGCCATCGCCGCCAAGAAAGAACTTGAAGCCCTCATGAAAAAAATCAACCTCTTCATGGAAGACGAGCGCGAGGAGTTGAAGAAGCTCATTCAGCAACTCGAAGACGGCATGACCGCAGTCTCCCAAATGATCCAGGGCATGGCTGACAACATGACCCAGATCAACCAGAATGTCGGCAGGAGGGCAACAGCATGAACCAACAAACATCAGTCACATTGGACTTCAGCGAGACCTTGCGTAAAGAACTGGAGGCGCTGCCTTCATCTTCCCGTTTCACCGCTGAACAACTGGAAGTGATCTACGCCCTGGCCTACGCCCACATGCAGCAAAAGCAGTGGGAGCAGGCGCTGCCCATCCTCGCTTTTCTCTGCCAGTACGGACCGACAAAGCGCCACTACCTCCTGGGTCTCGCCCTCTGTCTTCGCATGTTGGGACTCCATGAAGAAGCCATCAACACCTGGTCTATGGTTCTGGTAATGTTTCCCGACTATCTGGAAGCGAGCCTCTACATCGCCCAATGCCAGTTGGCGATGAATGATCCTGCCGAAGCAAAGAAGACCCTGCGTCTCCTCGACATGGCTCTGGAAGAAGGCGACCCGGTCAAGATACGCACCAGGGCGTTGCTCGAGCAACTGGAGACAGTCTCAAAAGAGGAGCAGCCTTGATGCGCGTTTTTGTGAGTCGCCCCAGGTTTGGAGCGTTTTCGCTTTTACCCTCTCCCCCATCCCCTCTCCCCCAAGGGGAGAGGGGTGTAGGGGCGGGTTTCAAACCCGCCCCTACACCTCGCAATGACGGGCTGGAGCATGGCGCCTGCCGATGACACAAATCCCCCAACTCGACAGAGAAGACATCCGCTTGCTGGTCGAAATCGGGTTCCTCGCCGCTGGCAGGGGGCTGCTTTCACAAGCGGAAGCAATCTTCACCGCAGTATTGTTGCTGCGACCCGACAAGGCAGTAGGCTATGTCGGGATGGCGATGGCGCTGCTGAACGCTGGCCGCGCTGCCGATGCGATAATATGCTTGCAGGAAGCAAGGTTGCCGACGGGCGAGGAAGATGATCTGGTTCGCGCCTTTCAGGGTCTGGCCTTGCAACTCGACCGCCGCGCCTTTGAAAGCGTCGGTTTGCTGCGCGCCCTGGCGTATCAGCCTCTGCCTGCCGCTGGCGCTACGGAAGGAATGCTTCTCGCTCGCCGCCTCTTGGGCGAGCCGCCCGACTGAATCACCACCCTAACCTGATGTTGCGGGAGTTTTTATCATGGACATTGCCGTAAATACCCTCGTTACGCAAATGACGCCAACTTCCGGCGTTGCGAGCGCCTCGCCGCTTACCGCCATCCCGACTACCGGAGCGGATGATCTGGCGGCGGCGCGTTTTGCCGAAATAATGCAGGCGCCAGCCAGTAATGCCCCGGTAACGACGGCACTGAACGTTGGCGACGCCACCCTGAATGCGCCGCAATCCCTCGGCGAGCGCGTGCTGAATGGGATGCAGAACGTCTCCACCCAATTCAATGAAGCATGGCAGACGGTATCCACCCAGTTGCGTACCGACCAGCATCTGGAAATGCGGCAGATGCTGGCGATTCAGATGGAGCTGACCCAGATCGCAGTCCAATACGAGCTACTCGGTACTGCCATGGGGCAGATGACGCAAAACATCGAACAACTGGTACGCATACAATGAAACATAATCGCTTACGCTCCTGGCTGCTGCTGGGTCTTTCTCTTTTCCTGTTCGCCTGTGGCAACAGGGTAGACCTGATGAGCGCAATCCCGGAAGACGAGGCCAACGAGGTGATGGCGGCCTTGCTGAAGGCCGATGTTGCGGCTTTCAAGACTCCGGGCAAGGATGGCAATGTCGGGGTGCGGGTAGAGGCAAGTCAGGTCAGCCGCGCCCTGCAAATCTTGAGCGAAAACGGCCTGCCGCGTGAGCGACACTCCGGGATGGGACAGATCTTCAAAAAAGAAGGACTGATTTCCTCGCCGCTGGAAGAACGGGCGCGTTACATCTATGCGCTGTCGCAGGAGTTGTCGAATACCTTGTCGAGAATAGACGGCGTACTGTACGCGCGGGTACATGTAGTGCTGCCTGAGCGCGGCGCGATAGGCGAAACGGGAACACCCTCCACCGCCGCAGTGTTCATCAAGCATCGGGACGGTTATGAACTGGAATTGCTCCAGCCGCAGATTCGCCGTCTGGTAACCAACAGCATCCCCAGCCTGTCGCCTGAACGCATTTCCATCGTCTTTGTCGCGGCACAGCCGCCAGATGCCTCCGCTCCGGCAAGCATGAACATGGCGCGGGTGCTTGGTTTTGAGGTAAGCGCGGATTCCGCCGCTGGCCTGTCGGCATTTCTGTGGAGCATCTTCCTGTTGCTGTTGCTGCTCTTTGCCGCCCTCGCTCTCCTGATCCGCCAGCATGGCTTGCCCCCCTATCTGAACAAACTGCTGGGGAGAAAGGATGCCTGAACCGCTCTCTCCCGCAACTGCGCAATACAATCTCTCTGACCCGGTGTTGCCGCGCCTGTTGCGCTTCAACCTCCTCCCCAGCCTGGAGCTGCACCCGGCACAGATTGAGACCTTGTCCCCGCCCGCCGGTCTCGACCGTCCCCAGGCTCCGGTGCGTATGGCTCTGCATCGGCGCTGGTCGGAGCGATTGCTGCGCCATCTGGGCAACTCTGCCGCGCCGGTAATAAACCGGAGCGAGCCCGCCCTGCCCCTGGCTATTGCCATGCCACAACTCCTGGAACGTCTTGTGCGCGATCTGGGCATCGCCCTCCTCGGCCAAGCCTTGCGGCGCGTGGTGTTGCGGCAGGAAGTGCAACAGGCTCGCGCCGAACTCGGTCTGGAGGGGATGAACTGGGCATTGGATGGCGCAAAGGCTCTCCACCCTGGTCTTCCCGAGGTGCGAAACTGGCTCTCTCAAGGCTGGGCGGTGGCGGCAGACCTGCTCGGCTCCGGGCTGCTGGCGCAAGCATGGCATGACGCCCCCTCTTCCTTACAAAAGCGCGCCAATTGGCGGCTGCACCCGCTAGCTTCAACTCCTGAGCTACGCACCGCTTCCGAACTCGAACCAATCGATGCGCGCGCCCTTGGTCTCAAATTACTCCGCGAAAAGGATCCCGCATGGCTTTCCTGCTTCCCCGCGATCCCTTGACGCCTACGCGCACCCTGGAAGCGCACGTTCAGCCGGGCGAGCGCGTATTGCGCGCCTCCGAGTTTGCCATGCTTGCCGATGCCGAGGCCATGCTGGCACATGCATCGGCAAAGGCGGATGCCATTATTGCAGATGCCAAGACCGCTTTTGAGCAGGAATGTCAGCGCGGCTACGCTGAGGGAATAGCCAAGGCCAAAATGGTGCAGGCAGAGGAGATGATCGAGACCGTGGTCAAAACGGTGGATTATCTCGCCCAGGTAGAACAGGAGATGGTGGCCTTGGTAACTTCTGCGGTAAAGAAGATTGTTGGCGACCTCAATGATGAACAACGCATCCTCGCGGTGGTAAAAAACGCGCTCTCGGTAGTGCGTAACCAGAAGCAGATGACCTTGCGCCTCCATCCCAGCCAAATTGAATCTGTGCAAAACCATGTAAACGAACTCTTGAGCGCCTACCCCGGCGTTGGCTATCTGGACATCATCCCGGACGGACGTTTGCAGCGCGATGCCTGCATTCTGGAGAGCGACATCGGCATGGTGGAAGCCAGCATCGAAGGTCAGGTAGCGGCGCTGGAAAACGCCTTTCGCAAAATTCTGGGGAACCGGGTATGAGTCCTGCCACGGGACGCCCCCGCCACCAGCTCAACTACATCACCGAGATGATGCAGTTGGCGCTGGACGAAGCGCCAACGCTGCGCGTAAAAGGGCGGGTGACGCAAGTCATCGGCACCATCATCAAGGCAGTGGTGCCGGCGGTGAAGGTGGGCGAAGTGTGTCTGTTGCGTAACCCGGACGACCAGTTTGAAATGAAGGCGGAAGTAGTAGGCTTTGCCCGCGATGCCGCGCTGCTTACGCCCATTGGCGATATGTACGGCATTTCGGTTGCGACCGAAGTAATTCCTACCGGGCGGGCGCACGCCGTGCCGGTTGGTTTTGGTCTCCTCGGACGAGTGCTCGATGGATTGGGTCGCCCGATGGATGAGGCTGAACTGGGCCCATTGGAAGCAAGCAAGTATTACCCGGTGTTCGCCGATGCCCCTGACCCTTTGAAGCGCCGCATCATCAGCGAACCATTGGAATTGGGAGTACGCGCCCTGGATGGCGTGCTTACCTGCGGCGAAGGGCAACGCATGGGGATCTTCGCCGCCGCTGGCGGCGGTAAATCCACCCTGTTGGGAATGCTGGTCAAGGGCGCGGCGGTAGATGCCACCGTGGTGGCGCTGATCGGCGAACGGGGGCGGGAGGTGCGCGAATTTCTGGAACATGAATTGGGGCCAGAAGGGAGAAGGCGCGCGGTAATCGTCTGCGCCACCAGCGACAAATCGTCGATGGAGCGTTCCAAGGCGGCATATGTGGCAACCGCTATCGCCGAATTCTTCCGCGATCAGGGGAAGAAGGTGTTGTTTCTGATGGATTCGGTCACCCGCTTTGCCCGCGCCCAGCGCGAAATCGGACTGGCTGCGGGCGAGCCGCCAACCCGGCGCGGGTTCCCGCCTTCGGTCTTCGCCACCCTGCCCAAGCTAATGGAACGCTCCGGGATGAATGAGCGCGGCTCGATCACCGCGCTATACACGGTGCTGGTAGAGGGCGACGACATGACCGAGCCGATTGCCGATGAAACCCGCTCCATCCTCGACGGCCACATCGTCCTCTCGCGCAAGCTCGCCGCCGCCAACCACTATCCGGCCATCGACGTCCTGGCTTCGACCTCGCGGGTAATGAACGCAGTGGTAACGAAAGAGCACAAGCAACTTGCCGGACGTTTGCGCGAACTGATGGCCAAGTACGAGGATGTGGAACTGCTGGTAAAGATAGGAGAATACAAGCGCGGCGGCGATGCCACTACCGATGAGGCGGTGGACAAAATCGAGGCGATCCGCGCTTTCCTGAAGCAGCGTACCGATGAGCGTAGCTCCGTTGAGGAAACGCTGGCAGAGATGCGCTCGTTGGTAGGCAATTCTGATGGTGGAGGCAGGTCATGAGCGCCTATGCCGAACTCTTGGCCATCAAACGCTTTCGCGAGAGTCAGGCGGAACTACGCATGATTCATAGTCGGGTACAGTTGCAAGCGGCGCTGGAAACTCTCGCTGAGGCAGAAGCTCTCCTCAAACGCTTGCTGCAAGAAGGCATGGATACCGAACTTGGCCTGTACCGCGATCTCTGCGCCCGCATCGTGCGCCTGTACGAAATCGAGGCCGTGCGGCAAACGGTCGCCTGGTTGCGGCAACGTGAGGCTGCCCAGCAAGATGTCACCAGCGCCGCAGAAACATCCGCACGCATAGCCGAAGAAGCCCTCAATCAGGCGCGTAAGCTTCATCGGGAAGCGACCCGGCAAACCGAAAAATTCGCCGACCTCGCCCGCGATTTCGATTTGACGCTGGCGCGTGAATTCGAGCGCCGCGAGGATCTGGAGATGGAAGAAGCGGCGAGCATCCGACGCGACCGCGAAGAATGGGATGCCTTCGCGGAGGAGAGTGTTTAAATGAGCAGCGAGCGCCCTATCCACATCGAACTGGGAATGCCGCCGCGTTCCGGGGAGGCGCGCGCCGACAGTGACAAACAGCCGATGCCCGAACAACGCAGTGCTAGAGAACTGGCTGAGGATGCCCGTCGCCTGCGGGAGCTTACGGCAATGCCGAGCAATACCGCGCCTGCTGCACAAAGCCTTACCCCTTTCAGTTTATTCGGCGCTGCCGCCAGAGCGGCTAGCATGGGCAGCAGCAATGAGAATCTGGAACGACTGGAGGCGGCTCTCTCGAACATGGCGCGACAGTTACTGGTGGGAGAAGGACGGAGTGGTTCTCCTACGGTCAAGATTCAGTTGGACGACCCGAAGCTGCCCGGGGTGGTTATGGATGTGTTCGAGGCCGAAGGCTCGGTGGTGGCGGAATTCGTATGCAAGAACGAAGATACCCGCGAACGTCTGGCCTCTGCCGCGCGCTGGCTGGCAGAGTCGCTCTCCGAACGTCTGCAACGCGACACCCTGGTGCGCGTATCGAGCGACGACCCCGAAGACCCTTGCCTTACAGAAGCGCGCGGTTCGGCAACAGCCATTTCCGATTCTGCTCACTTACCTTGATAGAGGATGTAGAAAAATGGTTCTTGAGTTATATGCACTGACCGATGCCCCACGCCAACCCCATCCCCACCCTAGCCCTCCCCTTGAAGGGGAGGGGACGCCTACGTCATTGCCGCTGGCGGCAATTGAATTGTTAGACTTTGATATTTCAGCGCTTTTGCGAAAGAACCGCGCTGTACATGACCAGTGCAAGTCCTCCCCTTCAAGGCTCAGGTTTACCCACAAGTCCACCGTCATTTCAGTGCAGGTATGGCACCATGCTCCAGTCCGTCATTGCGAGG
>Ga0209737_10001809_pt1 | contig 15084 bp, 7 predicted proteins | sample TergutCu122P3_FD_187284 | JGI IMG/M metagenome (GOLD analysis project Ga0209737, IMG submission 187284) | Cubitermes ugandensis P3 segment gut microbial communities from Kakamega Forest, Kenya - Cu122 P3 (SPAdes) (version 2) | ecosystem: Host-associated > Arthropoda: Insects > Digestive system >...
TGTGAGTACGGTGATGAACCTTCGGGTTCCAAAAATGTGGGGAATTTCTTGACTAGCTGCAGAACCAGTTAGCTTCTCAAGAAGGACTCTGCTCCATGGAGTAAGAAAGTAAGTAATTTTGTAAATAAGAATGATGTCATTTACATCTGAGTGTTCAATGAACGTTCGCTTTTCAAAAATCCTTGAGTGCACACTGTAATGAAATATGGTTCGCACACTTAGGCCTATGTTTTTTTTTCTCTTAAATACTTGGCATGCAATTATTCGAACTTATTTGACGCCATATTGTGTTCAATAATCTATGGCTGGTCTGGCTCTGCTATAATTTTGGTAGTTATTTCCTAAGCGGCACGATTTAAGGAAGAGCTGTTTTACGTGAAATGTGCTTGTTGATTTTCTCTACAAATTTTTAATGGAAACGTTTCTCCTTCCAAGAAGAATTCAGCGAGATATCATAAACGTGCTTAGTTCTTCACGGAAAGTACCTGATATTTTTAAATGATTGTAACCAATCTTGAATTTTCTCGACACATTGTAACAAACATTCTCACCCATAAAACTGCACGAAAATCTGTTGGACTGTAGCCGAGTTGTTTTCCTCGGAAGGACGGGCTTGACGAAACTTTTCGAAACTCCGCAAACGCAACCGAAACATAGTCACATCGAAAGCACAGGCTGCACTCGCCAAGCATGTATTATGATAGTTATACTGGTACTATGATTTGGCCTTTTCATTTATATCAATGTGGTGTTTGTGCAAGGTTTTTGTGATTTCACACTAAAAATTAAGGCAACTCTGTGACTGTCAAACTATTTTAGTTATAAGGAGAAGGGAGTGCCTGAACCCTACAAAAAGAACACTCCAAAACTCTTATTCAACAATCACGTGTATTTTTAAATTTAACTTCATTACATTTAAAAATTATTTTTAACAACATTTGCACCATTTTAACAATAAATATACAAAGAATAACTAAACAATTTTTCCACCAAAATAATTAAAGTTTTCTCCAGCAAGCCACAATATACCTTTAATTACAAGGGAAAGGAGATGACATTGCACTTTATAACTTTGCCACAATTTTGTGCATAACACACCTAGTAAAAAGTTCGAATGTTTTTTTCAGTTTCATTGAAGAAATTTCTCAAAGTCAGAAGTACATAGAATGGACTTTATCTTAAATGAATTTCTGACTTAATATCAGTTCATGGGGATTTCTAAAGTAAACCCTGGTTATTTTGCAGATTCCACAATATATTGGAATTCTGTCAACATAGTTTACTTAATTTAACTTTTGAAGCTTCAATGGGCAATTAAAGTTGGCTGATTAAATGTTTGCTTAGGGCCCTAGAATATAAATATTTTGGTGTTGATGGGCCAAATAAGGTCAGTATTGCTTTAGACTGTTCTCAGGGCTTGTCATTATACCTGACTGTTAACACTTAGTTCAAATTTTACTGACACTAGTAGCAGAACATAAAGAACCTACACTGCTAAAAACTATGCCTGTAATGATCATGCTGCTGAGTCAGTCAGATCCTCCTGATATCCTGCTAACCCATCTTTCTGTGATCCATCTTAATGTTATCTTCCATATCCATTTTGTTCCTGTGAGTGGCCACCCTCCAGTAGGTTTCCCAACAAACTTTGATATAAAATGAAGATTATTGTCTTCTGGGATATGAACGATGTTTCAGAGGAGCCTTCTACTTCCAAATTCTAGGTAGTTTTCTTTGACTACCTTGAATATAGACTCGGGTAGCATCTCTGAAATATCGCGAACATATTACTGATAAACACAGTGTCGTATACTGCGAGACTGTAATCTTATCAATATTGCTATGAACACATCAAATCTCTATTGTCTATCCATTCTTTTTATTCCCCTTCCTAGTTTTATACCCAGTCCATTGTAATCTCCTAGGTTTCACTATCCTAGCAACACTAGATTACCTGTATAAATCATAAAATTCCTCATTATGTAATAATCTAAATTGCTTGTTTCATGTATTACCTACAGAACCAAATATTTTTTGAACATTTCTTCCCTGGCACCTCTATATTCTTACTTCAGTTTATCCTTTTTATATATATTGCATGCCTGTACAGGCACTCTTCTACTTATAGACAAGCCTGTCTCTTCTATTGATACCAAAAATGTCATTAAAAATAAAGAAAAGCATGAACACTACACCTATAGTGTAGTCACGTTTGTCTTACAGTACAGTGTGGTATACATTGCTACATATCGTGAGGGTATGGCTTTACAGAACGGGAAGTAGCTTTGAAACTTGTATAAACTTCTGCAGAACTGACAAGTGGCAATATGGACAGGTTGGTTCATATCTCTGAAAGTCTGTAAGTCCAATGTGTATAAGTACATGAGTGCCTGTATATTTGTCCTCTGAATGGAAGGTAATATGTGTACAGATTAATTTCCTTTCTAGTCATTTGTTCTGCCATATGTCAGCCTTACACTAATTAAGAGAGAGTTGACCTTAATTGAATTGACTTCATCTGCTGCAATTTGAAAAATGAGATGAATAACCTTGAAATTTCTTTAAATGTTCACCTAGACAAATGTGATTAGGTTAGTGCTCTAGGTAGATACTTAGCTTTTCATTGTGCTCATCAGACAATTTGAGTGTTGAGTCAAAGTGGGTTAAAACTTTAAGTCATCCCTGTCCATGCCATGAAAGCATGTAAGGGGAGTATATTTATAATGCCACTCATTCTTAACCTGGGTACTAGTTGGAGGTGAGTGTCAACATTATACTCTGGCTTCTTCAACCCTGGGAAAGAAACATGCACCCACTGAATGGGAAGTTGGTTGGGTCTTAAAGCTGGTCTGCACCTTTTGGAGAAGAAAAAGTGTCCTGGACCCACTGGGACTTAAACCATGGACCGCTCAGCCTGTGGCCTAGTCTCTGTACCAATTAAGCTAGCCAAGCACCAAATGGGTTCAAACTGGATTAAAATTTTGTGGTATATATATAAACATAAATTTTCACACATTACAAACTTTCATGGATTAGTTAATATTTCATGTGTTGTGAAATTCAGTAATATGTCTGAAGATTCATTGTTAGGCTTCCTGGTGTCAAATGCCTATACAGTTTCCTTTAGGGTAATTGTAATAGATAACATTATTAAATTAGAATTGTAGGGCTTGGTTTTGGACATTATCCTGGATGTTAATATCATTAAATGTGAATCTTATTAGTTTCTCTTTTGAGCTGTGTCCTGTATGCAGCATATGGTATGATTGCTGTGTAGTTTTTGTTTTAGTTCTGCAAGCATTTGTTGTTCTACGAATTCCAAGAGACAAATTCACGGTATATATTATCATTCTAAAAAATTTATCATAATTTCAGTATTAAAGAGAGTATTTTATGTGTGTGTCATGTGTTCATGCTTTAAGATTGTCACTGTATGTATAATAATAATTTCATGCACATAAGCATTAATAAATGTTTTAAACTGTAATACTTTGTCCTTGGGAACACTGGGTATGTACCAGGTAGTTAAGAACTAGATGCAATTATTCATAATTATCAGTGCCTCTTTAGAAGTTAAAATTAAGGGAACACTGACATATTTGCTCACAAAAATTATGTAATCCTTTCATGCCTGGTATGCCAAAAACATTAAATTCTCTATTTTTTCTCCTGCTTCTAGTCATGAATTTTTGTTAAACATATAACAATGTAACTTCATGCACTGCTGGCCCGTATTGGTGCCTAGGCTTCCCAAGGAATGCAAACAAGAATTTACACTTGATAAATTTAAATATAGGCCTATAAGTACAGAGTTCTGTGCCCTGGTGTAGTTAACTTGGTATAGATGTTAAAGATGAAAGGAAAGAGTGACAGACTCAGAGGTACACGGTGTGGAAGCACTGGCAATCAGTGGCATTCATATTTTTTGTGGCCAGTTCTTATAATTTTTGCAGAAAATGCAATAAAATTTAAATGTGATATGGTAACATTGCGTGGAGGATTTTTCTTGCAGTTTCCACGATAACTTAATGCTCCCATTCTCCACATGCATGTATGGTATATTGCTGAATTAAGCACAGGGCTAACTTTACCTAAATAAGAAAAATGTGTTTTCTTATTTGGTAATTTATCAGTAAAGAGTCATTGAGCTGTAAAAGTCTATGCAATATGCATGTGTATAGGAGTATGTAATTCTGTTACATCTGACCCCTCATATTCAATTATATGCCATTATAATGTGTGGTACAAATAGCAAGACATGGCTGGTGTGTGTTTGGAAAGGAGAAAACTAAAAATTTGGTGAAAAAACAGAATTTTTAAAAATTAATGGAAGCATGGTCATCTTTGTGTTTATGCAAAAATTGAACGTTCTGTGAGAAGTTTGTAGTGGTATGATCCAGTATATATAAACAAATTTATGACTTGAACTGTCATTCCTCTTTTGTCTACTCAGACTTCTCAATTTTACCTTGAAGTCTAAAAGAGGGAAATGGAAAATTAGAAGTCTTAATATATAACATGTGCCAAGCAGAAATCTTTGTACAATAGTCTGAAAAGAAATGAACTCGCCACAAGAATCTTAGTAAGTGGCCACCATTTTAACTTGGAATGTGAAACCATTCAGTGATGCCAAAACTGTGAAAGACTGTTTTAGCAGTGGGCAATACATTCCTTTCATCTCACCAGATTAATGAACTGATTGTTAATGAATCAGGAAGACCACGTCTGACTCAAATTATACCACTAGAGTGGAATATGTGTCACAAGACACTTTAATATTAATGGCTGAATTGTGAGAATGTGAGCACTTTGTCTTACTCTGATTCTTCAACAGACTTGACATGAGCTTCACAGTTAATATTCACTGGAGGATGTTGCTGCAGAACAAGAACTATTAAACAATATTTTTGTCAGTCATACCACTGAAATGCCAGACTCAAGGATCTGATCACTGGGAGGCACTGAAAATATTTCCCCCCTCCCCCTAAAGGGGGTCTGGGGTAGCGTAGTGGTTAAGGCGCTGCGTTACTAGTCGGACGGTCCCGGGATTGATTCACTGGAGTTTTCTGTGACATATTTCCTTCCGGCTCAGCCCCTAGTGAAAATGAGTACCAGGAACATTCCTGGGGGTAAAGGCGGCCAGTGCGTGAGGCTGACAACCTCACCACCTTCATGTGCCGAATGTCATGAAATCTGGGAACCTAAACATCCTGGAACCCTCTGGGCCACACCGGGCCTGTTATGGGAATACTTTACCTCCCACTAAAGAAATAGGAACTTGAAATCAAATCATTTGTTGCTGTGTGCATTGTTGTCCTCCAATTACTTGTAACGAAGTTACTTTCATCTCTTTGTTGCAGAATTAAAACCTATTGTGTTGTTGTAGCATTGTGTCATTCATGGAGAGGACTTAGCATCATGGTTCAATGAATGTTTCATGGATGTAACAAAAAAAACTTAGTGCAAATTGTGACATATTTTGGAGCTACAGAACTCAATTATCAAAGCTTTCATATCAAAACTTTTACAGTTTATAAAATAAATTATGCTATGAAGATCTTCTGTGCAATTCACAGGTTTAGTGGCTGGGTAGAGGATAAGTGCTGGACAGATTCTCTGAGTTGCTATAAAACTGAAGGATTTCTTAGTGACTGCATTGCTAGTGACCTTTAAGCTGTTAATTTTAACTGGTAGTTGAAAGTTGCTGTCCTGGCAGATATTACTGGCATGTTAAACGGTGGTATAAATGTACAGGAGAAAGCAAGTGATTACTGAATAAATTTATAAATGCAAATAAAGCAGAAGTTATTGACGGGAAATGTTTCACACATCTCTCAATTGAACATCAAGAATAAATAAATTCTAGGTTTACAAATTTCTAAAGATAACCATTTTGCCTCCCTGAAACCGAATGTATAATACCAAATAAAGATAAGTGTTATGTACACTTGATCCCAAAGTACCTGAAGAAATCACTCATTAATCTTTAAGAAAACATATATGACTGCAAGCTATTTTCCAGCAGAAGTTTAAAACAGACACTGTGTCAGAATTTAGAATATTCTGTCAGAGGAACAGTATTCTCTTATTACAGCCTCATACTAAAATAATTGTCATATTTCAGATTAGATACTTTTTCAAAAGGGGCCATATAACACAGTTTGGATAGTGATTAGGCTGTATGCTGGACCAGATAGGAATGTTGGCTTGGTCCTGGAATGGGCAAGAAATTGTTTCTCAAATGTCTCCTGGTTGGCTCTGGAGGCCACCTAGTCTCTAAGTTAGTGGGAACTGTGTCTCATTGAACAGCTGTAAAACTGCCGGGGTGTGAAGCTGACACCTCAATTCAATCTGGTTCAGGGGTTAAGAATCTGTGCAACTATATCTCAGCTCCTCCATGTGCCTTAATGGTGTGCTGCCTAATTAAGCATAGGAGTAATAATTTACCACTGTGGTGTAAATTTTTTTCAGACACAAAATTTTTAGTAAAAAGACATGTACAGTAAACATCAGAAGGAAATATGAGGGAGCTTAGAACTTTAAAATGCATCTATCTTATGAAATTCATTCACAGATGCTACTGGAAAGAAAGTCAGTCAAATAGCATGGGACATCAATGATACAGACACCGTTCGTACAAAATGTTTATATGCGTGAGCTCAGGCTTCCATCGCAAAGCAGATGAAAACTGAATTCTTCTGGACAATTATGCAATGAGTACTGGAAATTCCTTACTGAAGCTTCGGGACAACCTATCGGTCCAAACACTTAATGACGGGACTGACAAAGGTAAGGAATTACCACTAAATGCTGTGTAATAACCCAGAAGAGCTCAGTTCTCAATAGTTTGAGATCTTGATTTGTATTAAAATAGAACATAGTGGTATAATGCTAGTGAAGGATTATGTTACAACCTTGGAAAGCTGCAGCATAAGAAGCTAACAGGTATAAATTGTTGCAGAATCAAATAGAGGCTATTTGTACCATATATAATAGGGTTATGAGTTACACAACATACAACTACCTCAGACACACTCCCAGACACTTTTATTCCTTCCTGAACAAGATATAGTAATATACATACCGGTATAGGATGGCGGCAAATAAGGAATTAAGATACTTGCTCCCCTCATACTTTTTTAAATATGTGCTTAATGTTAGTTTATACAGGTTATGTGCATTTTTCAGTGCACAGAACCATATATGTTTATCCATAATTAAAGATTTGTGCACATGCATAACTCATACTCCAGCAGAAATACCGTTAAGTTCTAATTTCCATTCAAGGCCATAAGTCTGGAGTTTTTTGCTTTAGATACACTGTATACTGTTAGTCCTATTGGAAATAAAAATTAAGGAAGCTCTTACAGTAATCCTCTATGAATGTTCCCTACCTTTGTTTCTACCACCTTATTATTAAATTGAATCCCAACTTTCAACACCATGTTGTTACTGAATTTAAACGAGAAGCACTGAAAGTCTGAGTGACTTTGAGATGCAGCTGAATGAAAACTGTGTTTTTCTTCAACAAAGAAAGAAAATGTGATTTCTGTACTTAAGTGCACACACACACAGCAAAATTGCACAATGATAAATATTTCTGGAATTTGGTTAAAGGAAAAAATACACTGCATGAGACAGTTGAAACTTAAGTTCAAAGTCTTATTTTTATTTTTAATTCAAGTGGTCAGTATCTGCTCGTAATATACTTCTTGTATAGCCTGGCAGAGTGCTTGATATTTAACAATTCAAAGACATCTGTTAAAAGTGCCTGTTACTATCAAATCATCTCCCCTTTAACCAAAAATGTTTGCTTTGTCATACCAAACATTTGGCTTGTGTTGTGGGCAAATGTTTTCTTAATCATCCACTTGATTTTTTTTCATTGAGTTGGACACGAGAAGATTAGATTTTCTCAATATACTTAATTCAGAGTGGGTTTATGAGAGGGCAGTCTCAGTGGGTCAACTAATGGGTTGAGGGATGTATAAATAAGTTAGATTTATAACTTCATTACTATCTCAGTGGTTTGATTTCATGAAGATGAGATCTCTGATTTGGATACATGAAGTTGAGGGTTACATGAATGGACTGTTTCATACATAATGGGCCTTCCCATTGAGTTAAATTGATTTAGTTTAGCTTTGATTGAACCTGGGCCTCTGTGATCAGAGGCTAGTTACTTGCTTGAACTATAGCATGGCCCTGGAATTCATGAAGCCAAGAGGTATCCCAGTACACTTGACTTTCAAAATTGATGGGTCTCATTTGGATTTGTGACGTTGTCTACCTTGACAGGTTGTGCTCATGTACTCAGAGATACCTCAGTGAATTGGACACATGCACTTGAAATTATATCAGTGCACTGAATTCATAAAATTCATGTTATCCAGTATCACTCATTCTCATGATATGTGAAGTTGTGGTTATGTCACTGAATTGCATGAATGAAATCTGTGCCTATATCAGCGCATTGATTCGTAAACTTGAGGCTGCATGAATGAATTGGTTCCTATTGATTTGTATGTATGAAATTGATTGTTATTGCAGTGAGTATTTGTTGTGCAGTTGCAGTTTTCTCAGTAGGCTGAATTCATGAATTTTGGGTATATAATTTTGTTGGGTTTTGAATTTGGTGCTTACTTATTGTTTAACTTCCTTGTTTAAGTTACTTCAATTAGGTGCAGTTGGATTCATGAATGTAAGGTTATGTTAGTGGGTTTGATTCATCAAAGGAGAGCATTCTCACTGAATTGTATTTGTGACATTCATGAAGTATAGGCATGACTTTATTTGTGAAACTGAGGTTATCTTGATGAGGCTAATGTATGAATTGGAGGGTTTATATCAGTGACATGAAATCATGACACTAAAGTATTGATAATTAAATTATAATAATACTTTGTTTTTTTATGGGAAGTTAGCATGTTTCTGCTCCCAGCTAATCCAATTTTGCAGTTGCTTGTAGTTTGACAAGGAGAAAACATATGTAACATTAATGACCATGTTCAGACATGAGATTCAACTGTTCACTCTTGTCACTAAATGTCACCACAGCACATCTTTACAATATAGAAATGTTCACCGCCCACATGTTGGCAAGTTTACCATGAAGAAAACATTGAGTTCAATAAGAGATGCAAGCACAAGAAACATTCCATACATAATCAGGCAGGCTTGGCCCACCTTGCGGTCCAGTTGGAACTTGTTCCATGAGAAAGTAGCATATAAGAGAAGTAGAGTTGACAATAATGAGATGGCACTGTACTCAAGCCCACGTGAATTGATCCCAACAAAGTGCTGTCCTTCAGTGGTAGGCAGGAATGAAGCTTTAATGAGCCATGGCAGTCCTAGACATAGCAGGATGTCAAATGTATTGGAGCCAATGGAATTGCTAATTCCCATTGATCCATGCCCTGTAACAGTAATTTCATATGTACACTAATGTTTACACAAAAGTGCAGTTTGTTACATTCAGTGAGGAGAATGTTGGGAAACATCAATACATAATTAGCCAAATGAACAATGATTAAGATGCATATTGTTTTCAAGTAATGTTATATTATACAGCATAAAAAAAGTAATAGTAGTAGTAGTAGCAGTAGTAGCAGTAGTAGCAGTAGCCATGACTTGACTAGTAACAATGGGGGGAGGGTTGCAAAATCAACCATGGGTATTAGGAACTTCAATTTAAATCCCATAAAACACAAGTTTATCATTTCTTTTCTGCTTGGCACCACCCAAATAATTGTTTAAATATATTTCTATTTATTATTTACCCCTCTTCAACTCAGTAGCCATAAGTAATAGTAGTAACTTTCGAAGATATGATTGAATTATATCCCATTTCAAAATGCGTAGCACTTGTGTATTTATTTTGTTGTTTGTGTGTGTGTGTGTGTGTGTGTGTGTGAATGAGCACAGTTATTCGTATGTGTTCCACTTCACTACTCCAGTATAAATACCAATAACAGGCTGTTTTTAACATAATGAATCTGATTCCAAAAAGATTTGTAATTTTTTGACAAGCTGAGTAACTAGAAAAATTTCCTAAATTGGGTTGGTCATGTATGACAAAATGCAATACATTTTCTTGCTGATTAAAGTCATTTCCTAATGCTATCAACCCACCTACTTTTAATGCACAATGTTGTATTGCATTCAGGTTTTATATCCTGTCATTATTAAGCACATTTAATTTAATTTAATTTAATCCAATCTAGTTTCATACAGTATATTCCAGTGTGGGGCTGTCCAACATATTGAGCAAAACTGTTTTCCAGTTGATTTATAGTGGTGATTACAATATATGCTCATGCCAAAAATTTTGAGACAGTCTGCATTTCACTTACAATTGCAGAGTCATTGTAGGAGTTATGACAGATTATATGAGTAAAATTGTCACTTCATTATTCATACTGAAATAAACTGAGTGTAAATGATTTGACAATATTATTGTAAATGCATGTATCACTTAAATAAGCTATTAACACTTAGCTATTGTTTTCAGTAATGCTATTATCATAGTGAGATGATAATGGATTTCTTAATACTCAGCAGTCTCTCTTCTCTCCAATAAACCAGTTTGTGCTACCCAAAACATAGCCACAGTACATAGAATGGAGTCATTCTGAACAGTTCTTTGAGTCAGATACCAGTATTATTCTGTCAACCAAGAATGAAGGCACGGTGGTGAGGTTACCTTAACATAAGTAGATATATTTTTGTAGTAAGTATAGAGAGAAGTTTTTATTTTTGAGTGGAAGCCAAAGTTTATATGTTTAATATGTATATGCAAATTTATACATAGCTGAGAAAGGAAATTAGGAATGTCACTATAAAAATGTTTACAAATCTTCTGAATTGCCAACCCGTGTTAGTAGTGAAGTGAGGAAGAAACACTTCCTGTGTTTATTTGTGTATCTTTTGCAAAAATGTGCTGCTGCTAATATACTCGTAGTAGCTTTCCATTTGTCTCAGTTTCTAATGAAACATGAAAAGCCATTTTATGGCTGTACAATAGTACAAGAGTTCATTTTTGAAGTAGCTGAATCTTTGTTTCTGACACTCTAATAAAAGTGTCAAATAACAACCATCACCAAGGACATTTCTTTGTTAATGCCTAGCATCCATGTGTTTGCAAATTGGTGAGGCAGTTGATCCATTCAATTCAATTTCTAACAGGGGTTTTTATATTTTTCACATACTAGAAAACATACTGAAACTCCCCCCCCCCCAGTGCCACCACATGTCCTCTCAGACTTCGTGGTCTCCCCCCCCGGCTATGGCTGAAGTGTAACCGACTTCTGAGGTTGGGACGCCCACTAGGCGCGGTTACGTTTTCCTGATGAAAATGAAGGTGAGATGAGAGGTGAATCTGAGGTGCCTAATTTCTACCAACTACTCAGACCATGGTCACCATGGGCATCTTCCCCTTTCAAGGAAAAATGCACATGGTAGAGCCGGGAATCGAACCCGGGACCTCATGGTTAGTAGTCAGGAGCTCTGACCACTAAGCCACGAGGCTGGTCACATACTGAAACTTTTAACCTTAGAATAAGCTACATAAGATGACTATGTCTACATTTCATTTAAATCTTTGCTTATTGGCTACAGTGTGCCTACAGAGAAACTGGCTTTCTTCGCTACTGCTGACAAACCCTCTATTCAGTCTGTGGTCTGTCTGATGACAGGCCCATAACCTCTTCTTCCAAAGTTACTTTTCCACAGAGTGCAAGCTAGTGCTTCCTATTACAGTGCCCAAAGTCATCCAGTAGCTGCTTATGTCTTCTTCCTCGTCTTCTTGTCACTTCTATGCTTCCCTTTATCTTCCTTTAAATAACATGTTTTAGAAGGCAATTTCTACACAAGATGTGATGAATACATTGAGCCTTTGACCTTTTTATTCTTTACAGGACATCACTCTCCTCCTGAACTCTTTGTATTATTTCTTCATTTCTCACATGATCATCAGTTCAGCTGATCTTCATCCTTCTCCTACACCATTTCAGAAATTTTGAGGTATTTCTGATCTACTTTCTGAAGTGTTCAAGATTCAGAACCATACAAAGCTATGTTCCAAATGCAACATTGTACTAGTTTCTCTATATTTATTTTCGTTCTGTAGCATCATCCAATTTCAATTAGTCTATCAATCATGCCCAGTAGCACCATTTGTTTCTTAGCCAGTAGCACAAATTTGTCTGATATTTCACAGTGCAAATTACATATTCTCCCATTTTGAAGTCTCCAAACCATTCAAGAGCATCATTGGTAAGGTATTCGTTGCACAAGTTGAATAAAATCTGTGACAAACAGCATCCTTTTCTAGCTCCTATTTCAATCTTCACACTTGTTTTCTCCTTTTGGTCAAGTCTCAGTTTAACACTCTGATCCATGTACAGTTTGCTGATCAATCTTCTTGCATGCCATTCAAGACCATTTCCCTTTAAGATCTGCATTCATGTGGTCCATTTGTCTTGGTCAAATGCCTTCTGCCAGTCTATGAAACAAGCATGCAATACTTCACCTGTGTCCAACATTCATTCTGCTATTATTCTCAGCAACCCACATGAATTGCTAGTTTCTTGCAAACCCTCCATGGTAGGTAAATATATGGGACTTGTACAGTTGTGTAAGCACATTGAAATGCAGCTATATTTTTTTATCTACCATTGCATGGTGCATCAGCAAGCTTATGCAGAATGGTTCTGAAAATGCCACATATTATGAGCATTGTATTGCATGTGGTGAATTCTGTTCACTTGAAGTGACTGCAGAGATGGCAATTTAAAATGTTGTTGGATGAAATGGATTTTCAGTATGGTGGCATACAGCTGCTCAATGAGATCTAATGGTTGAGCAGAGGTAGAGTTCAGCTGTATGTAAGATTGCAGTTTGCATATTTACTTACAGATTTCACCTGATACCAAAACCTAAATATTTATGTACACAAGGCGTTAATGTTTCCCCTCTTTTAAATGTATTTTTATGAAAGTCCCTTTGTGTAATATTTTACTAATTTTAATTTAAAGATTGTGTTCTAAGAGTTCATTTTATTACAGTTGTTAATATATTATTGGGTCACCTTGCTTAGCCACAATCACACTGGAGACAGCTTCTGGAACACTGGTCCCTGCCGCTAGGAATGTAATACCCATTACGGAATCTGGAATTTTCAGGGTGTCACCTGAGGAGTATCAAAAGAAGTTTATATCTATTTCAGTTCACTTTTTTGTCAAAAAATAGGCAATAATTTATGGTTGGATATTGAATACTGATGATTGATTAACTCAATGGTGCAGAGTACTCTTTAAACGTTTGTAGTTCTTAAGTTGGTGAAGAAGTTGAATGATTTTATCTGATAACAAAAACCACATGATTGGATCCTGCACTGGCATTATCATTCCACTCACTGGAAAATAATGTGTGACCTCTAAATTTTAATTTGTGTGAGTCTGATGATTAATAGCCAAGGGAATTTAAAAATTAAGCAGTATCATGTAAGTGACCATTTGCTTCTGATTTAACATTTTTATTATTTTTTAAATAATTCTTGGACATGTATTGTTGTAGTACTGAAGTCTGAGTTTACTTCCTGATAAATCATCTTTTTAATGTTTCAGTAGCACAGAAACCACATCTTGTAGGAGAGATCAGAAATGGCTGCTGTTCTTAAACATTTAAGGTTTTTAGATTGGAAGCTACCTAACTAGAACTAAATTAAGAATATACTGGGATGTCCAGCTTCACTGGTAGGACATCAGGGGACTAGCACTGAATGGAAAGCTAAATATGCCAGTTAAGTGGTAGTATAAACAGCATAAGCTTTTTTGCACATATGCTTTATTTTCACAAATACTCATTCAAACTCTGCAGTTATATGTAAATGTAAAATTTCTGCTCCATGTGACACAAAAATATAAACACTACCACTCTCAGAGGGAAGCTCACCAATAATAGTTATCATCCATGCTACTACGTAAGATAGGCTTCCAATCCAGACGATACACATAAGGAAGGTAAGTGGAAACCAGCGTTTGAAACGTGGTTTCTCACAGTCTGGTATGGTAATGAGGAACACAAGATGAATTGGCCAGACAAGCAACCAAGCCAACTGACGCCACTTCTTCTGTGCGCGGGGCCAGTGGAATATTGATGATGATGACAGAATTCCAGATGCAGCTAAATAAAAAAAAAAACAGTAATTTTCTATAAAGACAATTTCATTCAGTACTTGAAAGTAAGTCAGAATAAATATAGTTAATTGAAACACTTATACAAAGTGTTTTTTTTAATATGGTACTGAGCAGGACTGAGAGCACTGCACAGTGTGTGGCATAATCAGTCACTGAGCAGCAAGAATGTTGTCTGCTCTATGGCATGCATCTTGCAATAAAGAAAACATCCTGTTTTAATTGAATCACAGGTAGATGCCTTGTAATTCTTTTGTATATTTTATGCTTTTGCACATAAGAATTGTTTTTATATCCCATTCATCTCATGCCTTATAAGATAAATTTTTGCAATGTAAACATAGAGTAAGCTCATACTGAACAAAGAAAACACAGAAAATATGAAGAAAAAATTAAGATTATAATCTCCCCAGACAGCATACAGATTTTTAGGTTGCAAACAAAGATCGTTAGAATTATAGCAGGTTGTAGATATAGAGATTCATGTAGAAAATTGTTTGTTAACTTAGAAATTTTACCACTTCCCTCTCAATACATTCTTTCCCTTCTCATGTTCATGATAAGAAATAGGAGTCAATTCTTGGTCAATTCTTGATCAATTCTGAGATACATCACAGTAATACCAGACAACATGCAGACTTCTACCAACCTTCTGTGAATGTGGCTAAATACCAGAAAGGAGTGTATTATTTAGGTGTTAAGGTATTCAATGCACTTCCTTCTGATATAAAGACAGAGTTTAATAATCCTAAGAAATTTAAAGTTGTTTTACAAAAATTTTTATATGAAAAATCCTTTTATTCCTTGGATGAATATTTCAACCTCCAGAATTGTTAAATTTACATTTGGATACACATCTACCAATCTTTACTACAGTTTGTTTGTATAC
>Ga0209737_10001810_pt1 | contig 15081 bp, 7 predicted proteins | sample TergutCu122P3_FD_187284 | JGI IMG/M metagenome (GOLD analysis project Ga0209737, IMG submission 187284) | Cubitermes ugandensis P3 segment gut microbial communities from Kakamega Forest, Kenya - Cu122 P3 (SPAdes) (version 2) | ecosystem: Host-associated > Arthropoda: Insects > Digestive system >...
CGCTGTAGCCGCTGGAGAAGTTGGACGGGTATTGCCACTTACGTTCTCGACTCCCGCAGGAGCTGACCAAGCATCGGTGACTGTAAATGTAACTATCTTTAGTAGTGGCTCACCTCTGGTAGCTGGCAACGAACACCTTGTTGGTAATGACTTTGGGTGGGGTATTACTACTGGTGCATTGACTGATAATGCGGCTAAGCAATTGTCTAACGTACAAGGTGTATATCCTGACGCCAGTAAAATTGACCTATCTGACATTGATGTTGATGCAACTCAGCTAGCCGCAATTAATGCTGCTATTACTGCTGGAGAAATTGGCAAAGTGTTGCCTCTTACCTTCTTCACAGTTGCAGGGACATCCGTGACAGTACAGGTAACACTGTATGGTAACGGAACTACCCCATGGACGGTGGGCGATGAGTACATCGTTGGAAATAACTTCGAATGGACAACCAAAGATGGTGCCATAAATGCGGATAAAGCCAAGGAATGGGCTAAGGTTCTGGCAATCGGAGCCGATGGAAGCAGAATAGACTTAAATGATATTGACGTTGACCCAACTGAACTAGCAGCGATTGTCGCTATGGCGAACGCAAGACTCTCGGGTGTTTTGCCGTTAACTTTTACTACTAATGGTGCCACAGGCAATCCGGCTTCTGTAACAGTGATGGTAACAATAAAAATACCTTGGACCATACTTTATAATGGAAATGGAAATACTTCGGGTACAGCGCCGGTAGATACCCGTAACCCATATGCAGGGGGAGACATTGTTATAGTTTTGGGAAATACAGGTAACTTAGCTAAGACTGGCTATACCTTCATTGGTTGGTCTACTGACCCCAATGCTACAGTTGCTCACTACCCTGTCAACTTTGCCTTTCCGGCATCCGGAAATATTACTCTGTATGCCGTATGGAAAATGAACGAGTATACAGTCACATATGTTGATTGGGATGGAAAGGTGCTTAAGACCGAGACTGTGCCACATGGTGGCACTGGCACGCCTCCGGAAAATCCGTCTCGCCCCGGGTATACATTCAAAGGTTGGACTTCCTACTCCAATATAACTGGCGATACGGTTGTAACTGCTCAGTATGATGTTAATACATATACAGTGACGTTTGTGGATTGGAATGGAACAGTGCTTCGCACAGAAACGGTAAGCTATGGTGGCTCAGCCACTGCTCCGGCTAATCCGTCTCGTACAGGGTATACCTTTACGGGATGGACACCCTCCTACAACAATATCACATCTAACTTAACAGTAACGGCGCAATACACTCAAAATACCTATACGGTTGAGTTTAGAGACTGGGACGGGACTGTGCTGAAGACCGAAACGGTACCGTATGGTGGTTCTGCTACACCCCCACCAAATCCAAGTCGCTCTGGTTACACTTTTACTGGTTGGAGCCCTTCTGTAAACAATATTACTTCTAATACGGTGATTGTAGCGCAGTACACTCAGAATGCTGTGACTCCACAGCCAACAGAACACACTGTGGTTTATAAGGACTGGGACGGAAAAGTGCTCAAGGAGGAAAAAGTTAAAACAGGAGAGGCTTCCACTCCCCCTGCTGACCCAACTAGAGAAGGGTATACATTTAGTGGGTGGAGTCATGAAGGTCGTAATGTCGCTTCGGATACTACTATAACGGCTCAGTATACTCAAAATCCTCCGCCAACAAAAGATGCCAAATCTTGGGCTCTACTAAATCTAGTCTTGGCTATAATTGGAGTTGTTGTGGCTTTGGTATCTGCCCTGTATGTAGTCATGAAGAAGGGGCGCAACTTCTTATGGATGCTGGTTGCTACGGTGTTGGGAGTTGTGGGAATAATTGTATTCTTTGTAACGCAGAATATGAGTAATCCCATGACGATGGTTGACTGGTGGACATTACTGCATGTTGTTCTTGCTGCTATAGGTATGGTGGCAATGGTATTAGCTGTGAAGAATAACTCTGAAAAACAATCATCCAAGAAACGAGCCTAACCGGATTATCTACTACTAAACAGTAAACACTCACCGGCATAGCCGGTGAGTGTTTACTGTTGATTGAGGGGCGAATCTCGGATTGCGAATTGAATTTGACATTTATTTTGATAAGTGCTATCTTTAGGTTTTGCTTATCGAAACTATGAATAAGTGCTACCCCTATTTCCATCTTCCGCATACAGCTTTTTTGGTCTGTTTCTGCGACTAAAAAACTGCCTCACTAAACCGCAGGCTATTACGTAAAAAGGAGTAAGTATCTTGGAGCGTCCTATGTTTCCTGTTGGAACCCGTCCGCCGTTACCGCATAAGAATTATGCCAATGTTTCACAGGTCGGCGAGATCCCCAATCTTATTGAGTTGCAGTTGGCTTCCTATCAGTGGTTGCAAGAACATGGAATAAAACAATTGATGGAGGAGCTTTCGCCGATTAAGGATTTTACCGGCAATCGTCTTGAGCTAAGTTTTACCGATTATGAGTTTCGCTCACCGCGCTTATCGGAACAGGATTGTGTTCATCGCGATCAGACATATTCCGCGACTCTGTATGTCAAGGCAAGATTGCTAATTAAGGCGACAGGGGAGATCAAAGAGCCATTCGATTTATTCTTTGGTGATTTGCCGTTGATGACGGAGCAGGGAACGTTTATTACTTCGGGAACAGAGAGAGTTATTGTAAGTCAGCTGTTGCGTTCTCCCGGGGTTTACTTCACGGTTGTTGAGGATGCCGTCAGCGGGCGGCGAATGTGCAATGCTAATCTTGTACCCAGTCGTGGCGCGTGGTTGGATTTTGAGACAAGTACCAGAGATGTAATCTCGGTAAAAATTGATGGAAAGAGAAAGATTCCCATTACAACATTGTTGCGTGCTATAGGTTATGCGACAGACAATAAACTAATAAAGATGTTTGCTGATGCTGATATTTCTACTACCCATCAGTACATCAAAGCCACAATGGAACGCGACCCTGCGATTCGTTCTGAAGAGGCTGCTTTGCTAGACATTTATAGGAAAGTCAGACCCGGAGATCCTCCAAACGTTGATAACGCGCGTAAATTGCTCCAGAACATGTTCTTCAATCCGGATCACTATGATTTGGGTTTGGTCGGGCGCTACAAACTCAACAGGCGACTAAGCTTGCCTCCGTCTCAGGAAGGTGACGGGCGCGCACTTACGCGAGAAGACATGGTTGAGATTGTCAGACGAATTATTATGGTGAACAACGGGCTTGATTATTCCGATGATATTGACCATTTGGGCAACCGCCGAATACGTACGGTCGGAGAGCTTATTCAGAATCAGTTCCGGCTTGGATTGATGCGTCTTGAGCGTGTTGCTCGCGAGCGTATGAGCATTCTTTCTGCTGAGGCGCTTACTCCAAGTGCTCTTGTGAATATTCGTCAGGTTGTTTCAGTCGTCAGAGAGTTCTTTGGCGGCTCACAGCTCTCGCAGTTTATGGATCAGACTAATCCGTTGGCGGAACTTACAAACAAGAGGCGCTTGTCGGCTATGGGTCCTGGTGGGCTTTCTCGTGAGCGCGCTGGATTTGATGTGCGTGACGTGCATTTCTCGCACTATGGCCGTATTTGTCCGATTGAAACGCCTGAAGGCCCCAACATTGGTCTTATAGGTTCGCTTGCGACCTATGGTCGTATTAATCGTTATGGATTTATTGAGACCCCATATCGTAAGGTGAAGTCGAGCTTGAGCACTAAAAGCCAAGAGTTGCTTGGGCGCAAAGTGCTTGAAGATGTTGTCGATAGTAAGGGGAAGGTGGTATTGGCGGCTGAATCAGTCGTGACTCCGGAAGTCTTGAGTAAAATTGTGAAACTGCCTTCAAAAACGGTAAAAATAGTGCCGTTTGTTTCCTCTGAAGTGGAATATATGCAGGCTGATACTGAGGACAAGTACAATATTGCTCAGGCAAATTCACTTCTGAATGGAATGAATGAATTTGCGCTTGATCGCGTTGAGGCGCGCTTAGCTGATCAGTATCTCTTGTTGCCACCTTCAAAAATTGAGTATATGGATGTATCCCCCAAGCAGATCTTCAGTGTGGCTGCTTCTCTAATTCCTTTCCTTGAGCATGATGACGCCAACCGTGCCTTGATGGGAGCGAATATGCAACGTCAAGGTGTTCCTCTTGTATTGCCTGAGGCTCCCTTAGTTGGAACCGGAATGGAAGGCGAGGCTGTGCGTTACAGCGGGCAGGTACAGTTTAGTAAAGTTAACGGTGTTGTATCTTCTGTTACCAGCTCGGAAATACGCGTCACGGCAAATGACGGTCGGGTTGAAGTCTATAATCTGAAAAAGTTTGTGCGCACCAATCAGGGTACATGCATCAACCAGCGCCCGATTGTTAAGAAGAACGAGAAGGTTACTGTTGGGCAGGTACTTGCCGATGGGTCTGCCACCGAACGCGGTGAATTGGCCCTGGGGCAGAACGTAGTTGCCGCGTTTATGAGTTGGGGTGGTTACAACTATGAGGACGCCATCATCGTAAGCGATCGTTTGCTCGAGCGTGATAAATTTACTTCGGTACATATTTCTAAGCATGAGGTTGAGGCACGAGACACAAAGCTTGGGCCTGAAGAAATAACGCGTGATATTCCCAACGTCAGCGAAGAGAACCTGCGTGAGCTTGATGAGTATGGCATTATTCGTATAGGCGCTGAGGTTGAGCCGGGCGATATTCTGGTGGGGAAAATTACTCCAAAAGGGGAAACAGAGCTTTCCGCTGAGGAGAAACTTTTGAGGGCAATTTTCGGAGAAAAAGCCAGAGAGGTAAAAGACACATCTCTGCGCGTTCCCCATGGGGAGTCCGGAAAAGTTATCAATGTGCGTGTTTTCTCGCGTGATGACGGTAATGATTTGCCGGCTCGAGTAAATACTTGGGTTCAAGTCTGGGTTGCTCAAAGACGCAAGGTTTCCGTCGGTGACAAACTTGCCGGTCGTCATGGCAATAAAGGTGTGGTTTCCATTGTGGCACCGGTTGAGGATATGCCTTATCTGCCTGATGGCACTCCGGTCGATATCATACTTAATCCTATTGGCGTGCCGTCTCGTATGAATCTGGGGCAGATTTTAGAGACTCACTTGGGATGGGTTGGGCAGTGGCTGGGTTTTAAGGCGGTTACTCCTGTTTTTGATGGTGCCTTAGATGTTGATATTGAGGATGGCCTGGCAAGACTATGGATGGCAAGGCAGGCTAAGGCTGTTGATCTTGATCCGGATAATCACTCATCGGATTTTGATTTGGCGAAAACCAAAGAATGGATTAAGAGCAAGGGACAAGATCCCGAGAAAGCTTTTGACGATAAGCTTCGCGGAGAAGCGAGAATAATCTGTTTCCGCTTATGGTTGAAAGAACGTGGTATTGATACTCGCAGAATGACTAATCCCAAAGAAATCGAGAAGAGGGTGCGCAAGATTTGCGAAGAGGAGAATTGTCCTTTCCCTGTCGGCGGAAAGTCTCAACTGCGCGATGGCCGTACAGGCGAGTTTTTTGACCAACCGATTACTGTCGGCAACATCTATATGCTTAAACTTATTCATCTTGTTGAGGATAAGGTTCACGCTCGTGCGACGGGTCCGTATTCCTTGATTTCGCAGCAACCCCTTGGAGGAAAAGCGCAATTTGGGGGGCAACGCTTTGGAGAGATGGAAGTTTGGTCATTGGAAGCGTATGGTGCGGCGCATAACCTGCAGGAGATGCTTACCACAAAATCAGATGATGTTACTGGGCGTTCAAAGACTTATGAGGCTATCGTTAAGGGTGACGATATCATGCCGCCCGGGGTGCCCGAGTCTTTTAAGGTTTTGGTTAAAGAATTGCAGAGTCTCGGATTGTCAGTGGAGGTACTCAACGAGGAAGAAAGGACTTTTTCTTCCGATAAAGTACATGACGCTGGCGGCAAAAAAGAAACACTGACTTTGGAAAGTGCTTCTTCTGTAATGGTTGATGAGTCAATAGAAGAAATTGATGGAGATGAAGAGAATGCTTGAAGTTAATGATTTTGACGCAGTGCGTGTTTCATTGGCTTCTCCTGAACAGATTTTAAGCTGGTCATACGGAGAAGTAACCAAACCGGAGACAATTAACTATCGTACTCTGAAACCGGAGAGAGATGGGCTGTTCTGCGAACGCATTTTTGGACCTATTAAGGATTTTGAATGCGCTTGCGGCAAGTATAAAAGAGTTCGTTTCAAGGGGATTATATGCGACAAGTGCGGAGTGGAAATCGCTCGTGCCAAAGTTCGTCGCGAGAGAATGGGGCATATTGAGCTTGCTTGTCCCGTCAGCCATATTTGGTTTGCTCGCGGTATTCCCAGCAGAGTAGGGTTATTGCTTGATTTATCATCACGCTCTCTGGAGCGCATCATCTACTTTTCTCACTATGTAGTTACCTCAGTGAATGAAGATATGCGAACTGAGGCGATAAGAATGCTGGAGGAGCAGTTCACCAGCGATATCTTAGAGAGCAAGCGTACCATTGAGGAAAAAATCACCGAGCTTGAGAAGAATGATGCTACCATTGCCGAAGTTAATGAGGTAAGACGTAATTTTGATATCGAACGCGCAAGGATTGAGGATGAATTCCCGTCAAAAATTGAGCAGTTGAAGGATCTTCGTCGTGGCATGCTTCTTACCGAGAATCAGTATCAAGAACTGTCCGCAAGTTGTGGTCCGGTATTTGAGGCGTCTATGGGTGCTGAGGCTATTCAAAAGCTTCTTACCACGATTGATTTGGATAAGGTGCGTAGCCAACTGATTCAGGAAACGCATTCTTCTTCAGGGCAACGAAGACGCAAGGCGGCCAAACAATTGCAGTTGGTTGAGGCCTTTCGCCGTTCCTCAAACAAACCGGCGTGGATGATAATCACTGTTTTGCCTGTATTGCCCCCGGATTTGCGCCCTATGGTGCAGCTTGACGGCGGTCGTTTTGCCACTTCTGATTTGAATGATTTGTACAGACGTGTTATCAATCGGAACAACCGGTTGAGGCATTTGATTGAAATAGGCGCGCCGGAGATTATAGTACGCAACGAAAAGCGCATGCTTCAAGAAGCGGTGGATTCGCTTATCGACAACGCTCGCAGAGGTCGCGCAGTGTCTATATCAGGTGACCACAAGGCGAAGTCATTGTCTGATATGTTGCGCGGTAAACAAGGTCGTTTTAGGCAGAATTTACTTGGTAAGCGCGTTGACTATTCTGGGCGTTCCGTGATTGTTGTCGGTCCTGCCTTGAAGCTATATCAGTGCGGTTTGCCAAGGCGAATGGCCCTTGAGTTATTTAAGCCCTTTGTAATGCATCGCTTAGTTGTGGATGGATTGGCTTCTAACATCAAAAGCGCCCGCCGGCTGGTTGAGCGTGCCAAGCCTGAGGTTTTTGATGTGTTGGAAGAAGTTGTCAAGGACCGACCGGTGATGCTTAACAGAGCTCCTACGCTACATAGGCTTTCTATTCAGGCGTTTGAACCGGTTCTCATTGATGGCTCCGCTATTCAGATACATCCTTTAGTATGCACAGCGTTCAACGCTGACTTTGATGGCGATCAGATGGCTGTGCATGTGCCTCTTTCCAAAGCGTCAATTAAAGAGGCGCGCGAGATGATGCTATCCATTCGCAATATGCTTTTACCTTCCTGTGGAGATCCTGTTGTCGCCCCGACTTTGGATATGGTTTTCGGCTGTTATTATCTGACTACCATCCGCCCCAAAGGTAAGGGTGAGAATATGAGGTTTGGCAGTTTTGAGGAAGCCAAGCTGGCATACGAGTTGGAAGCGGTTGATTTGCGTGCCGAAGTGAGTGTCAGAGACGGCGGTGGAAGCCTGCTTCGTACAACTGTCGGGCGTATTATCTTCAACGATATTCTTCCCAAAGAATTGGGTTTCTACAACCAGAACATTGACAAAGCGGCGCTCAAGGATATCATCTCGCGTTGCTATAAGATTCTAGCGTCTGACGAAGCCATGGCAGTAATGTTGGACGGGCTTAAAAGCGTCGGTTTTCAGTATGCTATGCGCTCGGGTATCAGCATCTCAATGGGAGATGTGGAAGTTCCCAGTGATAAGACCAAGCTGCTTGAGCAGGCAGAAGAGCGCTCTAAGCTTCTTGACAGTCAGTATGTCGATGGGCTTATTACCGACGACGAGCGATATAGCGGAATTGTCGACGTGTGGATGCAAACAACTGATCGCATTAAGCAATCCATTAGTTCGTCAATGAATCGACAAGGTTCGGTATATATGATGGCTACTTCCGGCGCGAAGGGTAACATTTCGCAGATAACCCAAATGGCCGGTATGAGAGGCTTAATGACCAACCCATCGGGCAAGATCATTGATTTTCCGATTAAGTCGTCTCTTAGGGAGGGGCTATCAACCCTAGAGTATTTCATCTCAACCCATGGTGCGCGAAAAGGTTTGGCTGACACGGCTCTGCGTACATCCGGCTCAGGTTACCTGACCAGACGCTTGGTTGATGTTACTCAGGACGTAATCGTGCGGGAGAAAGACTGCGGTGATTTGATAGGAATCTGGATTGAAGAGTCGCAGGAAAAAGGCTTATTCCCTGTTTTCAGTGACAGAATTATCGGGAGACTGGCAGCCAGCCCAATAGTGAATCCTCAAACTGGAGAGATAATTGTTGACCGTGATGAAGAAATAAATGAACTTGTTGCCGGTCAAATAGTTAAGGCAGGTATTAAGCGTGCTCATGTTCGTTCGCCCATGTCTTGCCAGTCCAGGCAAGGAGTGTGCCAGAAATGCTATGGGCGAGACCTATCCCGCGGACGAATCATAGAAATGTACACCGCAGTGGGAATTGTTGCCGCGCAGAGTATTGGTGAGCCGGGAACGCAGCTTACACTTCGTACGTTCCATACGGGAGGTGTGGTAGGGCTAGACATTACAACCGGTTTGCCTCGTGTAGAAGAACTGTTTGAGGCAAGACCTCCAAAAGCTCAGGCCATAATTTCTGAGATTGATGGGGTAGTGGATGTCATTGAGAACAGCGATGGTCGCTGGATTTCAATTACCAGTACCGAAGTGCTTCGTGACGAGTATGTTGTGCCAAAAGGTTGGAAACTGAATGTTAAGGATGGAGCGAAAGTCGAGGCGGGACATATGCTGGCTGCTCCCAAAAGTGATAAAAAAGGTGTTGTGGTCGCCGCTGAGCCGTTGGTAGCGCGAGTGTCTGGTGAGGTTCAAATTGATGGTAGTTCGGTGACAATCAGGTTTGAGGAATATGACGAACGCAAGTATATTGTTCCGGTTGCCACTCATATACGTGTTGCGACAGGTGATGTGGTGAAGGCGGGGCACCAACTGACTGATGGCTCCATTAATCCACAGGACACTCTTTCGGTTTTGGGAAAGAATGCTGTTCAGCGCTATTTAGTGGATGAGGTCCAAAAAGTATACTGTTCTCAGGGCGTGCATATTAACGATAAGCACATTGAGGTAATCGTTCGTCAGATGCTTTCTAAGGTTCGTATTGAAACATCCGGAGACACAGATTTTATTCAGCGCGAATTGGTTGATCGCTATCGCTTTGAAGAGGAGAACGCTAAAGTTTTGGTTGAGGGCGGTGAACCGGCTACGGCGCAGACAGTGTTAATGGGAATAACCAGGTCCTCATTAGCCACAGACAGTTGGCTTGCTGCAGCCTCATTCCAAGAGACAACCAGAGTTCTTACCGAGGCGGCGATTTATGGAAAAGTTGATCGGCTTGTAGGTCTTAAGGAGAACGTAATCATCGGTAAACTGATCCCAGCGCGATGTAATGCCTGTTTGGAGGCCGATGAGGAGGCGCGTCAGTTAGCTAAGAAAAAGGAACAGGGGCGAAAGGAGAATATGCTGCCTTTCTTCTCTTCAAGTGAATCGAACAAGACTCAATCGGAGAGTGAAACCTTTTTGGGTAAGTGATAGCGACGTAGCGCCCCTTTCGGCTTTGGTGGGCGCCGAGGAAACCTAGTTTTTGTAGGATGAGGAGGTTTAGAGCTGGTGTCAGTTTGAACCTCCTTGTTCTTTATGGAGGTGTTCGAGTGCACAGAGCAATTTCCTATGGACTAAAGGTAATAGCTGTTAGTATTGCTGGAATGCTACTTTTGAGTATGGTATTCAACATGAGCTGCAATTGTAATAGCAATACACAAGGCAAGCCAGAGTATCAGCATTATCCGAAATTTGATACAACACTGCTAGGGGATATTGAGGATTTGTGGCTTCGAGCTTATCAGAAATATGTTCATTATGGAGGGCATGACTTTATTGATAAGCAAGCCGACGCTAATTACAAAGCTTACTTAATGGAAGATCATAGAATTATTTCTATCAAGTGCAATGACCCAGGAATTGTTTTGTTGGGTGAGGCTGGTTGTTTATTAACAAGTAAAATGCTTGAATATGGAGTAAGACACTATGAAATCACCATTTCTGATGCAGATAGAATAGCATTTCTTGAAGGGAACATGACTACTATTACGGAGACTCCCCTGAATATCTTGCGATTGAACGCAAGCTAGAACTATGGGTTTATGACGTTAGCGTCAGAGAAGCTCTCTTTGAGATACTTTTGAATAATTTTCCAGACATTGATATAACTAGGGTTATTATCAAAGAAATTGACTTAAGCACAATATGGCCTATGCAGCCCTTTGTAACGTGGTTGACGCAAATTGCTGATGGATAAGGGAGATAGCGCTATAAGAAGATTCATACTCCCAGAGTTAACAGCACATAAATAATAAAGCTCCTAATTGCTCGTTGCTCGCCTTGACACTGAGCGTGACAGAATGATACTCTGACTGTAATTTAATAGGAAACCTAGGGCTCGGTTTATACCGAGTAGATATGGAAGGCAAGTCGGTGAGATTCCGACACAGTACCGCCTGCTGTAATCCCAATTTTTTGGGTTAGTCAGAACGCCATATTCCTAGGGGTCGTCTCCGCGGGGCTCAGGAGGTGTTTATGACTGGATAGATAATCTAACCCCTGCCCACAAAGCAGGGGTTTTTATTTTGTCGCTAAAGTAAATAATGGAGAAGTTAATATGTTTTCTTTAAAACCAAGAAGAGTGCTTGGTCGCTTTTCTCGCCTGACATGTTTTATTAATCTGGCTGTTGTCGCAGTCTTGATGTTGTCAATTGTAATCGGTGCCGCTTGCGACCGGGGTAGTGGTTCGTCAAGAGTTTTCACCGATGGATTGGGGCGCACTGTAACTGTTGAGAAGGTTCCGGAGAGAATTGTTTCTTTGGATCCCAGCAATACCGAGGTTTTGTTTGCTCTTGGGTTGGGTGATAAGTTGGTTGGAAACACCAATTGGTGTGACTACCCGCAGGAGGCATTAAGTGTGGTAAAGGTTGGTGAGTTCGACAATATAGACGTCGAGAAAGTGGTGGCCTTAGCTCCTGACATTATATTTGCCGAGGATATTCACAAGAGTAAAACAATCCCTGCCTTGGAGGGGTTTGGGTTTACTGTTTTTGCCGTTGTCCCTCACAGTATTGATGAAATAATTGACTCAATCACTACGCTGGGGAAGATTACGGGAACAGACTCTAAAGCCAAAGAGATAGTGACAAGAATGAAAGCCAGAGTGAAATATGTTACCGATAAAATTCCGAATCTTTCCGAAAAACCGAGAGTTCTGCATGTATTGTGGGCAGACCCAATCATGACATACGGGAATAACACTCCTATGTATGACGTTATTAGTAGGGTCGGGGGAGTTAGTATTGCGCCTCAAAAAAATGGGTTTCCCACATTGACGCTGGAAGAAGTGATTCATCTTAACCCGCAAATAGTTATTTGCGACGTGGGGACTTATGAAGGAGGAGATTATTCGCTGGTTATGGTTCAAACCGATCCAAATCTGCGCAGTATCTATGCAAGGAGTAATGGCTTGATATACGGTATTGACGATTCTCTTACGCAACGGTTCACCGAACGTATTATCGATGCCTTAGAATGGGTCGCTGCGATTATGTATCCTGAGTTGTTCCCTGAATTTGTGGAAAAGTATATGTAATATACTTGTTTGGTGAAGTATTGTGCCTAGTTTTTTTTCTAATAGTCAAAAGAAAGCGCCGTCGGGGGTTATCTCCCGGCGGCGTAGCAAGAAGCTGTCCTTTCTTATTCTGGCGGTAATATTGGTGTTTTTGGTATTGTTTGCTGTTACCGTGGGAAGCGTTTCCATTCCAATAGAGCATGTTTGGAAAATACTTCTGAACAAGCTCCCTCTGGTTTCCTTTGGGCAGACATGGACAGAGGGGGAGCAGATTATTATTTGGGATATTCGTTTGCCCAGAGTTCTTCTTGCTGGCGCTATAGGTATGGCGCTTTCGGTTGCCGGTGCTACCTATCAGGGTTTGTTTCGTAATCCGTTGGCGGACGCGTACCTAATAGGAGTAGCTCAGGGAGCGGCGCTCGGAGCGGTAATCGGTTTCGTTATGCCAATAACAGGTGTTGCCGCCAACTATGGAATCGTGCCTATTCTTGCCTTTTGTGGTGCCCTGCTCGCTGTCGTGGTTGTTTATTCTTTGGCGAGAGTTGGCAGGACGTTACCTGTTTCAACTCTGATTTTGGCAGGAGTCGCCTTGGGAGCGCTTTTGGGGGCGATTGTATCGTATCTTACCCTATCAGGCGGTCAGTCAGTGAGAGGGATTCTGTTTTGGCTTGCAGGCAGTTTGGCAATGGTTAAGTGGTCGGAGTTTTGGATTGTTTTCCCAGTTGCCCTACTTGGCTCGATAGTAATAATGTTGTTCGGCAGACCTCTTAATATAATGCAGATGGATGAGAATCAAGCGCAGCAACTGGGAGTTAACGTGGAAAGAGTGAAGGTTTCTCTGCTTGTTGTTTCAACGCTGATTACCGCGGTATCGGTTGCCTTTGTTGGTATTATTGGGTTTGTTGGTATTATTATTCCCCATATGGTGAGATTGGTCTGGGGAGCAGACTATCGGTTTTTATTGCCTTTGTCGATGATATGCGGCGCTATCTTCCTAATAGTAGCTGATTTATTGGCTCGAACTTTAATGCCTCCAACAGAGATACCCATCGGTGTAATTACCGCGCTTGCCGGCGCTCCATTCTTTTTGTATTTATTGAAACGTAAAGCCAAAATGTTGTTTTAGTGAGTTATTATTCCAATGATTGAAGTTGAGAGGTTATGTTTGTCTTATGGCAAGAAAGAAGTTGTTCGTGACATTAGTTTTTCTCTCGTGCCGGGACGCATAATCGGAATTGTTGGACCTAACGGATGCGGAAAATCAAGTATTGTGCGCGCAATCAGTCGTGTTCTAAAGCCGGTATCTGGAAGCATAAAGCTGAACGGGAGAGAGATTACGTGCTTTTCGCACAAGGAATTAGCCTGTTTGTTGGGAGTTGTGCCTCAAATCCCGCTCCTGCCAAGCGGTTTCACTGCCTTTGAGGTTGTGCTAATGGGGAGAAATCCTCATCTTGGGTTCTTTCAATACGAGGGCTATGCGGATTATACCATTGCCAGAAAAGCTATGGAGCAGACAGGGGTTACTCATTTGGCTGAAAGCCGTGTGGGGGAGTTGTCCGGAGGCGAGATTCAGAGCATTGTGATTGCTAGGGTTTTGACACAACAGCCGCAAGTTATTCTCATGGATGAGCCGACTTCGAGTCTTGACATTGGGAGACAAACAGAGATACTTGATATGGTGCGCCAGATGTGTCGAGAACATAAGATGGCGATATGTATAGTTTTACATGATCTGAATCTGGCTGTTCAGTATTGTGACCGGTTAATACTGATTAACAACGGAAGAATTGTCTCTGAGGGGACTCCGGAGCAAGTAATCACCAAAGAAACAATCAGTGAAGTTTATGGAGCCGGAAGTGAGGTGCACAATCTCTGCGGATTTCCTATTGTAATACCTAGAGCTGGGGTTAAGAGAAAAACAGATATTACCGCAAACTAAAGAGGCGATCGTTCTGCGAAGAAAGAAAGCGGGAGAACATATTGCCCCACAGAGGGTATTCGCTATATCTTAGTCTGCTACTCCTCCAAAATACGACTGGATTGAAATCAGTTACTTTGCCGCAATCAGTGCCTCTATTTTGCTTTGCAGTACTGTTTCAGGGAGTGCCCCAACGGCGTTATCATGAACTTTACCTTGTTTCAGAAAGAGAATATTGGGGATTGACATTACACGGTATTGGGCAGGTGTTTTCGGGTTTTCGTCAATATTTAGCCTACAGAATTTTACTTTGCCTGTAAATTTATCGGCAAGCTTAACCAAAACCGGTTCAATTCTGCGACAAGGACCACACCATGGTGCCCACATGTCAAGCAACACTGGAACACTTGATTTGAGTACTTCGCTTTCGAATGTGCTATCGGTAACGTCAATTAACATAGCTGTTCTCCTCGCAAACTAGTTTTTGAAAAAGGCTTTTGTAACTGTTTTGATTGTTTGCCTCTTGGGTGCCGTTTCGCTTGGCTGAGCCTACAATGCATTATAGTCGCAAATCCGTTGGCATGAGTCAATCGAGAGTTTGAGGCTAACCAATGCTTTCAGTCTACGTTGATTGTACTCTTTTTCTTGTGGATGAATCAAATTTTTAGCCTTGAGAGGGGGCGGATGCTCTTTGTTTTCAGCTTTCCAGCCAAGCATGCGAATAAAGCGTTTGCCCTGTGAGTACACGCGCTGTTTTCACATATTTTAACTCTTCGGGAGAAAGGTGCCTGCTGTCAATTGATTCTCCGTTAAGCGCCTGCTGAATCAATGATACTAGCTCTTTTCTTTCCCCACGATTGAATCTAATAAGCTCATCATCTTGTCCGTCGGCAATGACGGAGTAGATTCTCGCCTGTTCAAGCATAACCAGAAACACCCGGTTTAGATATGGTCTTAATTGCGTTGGAGTTCCGTTGGAAACATTGGATAACCCGACAACAGACTTGCATCCGGGAGCGATTTCCGGAAGCATGCGCAAAAATTCGACACAACTTGTTATCTTGGCAACATCTCCTGAGATTGGAGTGGCGATTGGGTCAACCCAAATGTTTTCGTTTGGCACTCCATTTTCGTTGGCGGCATAAACTAAATTG
>Ga0209737_10001811_pt1 | contig 15080 bp, 10 predicted proteins | sample TergutCu122P3_FD_187284 | JGI IMG/M metagenome (GOLD analysis project Ga0209737, IMG submission 187284) | Cubitermes ugandensis P3 segment gut microbial communities from Kakamega Forest, Kenya - Cu122 P3 (SPAdes) (version 2) | ecosystem: Host-associated > Arthropoda: Insects > Digestive system...
TATTTTCCGTTGTGTATCGGAAATATTTAGTTGAATATCGAATATTTATACCCGAATTAGGAAGTTTTAAAAATTCGACTTGTCCGTAATGATTGGGCATTCCTCCTGTTTCTTCGCCAACTGTTATGGCTTTCGTTTCATTTTTAAAATTCATCGTATTAATAATTGCCGAAGAAAACGTTTGGCGACCTATGATTACATACAAAACACCTTCTTTGTTGAGGGTCTCATTATTTTTCAGTTGTCGCACAAAATTTTCCCCTATATCCGAACTTCCGCCACCATTGAGGCGCATATCAAATATGAAGCGCTTTATTGGTTGTTCGTTAGCAACTGAAAATATATTTTCCGTAAAATTTTTGAATGAGGGTATGCGTTTCAATTCACGGTCAAATGCCTCCTCTGATAAGCCCAATGCAGCAAGGACGTATTCTTTGCCGTATTCAGCAATCGCATCATCAAACACTTCTTTCGCAGTGCAGACATTGTATTGTACATAATAAATTCCATTGTCAAAATAACAGCCCCAAAACAGTGTGTCTGGATATTGTCTAAATAGAGGTGTTTCTTTAGTTTTTAGGTCAATCCAATTATCTGCCTTTTCATTAACCAAAAAATTTTCTTGTACTTGCTTCCCGTTAATATCTGTGAAAGAGAAAAGTACGGAGAAAGGATTGTTTGGAATAACCCCCAAAAATGATAAAGTTTGAGTACAGAGTAAAAGTTCGGGTATCTGATTTCTAATCCAAGAATTGTTATCCTGAACTATCAATGTGGTTAAACTATCTATTATTTCGGCGATTGGATGATTTTCTATTCTTTCCAACCGACTTCCCAGTAAATGTTCATACTTGTTTGCCGCAGACAAGACATAAATTCCATCATCAAACCAGTAGAATTGCAACGGTAAACGTTTATTTTTGTCTAATAATTGTTTGTATTGCACTTCGGTATGAGAGTCACCGACTTTTGCGATAATCTTCTGAAGAGAAAGAGCAATGTCAACTTCATTCATTTCATTGATTTTCATTGATAAGGCGTCTAAATCGGCATCAAATACTTTCTGTTCAAGTTGAAAGAAAAGATTTACGTGCTTTTTGGGCAACTCACTTTTGAGAAATGCAATGTCTTCTTTCCATTTGGATTGAGCATTGCAAACCATTGTGAGAAACAAAAATATAAGGATACCAACCATTTGGCTTTTCAAATTTGCCTTGTTTTTGCTTGCACTTCGTGAAGTACAAGTGAAATGGTTGCTGGCTTCCATTCCTCTGTCGGAATTACTGTACTGCTTCATAACTATTACTTTATTAGATTATTACTTAACTTACAATTACGCTGTCGGGTTGTACTTTCTCGACGACGCTGTCGCTGCTTGCACACAACGAGTAAATATGCGCACCTGACTGCCATATTGGCATTCCGAAAATCATCTTCAAAATCAGATGATATCCAATAATTTGACATCTTTATCCTAGTACGCATTTTTATTATTTTTTTACCTGCCAACATGACATTATTTTTCCAAAGAACGTCTATTACTTTTCCATGCCTTCATCATATTATCAGTTTAGTCGAAAAATGATACCTTCGGCGCGGTCAGTTACATGAACGACCGCTGTCAGGTTTGGTGTGCAAAGATACAACATTTTATTTTATTTTATTCAACAACGCATCCAGTCCTAATAATTCTCCGCAGGTAGAAATAGCAGTTATGGGTACACCCAAAATGCCATGCAGGTTGACACACTGTCCGGTGAGCAGTAGATTATGTACTTTTGTACGAACCGCAACAAGCGAGGCAGCCATGTTGTTGCAATCACTTACCGTACCAAAATTGGCGCCTTCTTTTGTGCCTAAATAGTCGCGGATGGTGAGCGGTGTGGAACTGAACACATGGTCAATTTTTGAACGAAAATCGGGAAATATTATCTCCATCATATCCAGCAGTTTTTTTTCACAATGTTTTTTGAAAACTCTGTAATCTTCGCCACGTTTGCCTGTGGAGGTATTTTCCCATTGTCTTACGGTGTCGAAATTCATAATCGCTGTTACAATCATTTTTTTTGCAAAGGTATCGTTACTGGTTATTGGCGGGGTGATGTACATGCATCCGCGTGGCCAGTTGTCGTTGGTATATTCGGCGCAATTCCACACATCATCGTAACCGGATGCGAAATATCCCGTGTAGTTCAGATACGGAAAAGATTGCGGTTTGAACTTGATATGTGTTTTGAATGACGAATAAGAGTTGGGAATATTGTTAATCCGTTGATAATAGGATTTTTGAATTTTTGCAGGATCAATCAGTTGAAACAGTGCTGAAGTATGAATTGCTGAAATATACCAGTCTGCCGTGAACTCCTGTCCACTTTCAGTAACTACTTTTTTTATGCTTCTATCCTGAATGTCAATGAACCTAACACCATTTCCGGTAATCACCTCGCCTCCGTTTTGAACAATCACTTCTACTAAAGCATTGGCGAGTTGTTGACTGCCATTTACAAAACGGCTTGCTCCTTCAATGTAAAACTGGGTGACAAACGCGCCAATATAGGCGGGCGTTTTATTTTTTTCGCCTCCGTATTGCGTATTGTTCCACGCTAATATGGCCTGTAATTTGGGGTTGTTTGTGTGCGATGCAATAAGTTCATTCACACTCATTGACATAGCCTCCGTGTTAGAATAAATGTCTGCAGAAGGCATACGCAAATCGAACAATGGAATGCTGTCGCAAATTTCGTACACTCTGTCAATGTAGCGTTGAATATTCTCCTTTTCTTCCGGGAAATATGCACCAAGCGTTTTAACAAAGTTTTCACGCCCCATTGCCATTTTGCAGGTTTGTCCGTCGGCGGCTATGTGAAAATGGTCAAACCCGTCCCGGTTGGCTGGTTTAATTTGAAGTTTGTCGAAAATTCCGAGATAGGTAAACAACCGTTTTAATACACCATTTGGCTGAAATCCGCTGATGACGTGCATACCTGTTTCAAATTCCACACCGTTTCGCTTAAATGTATGCAAACCTCCTCCCGCAACCCTGTGTTTTTCAAGTATGCGTACAGCATATCCCTCTTTCGCTAAAATAGAGCCGCATACCAAACCGCCCAAGCCGCCTCCAATAATTAGACAATTAGACATTAGATTTTAGACATTAGACTTTAGGACTTGTTTTAAAAGAAATTCCCTTCCTAAAAATTCGGAACATGTGATAATTGCACCAATGATAACCCCCTTAATACCGTGTGCATTGATGTTTTGTCCTGTCAAAAAAAGATTGGGTATTTTTGTGCGATGCAAAATGCGTGGTGCATTAACGTCACGCAGAACGCCATACATCGAACCTTCTTTTGTACCGGTATAGTCTATGTAAGTGAGCGGGCTTGAGGTATAACAGGCTTCCACGTTGGCAAGCGTTCCCGGAAAATCACGCTCAAGTTGTGCCAATACTTTTTCCGCTCTGCGCTGTTTGAACTCTTTGTATGCCTTGCCCCGGCGTTCTACTTTTGTACCTGCCCATTGCGCCACCTCGTCGTATCGCATAACAGTGAGTAATTCACCCGCCTGCGCATATTGACACTGTTGGGAAGGACAAAGATGCATGTACAGATAACCACGCGGCCAATTTTCTTCGGTATATTTTTCTCCGTTCCAGATTTCGTCGCCATTGTAATGGTAATAGTTATGATTCATGTAAGGAACCGTATTTTCCTTAAACTTCAAATATACTGTAAAGTTGGCAAGTGTTTGTTCCATTTGGCATATCCTTTTTCTATACATCGGACGTATCAGGGGCGAGTCAATCATGTCAACGGTTATCTCGGGGTGGGTGTTGGAAATAATGTAGTCCGATGTAACCTGCGTTCCGTTTTCCAGTATAATACCTGTGGCTCTGGAACTGTCGCAAACAATCCTGCTGACTTTACTCGAAGCAAAAACTTCACCGCCAAATGAACGGATAGAGGATATCAGTGAATCGGCAATCTGATCGCTGCCTCCAACAATCCGGCAAGCGCCATTTATATTGGAATCATTAATGAAAGCGTGAACATACAATGGCGTTTTATTCTTCACTCCGTTATAAAGAGGAATCATTCCTACAAGAACATTTTGTAACAGATCGTTTGAGGTAAACGAAGCGATGAAATCATTCACACTGGTAGTAACAAAACTTGAATCCATTGTGCGATTTGAGATTTGAGATGTCTCATCTCCTGTCTCATATCTCATGTCGTCCGTGTTATGAAATGAAGAACTATCCGCCACATTTTTTATTGCTGCTATATAGCGTTTTAGATTATCGCGTTCGGCAGGAAATTTTTGAGCCAGTACATCTACAAAATTCTCGTATCCCACTGCAAATTTGTAGCGTTCACCCTTAAACGAAACCACATCATAACCAAGAGGATCAAGCGGCAATACCTTGATTTTGGGGAATAAAGACAGATAATGAAAAAAAAGATCGAGCGATTGCCCTTTGTTCAAACTGCCAATATAATGCACGCCTGTTTCAAACTTCACGCCTCTTCGTGTGAATGTTTGCAAGCATCCTCCGAGTTGGGCAGCCTGTTCAAAAATGGCGACTCTGTATCCATTTTTTGTTAGAATATATCCACAAGTCAGCCCTCCTAAGCCGCTTCCGATAATGATGATGTCGTATTTCACTTATCTCAAAATAAATAAGTCACTATCCTACACCACATCCCATCATCTTTTGGTAAAATCAACTGTCATTTTACCCGATGCTTTATCGAAATCCACCATCTTTGTAACACCTCCCGCCGTTATTTTGTATTTCCCGTAATATGCAGAAGTTGAAAAGAACCCTTTACTGTTCGTTTTTCCGGATGCATTCGTCCACCATTCCTCGAAAATTAAATTCCGGTATGCTTCTCCGGTAGAGTTAATCGTCCAGTCAGCACTGTACATGGAGGATACGGGAATCCAGTTGGCTCTTTTCCAAAATCCCCACATGATAATACCTTTTACTGCAGGATGTGCAAAACAAATACGGTAAAAATCAACCAATTCTTTTGCATTTTGCGCCTCCTCTTCTTCGGTCATTTTTAGCGTTCTGTCATTATAGTATTTCGAGCGTTGTCCCGGAATATTAAATTCTGTAATGCAAACCGGTAAATTGAACTGCGCCAGCGAATCCAGCGACCTCTTCAACTCCTGACGGTCAAATGTTTCAGCATGGAGATGTCCCTGAACGCCAATTCCTGCAATGGGCACACCCTGTTGGAGCAATGTGCGGATATGCGCCATGTATTCCGGTAATTTTTTTCCCGTAGTGATATCGTAATCGTTCAGATAAAGTCTGGCGTCAGGGTCTCCATTGTGCATCCATTCTGCCATCCTTTTGGTAATATCAGCGCCCAAACGGTCTTCATAATAATTGCCATGAATCATTTCATTATTCAGGTCATACTCAGCAAAACGGCCTTTGTAACGGGATGCAAGCGTTTCCGCTCGGTTTTTCAGCGTTTGTTCCAGTTCCTCATCGCCCATTTCCTTCAACCATGGCTGAACAAAATTTGGAATACCCCAAAAAACATTGTGTGCTCGCAAAGGAATTTCATTTTCGGTGGTCCAGTCAAGAATAGCATCTACAAGCGCATAACTGACATTCCCTTTTTCTCGCTCCATGTTTCCCCATTTCACGGCATTTTCGGTAACGGCTGAATTAAAATTTTCCAAAAATTTCTCCTTGTACTGTTTTATATCCTCCTCTGACATTCTGCCGCCGAATGGATTATTGGCAATGGCACATCCAAACCAAAACTGATGACGCACCTGCTCAATTGTCACCTGTTCACCTTTATTGGCTTTTACAGTCAGTTCGCCCTTGCGAATTTCCAAAATCGACCGGTCGATTTCACTCAACTGGGGCTGCGAACATCCCAGCACAAAAACTGAGACCAGAACCAGACAGCGAATGATTCGTCTCTTCCAAATTTTTATTATATACTTTCTCATACTGATTTATTTACTATTTAATATTCACCACAAAGATACATAAATATCTTCAAAAAAAATGTATCAATCAAAAAATAGCGAACCTAAAAAAAATTGTTACTTTTGTATTCGTAAAATTAAAATTAATTATTGATAAAAAAAGCGATATGAACGACAACAAACAAAAAGTGAGTATCCCCATTTGGAGGAAAATTGGGATTGGGTTTTTCCCTCACTATCTAAAATTCGCCTTACGCAATATGCGGAAGTACAAAACGCAATCGTTAGTCGGTATTTTCGGGCTGGCAGTTGCCTTCGCAATTTTTATACTGGGAAGTTATTGGCATCGGTACGAAAAAAATTATGACATGTTCTATCCCGATGCGAAACGTATCCGGCTGATGGTTTCGCACGACATGTATGCTACGGAATGGGGTACCGATGTACTGATGCCAATTGATTTGGCTGACGAATTAGTTTCTGTTTTTCCCGAAATTGAATCTGCCGGACGCGCATTTACACGTGGCGGTGGTGACACGTACCGGCTGGGTGAAAATTATGTTCCGGTGGCCCCGTATTACGTCGATGCTGCATATATCGACATGTTTACATTCGACTATGCGGAAGGCAGCAAGATGGATGTGGTACGGCAGTGGAACAGTTTCCAGCCAACCGACAGCATGTTGTACTGCGGCATTGTCCTTACCGAAAGTGTTGCCCGAAAACTTTTTGGCAACGAGCCGGCCATCGGAAAAACGTTGAGAGGCGTCATGCCGTCCGTAAATACGGTGTTGGCTGTTATCAGGGATTTGCCTCAAAACTCTAACTTTCAATACGATGTTCTGTCGTCTTTATCGTTTGATGCGTTTTTTCCAAAAAGTTGGGATGCTGATATTATTAACACTTACATCAAGTTGAAGCCTCACATCAACGAAAAAGCGCTGCATGCAAAACTCGAAAACCATTTGATTGATCGCGGCTGGCGCACCCATACACGTTTGGAAATGATGCCGCTTGAAAACATTAGACAGTCGTATGAAGCTTTTCTAAACGGGGAGTTTAAAACTTATCCGATACGTTACGGATATATCATTTTCTTTGTTGTTGGTGGATTGTTCCTGTTGTTGTGCGCCTATCTCAATTTCATGACTTTGTCGTTGAGCCGTTTTATGGAAAATACCAAAGAACTGGGTATCCGCAGGGTGTTCGGAGCCAAACGCATACATCTCAACGGTCAATTACTGACTTCGCTCGGTATTGAGGCGCTGATTGCATTGCTCGTTTCTGTGCTGCTTGTCAGGGTGTTGACACCAATGTTCAGTTCATTCGTTTTTCTGAATTTTCGGTTTGGCGAACTTGCCGGATGGCTTGTTGTTTGTCTTGCCACCGGCTTGCTGTTCACCCTTTTGATGGGTTTATTGCCGGTGCACGTTATCAATGCGTTGCGCGTCAGGGTACGCGGGCGGAATATATTCTGGCGCAAACTAATGGTAACAGTACAACTGTTCATCGGAGCGGTGTATATCTTTAGTATCATGGTGGCAGGTCGACAGTTTTCATATCTGCAAAATTACGATATAGGTTTTGATAGAAAGGACATTGTTCATACGTATCGACCGTCAAGTGTGATTTGGCAAACATTTAAAGCAGAACTCGAAACCCATCCGGATATTCTACAGTCTACCGCCCTTTACATGCCTCTGTTTACCGACCGAAATCACAGTACTGTCGAGTGGGATGGAAAATCGGGAAAAGACAGTATGTTGCTTCAAATGCACATGGTAGACGTTAATTTTCTTGATTTCTTCGGTATAGGAATGCATAGCGGCGATTTTTTCACACCAGAACTATCAACAGGCAATTATACCGTCATCAATCAAACAGCCGCCCGTATCATGGGGCTTGAAAACCCTACAGGGCATACAATTAACATGGGTGGTCGAAATATACAAATTGTTGGCGTGGTTAACGATTTTCATATTCTTCCGTTGAGGCAGCCCGTAGAACCAATGATGCTGATTGGTTGGGGAAGAAGATCGGATGTTTACGTCAGGATAAATCCGGTGGAGCGTCAGCGGGCGTTGGCTTATCTTCAGGAAACGTACCAAAAATTTGCAGCGCCGGGCGACCTGTTCAAATATGAGTTTCTGGATGACGAATACGCAAGTTTTCACCGCTCTGAAAAAGCGTTGCTCACGGTTTTCGGCATCATGGCGGTTGTGTGTTTATTGATATCGGCCTTCGGTATCTATTCGATGGTATCTTTGTCCACCCTGCATCGCCGCAAGGAAATAGCCATCCGCAAAGTAATGGGCGCAGAAGCGGTTGATATTGCCATGATGTTTTTCCGTGAATATCTGATGCTGGTATTGATTGCCTGCGTCATAGCGTTGCCTGTAGCGTACAGACTGATGAACAGATGGCTGCAAGATTATGCCTATCGTGTGGACATCGCATGGTGGAAATTTGCAGCAGTTTTGGCGCTTATTTCATTTATTGTGCTGGCGACAGTGTTGGGACGGGTGCTGAAAGCGGCAAACGGTAATCCTGCAGAGGTGGTGAAAAGCGAATAATAGAAGAGAGTAAGAAATGATGGTTTTTTGTTATTTTTGTTGAAAAGTTTTATGGATAATCATCCCATCCTTGTTGTATCAGCAACCGAAGCCGAATGTGCGCAGACCTTATTTGAAATGATCGAACGCAAAGCCATATCACCATGGTTAAATTCAGGAACATTTCAAGGACAACGCATTGAAGTATTATTGACCGGTATAGGAAGTGTAGCCACTACTTTCCGGCTCACACAAACATTGATGCTCCGTCCGTACAGCCGCGCCATCGCTATTGGTATTGCCGGTAGTTTTTATGATGACATTGCCATTGGCGAAACAGTGCAAATCACCGAAGATTGCCTTGCCGACCTGGGTATCGACAACAACGGACAATTCCTCAACCTTCGCGAAGAAAGAATCAGCTGCGATGATTTTGACAGCGACTTCATCATCAACCTCTCTCCTGCATTTTCACATCACCGGAAAGTTCGTGGCGTCACTGTGCAAACCGCAAGTGGAAGTAAAACGCGCATTGACGATCTTGTCCAAAGATTTCACCCACAAGTGGAAACAATGGAAAATGCAGCATTTTTTTATGTTTGCCGCAAACATAATATCTCATTTTCCTCATTCAGAGCCATATCGAATAAAGTAGAGCCTCGAAATCGAAAAAACTGGCGAATAGATGAAGCAGTGAAGAATGTTAATGAAACTTTGGCCGGTATCCTGTCGGCTTTTTGAAAACCCAGCAGGTCAGTCGCTTATCTTCCTGCAGGTCTGAACATCCTTCCAAAACGTATATTGAATGGGAAGGTTTTTTCCTTGTTCAGCGACAACCATACAATTCGCGGCGCTCCCACAATATGGTCTTCAGGCACAAACCCCCAAAAACGGGAGTCGAGTGAATCGTGGCGGTTGTCGCCCATCATCCAGTAGTAATCCATTTTAAAGGTGTAACTGTCGGTTTTTACACCATTAATATATATATCGCCGTTCTGTATTTTGAAATCGCTGCCCTCGTAGGCAGTAATGATTCGATAGTAAAAACAGATGTTGGCAGTATCTATTTTTATCGTAACACCTTTTTTGGGTATCCACAGCGGGCCGAAGTTATCCACATTCCAGGGATAACGCTCGTCGTTCGGGAATATTTCAGGGTCATACTGACCTTGTAGCCTTATCTTTTTTTGTACCGACCGAACATTTCCCAACTTCTCAATTTCTCCTGCATTCGCATTAATCAAAGGTAATTCGTATAATCCGCCGCCCAAATCGAGCAGATCATCCTTATAAATGTTTAATTTTTCGAGAGTGCGAGTATTGAAACGTGATCCATCAGTGTGAATCAAATATCGAAACTGTATTCCCGGATATTGCTTTTGTGGTTTGCCGTTGATATATACTTGAGTGTCCACAATCCGTAAAGTATCTCCGGGCACGGCAATACAACGCTTGACATAGTTGTCGCGCTTGTCTACCGGACGTACTGTTATTTCATAGCGTTCAAGCATATCTTTTCGGGCTATTCCCATGTAATAGTCGAAGGATTGAGCCGGTTTTCCGTATCTACTGTCATTTTCTTCAATATGAGCGGCCCAATACCGCAACTGCTTGTAATAGCTGTCTGCCTGATACTGTACGAACACTGTATCGCCCTCCGGAAAGTTGAAAACAATAATATCGTCGTTTTTGACATGGGTAAGACCTGCCAACCTTTTGTAAGGCCATTGTATCCAGTTTACGTATGATTTGGTATTAACAGTCAGCGGCATGGTATGTTGTGCAAAAGGGAACGAAAGTGGCGTATTCGGTAATTTCGGGCCATATTTAAGTTTACTCACAAAAAGATGGTCGCCTATTTGCAGGGTTTTTTCCATGGAGCCGGTTGGAATTTTGTAATTTTGAAATATAAAGATATTGATTAATGTTACCGCAACAACGGCAAAAATCAGTGCATCAATCCATTCCACTATTTTGCTATTGGGGCCTTCGCGTTTTTTCCAGAAAGTCCAGTTCACTTTTTGTGTTACATAAATATCAAACAGTACCGGTACGCCCAGCAGTAACCACCAGTTACCCACCCAATACGCCCAGAACAGATACACAATACAAACTAAACCGAATTTGAAATATTTGTCAGACAATATTTTCACAAATTTGGGAATTTCCTGTTGCGCGTTTTCCGGTTCCTTTTTTGTCCGGATATCCTTATTTTTTACGTCTTTCATGAAGATGATGTGTTTAAATGAATATGGCTTTTGCAAAAGTCATTGCGGCCACAAAGATAGTAAATATCATTCACACATCTTTCGGAAATTGTATAAAATTTCAATTGGCAGGTTCATTTTTCAAAATTCCAATGTTTCAATCACATTCCAGTTTTTATTTATAGCAATGGTTTTGTTATATTCTGCTTCATTTAGTCCCGGATTCGCAGATACTTTTATAACACCGATGTCTTTCCCGTTTCTGTCGGGCAGCGAGTCAAACAGAGCATTTAGCGCTGCGGCATTCATCCTCCCAAATCTGCAATCTAAAAAATACAATTCGTCGCATCCCGAAATGTTCAGCGATGTTAATTGATTAATATCAAAGCAGTTTATATATTCGAGTGCGCTACATCCAGACAGATCTAAAGTTGTTATGTTTGAATTTTTTGAACAATCTAAAATTTTCAGTGCAGTATTTTTACCGACATGCAGAGATGCTAATTGACTCTGATCGCAAATTAACCTTACCAATGAAGTATTTTTGCTCACGTCGAGTGAGGAAAATTGATTACCGGTACAGTACAATGATTTCAGTGCCAAATTTTTACTCACATCGAGTGAAGGAAATGGATTACTACCACAGTCCAATGATTTCAGTACCAAGTTATTGCTCACGTCAAGAGTGGCGAATTGATAATTGCCATTGCAACTCAAATATTCTAACGCTGTGTTTCTACTCAAATCCAGCGATGTTAATTTAGTTTGGGTAAAACTCAAATATTTCAAGGCGACGTTATTGCTGACGTCGAGTGATGATAATAAATAATTGTAGTCGCAATTCAAATATTCAATTTCGGTGAATTTACTCAGATCAATCTCTAGCGAATTGTATATCAATGCTTTTAGCGAGGGAAAGCAACTGATGTCGATATCAGTCATGTTCCACCCGCCAACACCGATGATGTTTTCACCCGTAATGCTAACGGTACGGTTTTTTGAAAATGGCGCGGAGTATTCGTGCCAAAAGTTAGGGAAACGGTCAATATCAAATTTAGGGAAACGGTCAATATCAAAAATGTCTTCCGGTAAGGTGAGTTTTTGGGTGTTTTTGTTGCCGTCCCCCCAGTTAATGCTTGCCTCGCCCGTACCGAGAAGAAAAATACACTTGTGGCCACTTCCATAGAAAGTGATGGTAATTATTGGAACGTCTTTCTCATCCTCGTCTTTTTTACAGGATGAGAATGCAGCCACAAGAAAAAATACAGTTAACAGGATGATTGTAAAATACTTGTTCATGGCGATATGTGTTTGAATTACTATAATTTAACGATACATTTCTTTTTTTGGTACATGAAAACCTGATGCAAAGTTATCATTTTTTTGAATTGTTGATTGTAAATGTTCAAAAATGATTATATTTGTTCGGCTTAAAAAATTGCATAAACTATTCAATAACAATTTATTATAAGTAAATTAGACCAAAAAATGAGTAATACCAACACAGTGTCAACAGACATTTTGATTATCGGCGGCGGGCCTTCGGGCTTGGCTACGGCCATCCGGCTTGCCGATTTATTGAAGCAAAAAGGGCTGGAACGTCGCATCCTGCTGATTGAAAAGGGCAATTCCATTGGAAGCCATATTTTGTCGGGAGCAGTTGTCAAGCCGCAAGTATTCAAAGAGTTGCTTCCGGATGTGGATTTCAGCGAAATTCCCCTCAATGCGAAAGTGGGCAAAGATTCCCTGTACCTGATCAGTAAAAAGGGGAAAATTAAATCGCCTTTTCATCCGCCATTCATGGGCAACAAGGGTAATTATACCGCTTCGCTGGGCGAGATTTGCCGTTTTCTGGCAGCCAAAGCCACCGAAAAAGGCGTTGAGATTTATCCGGGGTTTGCCATGAGCGAACTGCTGTACGACGAATCCGGAAAAGTTACCGGCGCCAAAACAATTGATACCGGCGTTGACCACCACGGCGAACAATTGGAAAACTTTCAGCCCGGAAGCCTTGTAGAGGCAAAACTGACCATCCTTGCCGAAGGGCCTCGCGGCAGTTTAACCAAAAAACTGATCGAAAAATTTGATTTGCAGAAAGGAAAAAATCCGCAGATTTATTCGTTAGGTTGCAAGGAACTCTGGAGCGTGCCGGAAGGAAGGATCAAGCCGGGCGAAACATGCCACACGATGGGCTATCCTGCAATGAATAACGATGTTTTCGGCGGCGGATTTATCTACGGCCTGAACGACAATAAAGTGGCTGTGGGATTAGTGCTTGGACTCGATTATGCCGACCCGACGTTTGACATTCACAAAGCGTTTCAGATGTGGAAAACCCATCCCGTCGTCGAAAAAATCCTGAAAGACGGGAAAATGCTGGAGTACGGCGCAAAAACGATGCCCGAAGGCGGCTGGTATTCGCTTCCGAAACTGTATACCGACAACGTGCTTATCGTGGGCGACAGCGCCGGATTTTTGGCGATGCCCGCGCTCAAAGGCATACATCTCGCCATTCGTTCTGGAATGCTGGCAGCCGAAACGGCCTTGACCGCATTAGAGAAAAACGATTTCTCGGAAAAAACGTTGCAGCAGTATGAACAATTGGTCAACAAAAGCCCTATTGCTAAAGAGTTGCGCCGCGTTCGCAATTTCCGTCAGGGATTTTTGCACGGGATGATTGTTGGAGGATTTAACTTCGGAACACAGATTGTTACGTGCGGTGCAGGATTTTTCGGTAAACTGAAAACCCACCTCGACAGCCAGACGACAAAAACAGTTGATAAGGCTCCAAAACCCTTGTTTAAAGCCAAAACCTTACCATTTGAATTTGACAAAACGCTGACCTTCGATAAAGTAACCGACGTGTATTTCTCAGGAGCGCTTCATGACGAAAAACAGGTGCCGCACTTGCAAATCAATAATCCTGAAACGTACAGCCAGGTGAACATCAAGGAATACGATGCGCCATGCCAGTATTATTGCCCTGCCGAAGTGTATGAACTTCACACCGACAAAACCGGACACAAGGAGTTGAGAATCCACTTCGAGAATTGCCTGCATTGTAAAACCTGCGATATCAAGGAACCTGTTGACGGTATTACATGGAATGTGCCGAATGGGGGTAATGGGCCGGAATACAAGAATATGTAATTCGAGTTTAAACCCCTCGAATTCGAGGGGTTTAATGGTATGTGAAAAATAATTTGTAATGATTTTCAAAGGAACGACCTCATCACTTACCCCTGACCAAAGAGGTAGAGGGAAGTCCCGCAGGGATGGGACTTTACCGCGTACTTCGTACACAGTACAAGTATTAACCGTAGATTTCAATCTACGGGGTGGAGACGCGGCACGCTACGTCTCTACAAGTCCCGCAGGGACGACACTCATTGCAGGTGGAAAGTGCCGTCCCTGCGGGACTTGGGAGGCATTAGCAGAACACCTTGTCCGTAGATTGAAATCTACGGTTAATAAAGTGTTGTCCCTGCGGGACAGTGCGCAGTTAGTGAATCTTTTACAAGTTGTAAATTCTGCATTCCATACCCCAGATTTTAATTATACCGATTTCGGTACAATAAAAGTAAAGTAATTCAAAACAGATGGTCAAGGAAATTATTCTACCGGTAGAAAACGATTCTTCAGTTGAAAAGACTAAGATTATCATGTTGTTTGATTCTTTTTTCAATAACGAGTTTAGTTTTGACTTTGCAGGAAATCAAATTGAGATACAACTTGTTTCATTAGATTTCAACTTGTTTCAACGCACAACCAACAAAATTTTAAGCAATGGCTCTTTGAACGACGACTCGAAAAAAGTTGTCAAAAATATTCTTGATTCGATTGAGCATATCAAAAGTTATGGCTTGAAAAACGGTAAACGCGTGTATGTTGATTATAACAATGAACGCAAAGTACAAAACCGGAAGGAAAAAGAAGAAAAACGGCAACAGTTTTATTATACCAAAGGTAATAATTTCACCAAAACAAACAATGAAATTCCAAAAGAATTTGAAGATCAAATTATTTGCGGCGACAGTCAGGAAATTTTATCGAAACTGCCCGATAACTGCGTAGATGTTGTTCTGACATCGCCACCCTACAATTTTGGATTGGATTACGCTTCAACAGCCGATGACAACCACTGGGACATGTATTTCGACAAACTTTTCGGAATATTCTCTGAATGTGTCAGAGTTCTGAAATACGGAGGTAGAGCCATTATCAACGTTCAGCCGTTGTTTTCCGACTATATCCCTACGCATCACATCATCAGTAACTTTTTCATGAACAAAAAAATGATTTGGAAAGGTGAAATTTTGTGGGAAAAAAACAATTACAATTGTAAATATACCGCGTGGGGAAG
>Ga0209737_10001812_pt1 | contig 15078 bp, 14 predicted proteins | sample TergutCu122P3_FD_187284 | JGI IMG/M metagenome (GOLD analysis project Ga0209737, IMG submission 187284) | Cubitermes ugandensis P3 segment gut microbial communities from Kakamega Forest, Kenya - Cu122 P3 (SPAdes) (version 2) | ecosystem: Host-associated > Arthropoda: Insects > Digestive system...
CGTCTTAGTGTGGGTGTGTTAAGCAATCGCGCTAGTCGAGAGTAGCATTCGATGAAGAAGGGTGCATACTCAGTTGAAAGCGTCGGATGGTGCTTTTTCTGCCTCATCTTTCCGCTAAGCGCATTCATTAATGGGAGCGTACCCTTTCTGGGCACATTCGGACTCTATGCTAATGGGGGTCGAATGTCGATTCGGCTGGCGGCCTTCCTGATCCCGTTAAGCATCGCGGCGCTCCTGTGGGGCTATGCGGTATATACCGGCAAAACGAAAGTCAGAATTAACCATCTGCACGGTGTTCTGCTATTTCTGCTCATCCCGATGCTTGGCGCAACAGTGCTCGCAACCGACAGAACGGTTGCGTTGTTCGGCTCAGACTCCATAGGGCAGGGGCTTTTCGCCTACATCGGTTTTCTGCTCTGCGCTTTTCTCGCCTCCCAGTTCATCACTTCAGCCCAACGTGCCAAGACCTGCATGAGAGTGATTGTCTATACCGCAACCATCGTTGCTATCCTCGCTCTCTGTGAGGTCATGGGTATACAGGTAAATCTCCAATACGCCGGTGACTGGATGCGCAATCGAGGTATCGCGACGTTTCTTAACCCCGATTTTTTGGGCATATATCTTGTGATTCCCGCAATCTTTGCTGGAGGACTTATTCTTCGGGACAAAGGCAAGAACCTTGTGGCGAGCGCGGTGTGTTTCACGCTCACCACACTTTCCCTGATGTTCACGATGACGCGAGGAGCATGGATTGGTTTCTTGGCAGGAATCATTATGCTCACCGTTCTGCATATCACGTCTTTAGGGCGACTAAAACGCTCATCCGACAATAGCCCCCTCGGCTCACGAAGGGTTATCGGCATGTGGCTGATACTTGCAATAATCCTCATATTGTTTGCCACTCTTTTCAGTGGCACGGAGTTCACCTCTCGCCTCGAAAGCGCAATCACTGATTTTCAGACAGAAGGGGGTGCATTGGCGGGCAGGTCGCGTCTGTGGGCAATATCTGCCGATGTGCTGCTTCAATCACCCCTCTTTGGCGTGGGAGCGGATAACATACTCTATGAAGCGTCAAAACATCCGGGAATGGAACAGATGGAAACGCCCGAGGGTGCCGTGGTGATAAACTCTGCACACAATATGTATCTCGACTTTGCTCTCAACTTCGGAATCATATTTGCACTTTTGCTTATCGTTTTCATCGCAATCGTACTGATAAAAGGAGTCAAGAAGTACGCCGAGCAACCGTACGATGAGAAGAGATTATCATCAGGGATTCTACTGGCATCGTGGGTGTCCGCACTATTCGGAGTAAGCATCTCGTTTATCACTGCAGTAGTCAATCCAGCAATAATGGCACTATTCTTCTGTGCTTTGGGCTTTCTTATCAATAGTGCCAAGACCAAAGAGGTATCCCGAAAGTCCTATCGCAACGCGGCAACGCCTTGTATCATGGTGTTCTCCGCAGGACTTCTTGTATTCGGCTTACTGGAGGGGGCAAGTGCACTGACAGGGAATATGGACATCAAAAGCCCGCGCAATACGTTGAGCGCAAATCAGAGAGCGTTGGCCATTGCTCCCTGGAGGAAAGAGCCTCTGAGCGCGATATTGCAAGCGACAATCACTCTGCGCAATCAAGACATGCTGTCAGATGCTGAAGCAGAGGACATCATAGCGAATCTCATCGAAAAAGAACAGAACTCATTTCCGCTCTACATAAACATGGCTTCGATACTGTATGACGGACAGGAATACGAAGAGGCCCGTGTCTATGTGGAAAAAGCGCTTGAGCTAAGACCAACCCTTGCCCTCGCGCAGACTTTCCTCAAAGAAATCGATGGGGAAATTACGAATCTTCCCTAATCTGTCGCTGAGCCGCTAATTGCTTGCGTACTACGACCACCAGCAAGACGATGGCGATAAGGAGTGCAAGACCCACTCCTGCCGAGAGAACTCCACGCGGTGAAGTAATCCAGTAACCGAACGTCTGCTGACGTGCGAGTTCAGCAGCTGTCGCTTCCGCTTCCATTATTTCCGCAAAGGCTGCATCGCGATTCTCGCGCTTAGCAAATGCGACAACGAAATCCTGAATCTCTCCACCAGTCACGTTTTCGCGGATGATGCCATAGATTTCACCATCATCGGATTCGCCCAAGAGCTGTACGTCTGTGCCAGCCCCGACATAATCCTCGCTGGGAGCAACGAATCCGACCACCAATGACTCAAGGTCGTTGGGGGGCACGAACATCATCGAGGCTAATGCCGAGTCGCCCATCTGGGTGCCACGGTCATATACGCTACCCGCGACATCAAATCCTGCCGTGAAGCCTCTTCCCGCAGTAAGCGTTACATGGTATTTGCTGCTCGCCTCAGATTCGGCTACCGTATAGGATGCATCGTCGAGCTGCTCACCGGTTGCGGTATCGAACCCCTTGAGCATTTTGAGCTCAAAACCTGCGGGGAGAGAGAAAGATACGGTAACGGGCAATGCGACCTCATCAGACACCACTCCGTTAACCGTTATCGTTGATCGCCCCTCATCAGCGATATCTATAATGTACATCTGCATGTGCTGCAGGGGGGCGGTTTGGGCATATCCCAGAGCAGAAAGGCTCACAAGCAAGAGGAAAACCATCGCGGCAAGAATACCAAAGCGTGTTCTGACAAACATATCTATTACTCCCTTTCGCCAAATTTACCAGTCTAATCATACCTGTTTCTCGACAATCGTCTTGCGATTGTCATTTAGAGTGCCGTTCATGCTCTTAACGCCACTAGTTACTAAAGTAGAGTGTTTTTTGAGGGAGAAAGGGGGTATAATGGTTCTGGTCTGACGTTTGTCAGCGTATTTTATGCTCGGAGAGGGGGTGGTATGTATGAAAGAGATAAATCTAAAAACACTTTATAAAGGAGAAAAATCAATGAAGAAAAGTTTGTTTATCATTGTATTGGCGACTGTTCTAGTCTTTTCATTCGCGACAATCGCTGGTGCAAAATATGCAGGATATTCTAAAATCAATCCTACCGACGGTGCTACCAACGGATACGTTGCTTGGTCAACGGCACTGAAGCAGATGGCTGCCAATTCTGTTGATGCCGGTCTTACCGGTACTGCACATGGTGGATATGTAACCGCAACATCTAAGTGTGCTACCTGCCATAGTGCTCACCGCGCAACGGGTGTTCCCGCTCGTACGCCAGGCGCAGCTATTCCTGGTGGCGACAGAGGTCCAACCGATCAGATGTATTTGACCTCCGGCAAGTCGATGTGTCTTCCCTGCCACGTGGCATGGGGCGGACAGGCCACAAGCAAGCTTGTTGAGTGGGCAGAAGTAGGTCCAGGACCACACGGTGGCGCTTCACGTGGCTGTCTGGCTTGTCACAGTGGTGGTATCCACGGTGGTGCGCGCTCGAAATACAACGTAATGAATGCGTATATGCTGGGTGCTAAAGGTGATGCACAGCTGGATACGGAGAAAGCGCTGCTTACTCGCTCCAGTGTTCTTACTGTCGACGATCCCGCCACTGCTACTACCACCAACTGGTGGCAGAGCGGTACCACGGGCATTCAGGCAGGAATTGCCAGCATGGGTGTTGGTATCACCAATACCAACATTATGTCTGCAGCTAAGGGTGTAGCGACAAGCTACACGTGTACGCAGGCTGGTTGCCACACAAACACAGTCATGGCCAATACAGTCTGGGGTGCAGGCTTTGACCGTCATATCGAAGGGACCTCTGGTGCGACACAGCTCATCACGGGTCATACGTTGCCTTCGCTGAGCGGCGGTAGTGCTCGCGGAAACAACTGTAGCACTTGTCACACGGGTTCGTACGCTGGTTTCCCAGCCTCAACTACGGGTAATGCAAATCGTCGCGCTTTTGGTTGTGACCAATGTCACGACATGGTTGGCATGGCAACGAATTCAACCGCGTTCCCGCATGGTAACCGTAATATTCAGGTGTATGAGTGGGTAGTCGGTGTTGAGACATCGGCGACCGTTAGCTCCGGTAACCTGTGGATGTATGCAGGAAACATTGCTGGTCGTGATATCAGCAACCCGCAGCCATCAAACTTCGGCAACTACTATGATGCGACGTGGAAAGTTATGTCGCGTGTTGTCGAGGGTACTAACGGTGGAGCAACCTATTACTCCAACGAGACGACCCCGGCCGCTGGCGGACTTGTCGACGGCGCATGCTTAAAGTGCCACGTTGCAATTGATCCCGTATCACTTGCTCAAGGCTCGATTGCTCGGGACGGAATGACTTATGCTTCGGCTCCCAACGGTATTGGTCGACATGGTGCCCCTACAGCAGCAAGTCCAGCCGTAGGACTGACTGGTTCGGGTCGCGTCTTCCTCTACAAGTAATCTCTTGTAGGGCTAAGATTTCTGGAGAAATCTGGAAATATGGTTTTGAAGCCCCCTCAAAACGAGGGGGCTTCTTTTCCGCTTTCACCCGTGAGCTCTCGAAACTGCTTATGACCTGCCGAAGGGGCTGCATAATGCGCGCAATCGCATTTTTCGGGGAGGAGAGATGTGCGTGTTACAATCAATAGGTGAATTTATGTGTACATGGAGGAATGATGGCAGCTGACATGAGGAAAACTGAATCTTTGGGTAACTCTTTCGATTCTGAATTAAGTGAAGCCAAGATAGCGGGAAGCAGGAAATCACGGATACTGAGTAGAAACACTCTTCTCAGCGACCAGTATACGAGACTGGTTGTAGGTATCGGATTCCTTTTCGTTGCTGGCGCTCTGCTGACCGCTATTTTCGCAATTCTCAACGGGGTCATCAATCTAAATACCGGAATTCCCTATACGGCCAGCGAATATTCCGAGGTAAAAGCTGGAGCTGAGCTCATAATCGATCAGAACGCCGAAAGTTATGGGAAGCTCGCAATCTCTCAGATCATCAACGGGAAGTATGTGCATGCGGAGGCTACTATCGGCGAAGGAAAAGCGCTGGCTTTTTGGGATGAGCCACGTAATCAAGCACTGTTATTCGCAGAGGCATTCATGCTTGAGCGTCGAGGTGACACCCAAGGGGCGATTGAGGTCTATAAGCAGACCATGCAGCTTTTGAAGGATGCCTATGACTCAATGCTTCTGAGTGAAGAGACACCAAACTGGGCGAAAGCATTCGGCCTGCATGATAACTATTATCAGTCAGCTTACGCGCTTGCATACCTCTACGGGCAGCAAGGCGATTTTGTCAAGCGACTCGAGATGCTCGATGTCGTCCTTGAGGGGAATAGTACTGCTGCCGATGTTCTTGCAGAGCGTGGCGATGCTAAGCTAGAGCTAGGAGATATTGAAGGTGCGATAGCCGATTTTGAGGAAGCGTTGAGATATATACCCGATGAAGAGTTGGCCCTAGATGGCCTGGCGAGAGCAAAAGGAAACTAGAATTATGCCTGAGCAGTCTTTTGATGAACAGCCGAATACGGAAAACGTTGCCCTGAAAGATGGCGTGGATGGTGCGGTAGCCGTTCAGCTTTCGCGGGGCAGCAAGGATGACAAATCAATCCGGAGAATGCGAGCCGTTGCAACAGTGGTCCTCATCGTTCTCATTATCCTGATTCTGTTGGCGTGTGTAGCGATGTATGCGTTGCTGAAGCCAGGCGGATTGGGCACGGGAGCAAATACAGGTGGCATCCAGTGGATCCGCTCGATTTATGGACACGGATCCGCCTACGAAGATTTGATAAATCCGGTAAGCGTTACCTTTGCGCCGGATGGCAACTCATTGTGGGTAGCTGACGGCAGTCGGTTTAGATTGGTTGAGTATCGCCTCAATGGAAGTTTGAAGCAGATTGTGTATGCGGACGTCAACTCGAATCATATTGTATATCCAAGTCACATTGCGGTTGCGCCCGATGGCTGGATTTATGTGGCTGAATCGACGTACAATCGCGTACAGATATTTGACTCCAACTGGAACCATCAACGTACCATCGAAATTGATAACCCCACCTCTCTGGCGGCTTCAAATACGATGCTACTCATCGGTAGTCGCTTTGGTTTTGCGGCATTCACTCACGAAGGTGATTTTATCGGTCAGATGGGTACGACCGAAGATGAGATCGATCGCTTCGACTTTGTCGGGGGAATAGCGCTTGACAAGCAAGACAACGCCTACGTTTTGGATACATATCGGAACAGGTATATAAAATACGACAGCCTGGGCGATGTGATTTATGAGGCTAAACTTGGCTTTCCTGGAAACCAGGGTATTACCGGAGGGGCACGAGAGGATCAGGCAGATCTCGCGACCAAATATCCCGCCATGATGCAGGTGCCGCAGGGCATCACGCTTGACAGTGCCGGACGGGTGCTGATAATCGATCTGTTTGATTTTTCAGTTGGCATTTTCGATGCTGAGACTGGAGACTTCATCAAAAAAGTCGGTGTATATGGAGCGGCGGATGGTCAGTTCTCCTATCCTAATGGCATTGCATACAATCCCCAGCACGATGTGTTTGCAAGTGCGGAAGCTATTCTGGGACGTGTGCAGATATTTGGTATTGAGGGGTCCAGCACCGACCCACTAAGTGGATTGCGCAGACAGTTCGGTGATTTACTATCCGCGTGCTGCTTCCCGCTGCTTATTATCTTGCTCATCATAGCAATCTACTATCTCACGAAGTTTTTGGCGAAAAGACGCAAAGAGGAAGCGTTGGTGACGCCAATTGAAGAGATGACAGAAATCGCAGAAGGTGTTAAGTTGAAGGTGGATGAGTTTCGGCAAGAATAAGCAACGGCAATTTGCGAAGGCGATGATGAGGAACACGTTTGCGAGAATTGTGGTCTGGGTAGTGGTGGTGAGCGCAGCGATATGTGCACTCCCTGCTCTGATCGGCTCATTCTGGACGCCCTCCTGTAGTGGCTGTCACGGCGAGCACCTTTCGCTTCTAGAAGCTTCTCCTCACAAGGATCAAGACTGTCGCTCCTGTCACGAGGCTCCAGGTGTCGCTGGTCGTTTAGGGCTGAACTATCGGGTTATGTACGGTATGGTTCTGCGGACTCTGCCTGCACGTGACGGGCTGTTTTCGGTTCCCAATGTCTCATGCAATGCGTGTCACAGTGAGGCGATAGGAAGCGGAACTATCTCGAATGAAGGGCTGCGCATTGATCACAAGACGTGTGCGAAGAATCGACTGTGCGTCAGTTGTCACGGTGGCATCGGTCATGCGGTAAGCACTGCATGGGAGTCACGGTATGCAATGGATGACTGCATCTCATGTCACGTGCGCAATACCAGCCTAACGGAAGACGCGTGCGAGACTTGTCATGATGGGCGTATGAAACGAAGCCGTTCGTCGTCATCAACCTTTGCGATAGTGCATGGCCCAAATTGGGAGCAATCCCACGGAATGGCGGACTGGAACACCTGCTCGCCCTGTCACTCAAGTGCTCGATGCGGCTCTTGTCATGGCGAGTTGGTTCCGCACGATCGTTTTATTATTGGGCAACATGGTCATGCGGCTCTTAAATCTGATAACAAGTGCGATACGTGCCATCGAGACCCTGCGTTCTGTCATGATTGCCACGGGGTAGAAATACCGCATCCGGATGCCTTCCTCAAGACGCATAAGGAAGAAACACAGAGGCATGGGGAAGATGCTTGTCTGAAATGTCATCTGAAGCTTGACTGTAATAACTGTCATGTTGGTCACGTGCATCCTGGAGGTCCAAAGCTATGGATGGATTGATCAACACAATCGTTGCTTTTATGAGCGACCTGATGCCGGAGCTCACGTTTGCAGATGTTTCTGCACGGTGGTTGCTCGTTCAGGAAGCGGCTGCGAATCCTCAGAGCCATCCTCAAATTGCTTTGCTGGCTCTTGGCATTGTTATCGCGGTGATTCTGATAGCTCTTATGACGGTAGTAATGATAATTCTTGCGCGCACGCAGGAAGAATCGTATGAGTTGTTAGATGCAGAGGGTCAGGTTCTTGGCGAGATAGACAAAGAGGATGCCGAGAAGCTGATGGCTCATCCGCGGGTATCGCCACAAATGGTCAGGACCGTGCAGTACACCAGCATTTTAGGCACGATGTTTGTGCTGTTCGCTCTTGTAGTCGGCTCTGGCTTGAGTACCGGTACCACGGTGTATTGCACGTCGTGCCACAGCTCACCGCACGCTGAAGAGGATCGTTTGGTTAGTATTCACGATGGCATGACGTGCGTTTCCTGCCATGAGTCGGGCTCGGTCGCTCAGAGGCTTTCCGTTAATCTGATACCTCGGGCGGGACATTCCGTTGCCGGATTGTTTGATCCCGCTGATTCTAATGCGGTGGATATTCAATACGGAACGGTTGCGAGTGTTACTTGCCGAAAATGCCACGAGCAGCAGATAGCCGGTGTGATTTACCCATCCCCTTCAGGCGAGGGGGTGTCTGTCAGAATGTCACACAAAGAGCCTGTTGAGGCCGGTATGCCTTGCGTCGAGTGTCATCATTTCACAGCGCAACAGACACATCGCGTGACTGTTCGGGGCATGCAGACTTGTCTTTATTGTCATAATGGCGAGACGGCGAGTCTTGATTGCACGTATTGTCATAAGGCGCGTCCGACCGAGGCAGCGAAGGCGGATATTGCCAATACATGGGCTCAGCAGCTTGTGCATAATCCTGCAAGTGATTACTGTTACGATTGCCATGACCCGAGACCGTGCGATGCGTGTCATGGAACTCGGGTGCCTCACAGCGCGGAATATCGTGATGCGAATCATCCGGTTTACTGGTCCTTGCATGCAGAGGATACCTATCGTATCGGGATTAATCAGTGCAAGATTTGCCATTATACGGGTTCGGCATCAGGCGCTGGACCCTGTACCGACTGCCATCCCGATTTTTAGGTTTAGGTTCGACGCCAGATTCTGCCTACATCTTTTCTTGGCGGTAGGTCTTTCGGTAGGGGCATTTCAAAGCCGGCTTTGCCGTGACCTCTTTCATCAATGAGACCCTGAGCTATCAATCGCCGTCGGTATTGGTTGGCGTACTTCGCAGTACCGGTTACATTTCTTTACACATCGAGCTGCTTTGAGCTTGTTTCCCGCCAGAGCGAACGCAAATCGTGCTATAATGACGTATAAGATTGAAAATATTATACGTCAGGTGGTGAACGATGCAGACAAAACTCACTCTTCGTATGGATGAGAATCTTATTGTCTTTGCAAAAGATTATTCGCGGAAGAATTCAAAATCATTGTCACAGCTGGTAGCCGACTACTTCTACGTGATTCAGCAGCAAAGTGCCGATATCTTCGATGATAAGGAGATTACTCCTTTTGTGCGTTCGCTCATTGGAATAATACCGGTGGAAGCAAGTGATGCGGAGGTTAGGGATGATTACCATCGCTATCTTGAGGAGAAGTACTCATGAGGGTTTTGATTGACACGAATATCGTGCTCGATGTTCTGCTCAACCGCGAGAAGCATGTGCGGGATTCGGCAATCATTATCTCCAAGGTGCAGGAAGGGATTCTTGAGGGCTACTTGGCAGCTCATACGATAGCTACCCTGTACTACTTCGGGCGAAAGCACATTGGTCCAGATGCAGCCAAAAGGTTTCTTGTGGAGCTGATCAAGATTTTCAGGATAGCGCGTGTCGATGAGTATGTGATCGAGCAATCCCTCTCACTCTCCTTGCCCGACTTTGAGGATGCGGTTGTGTGTGCCTCCGCAGATGCGTCCGATACTGTTGCTGTCATCACCAGAGATAAAGACGGATTCAAGCGCGCTACGATGCCGGTGTTTAGCCCCTCGGAAATGCTTGGCATACTGGCAGCGGCGCAATAATACAGTGGGCATTATTATAATGCGCGTTATCTTGTTGCCGTCTTCGCGATTGGGTGATGGTCATTTCAATGGATTTAGTGCTCCCCATAGCTCTGCGATATAATGGCTCTATGTACTCTCTTGATGAAATAGCGCAGAAAGTTTCGCCGATTGCTAAGAAGCACGAATTGGCCGCGGTGTATGTTTTCGGGTCATATGCGCGTGGAGAGGCGACTGCAGAGAGCGATATCGACCTACTGATCGATTCATCCACCTCACCACACTCCGGGCTGAGATACTTTAGCATCCATACTGATTTTGAGCACAGTTTCGGCAAGGACAAGGTCGATGTCATAGACATGGAGCAGGTTACCGGAGAGAACCTCAGTCAACAGAACATGATACTTGCGGAAACGGTCTTACCAGAAAGAGTGTTGGTGTATGGGCAGGTCTGATCTTGTGCGTCTAAAAAGTATTGTTGCCTACTGCAACGATATGGATGATCTTTATGTGCGATTCGGCGATTCCTTTGAGGCTTTTGCAGCTGATCGCGCCTATTACTACGCCCTCTCAATGTGCTTGTATCAAATAAGTGAACTGATTATTCGAATCAAGGCTCCCGACCTTCAAGAGAAGATTCGTGCTGAGTTGCCTTGGGATGAGATCCGAGCTTTCAGGAACGTTTTGGCACGCGGATACGGCACTGTCAAAGATAGGCTGTTGTGGAGTACAGCAAAAGAAGATATACCAAGAGTGAGAGCGATGTGCGACACGCTACTTTCAAGTGCTGGGGAATAGTCTTATGTCAAAACTACACGCAGTGATACTGGCAGGTGGGAGCGGTTCGCGATTTTGGCCGCTTTCGCGTGAACTGTCGCCTAAGCAGATGCTCGATGTCTTTGGGGTGGAGTCGCTCCTCGTATCTGCCGTGCGTCGTGCGGCAAGTGTATGCACCGCTGGCGCGCACTTGAGCAAAGAGGGTCGCGGCTCGATCTGGATTGTGGTGGGCGAGGTGCTTCATGATGAGGTGCGCAACCACCTCAAAGCGTACGATGATTTACGTGGACTTGATATCCGCTACATTGTCGAGCCGTTTGCGCGCAATACCGCACCGGCGTTCGCGTTGGCCGCTGCAACCGTGAGGGCGGAGGATCCCACCGCTCAGATTATCATGCTTCCCAGCGATCACATCTGTCGTGATGATGAGGAATGGAAGGCGGTAGTCGCTGCGGGGCGTGAGAGGGCTGCGCGCGGTGACCTTGTCACTATCGGACTGAAACCCACTCGTCCAGCTACCGGATACGGCTACATCAAGTTTGAAGGTTTCGGGGCGCGCTCAAATGGCGAGGGGGATGGACCGCTCGTCTGTGAAGTCGAGAAATTCGTCGAAAAGCCCGATGAGGCGACCGCTTTGCGCTATATGGAGAGCGGCGAGTACCTCTGGAACAGCGGGATGCTGATTGCCAATGCGTCTGCGGTGCTTAAGGAGCTGCGCGCGTGTGGTGCGAAATGTGGCGCATACGGCGAGACGCAGCAGTTTCCCGACGCGTATTACAGCGGCAAGATCGCTTCCGTTGCCGAGACGTTTGCCGCAGCAGGCGTTGATGCATGGAAAAATGACGCGTGTCGGTTCTTGTTCGAGGACTGTCCTAGCGTCCCGTTCGATACCGCATGCCTTGAGGTGAGCGAGCATGTGAGCGTGGTCGTTGCTGATTTGGGATGGAGCGATGTCGGGTCGCTCGAATCGTTGACCGATCTGAAGGAAGCTGATGAGGCGGGCAATACGCTGATTGGGCGCACCGTCGATATTGAGAGCACCGATGTTCTTACGTATAGCGAAAGTGGTCGTATGATTGCGACGCTGGGTCTTGATAGCGTGATGGTCATTGATAGTGCGGACGCCACACTGGTCGCAAGCCGTGACCGGGTGCAAGATGTGCGCAAGGTGGTGGCTGCTCTTAAGGAGCAGGACGCGCCGGAGATTGTGCAGACGAAGACGAGCCTACGACCGTGGGGAAGCTGGACGATGCTTGTGCGGATGCCGCATTACCACGTCAAGGAAGTGACCGTGCTTCCGGGCATGCGTCTGTCGTCGCAAAGCCACGAGCATCGTGCGGAGCATTGGATCGTGGCCGAAGGTACGGCGCTTGTGACGTGTAATGGCGGCACAATTACGCTGAAGAAGAATGAGAGCGCGTTTTTGCCGATGGGCGCGGTGCATCGTCTGGAGAATGTGGGCGATGATATCTTGCGCGTTGTCGAAGTTGCCACAGGCGAGTATCTGGGCGAGGACGATATCATCAGATACGAAGACGATTTCGGGCGCAAAAGCTGACAGTTTTCGCGAGGGGAAGAAAGACAGAGGTGTCCTGATACCATGAAAGCGATTATTCCGGCGGCCGGTCTGGGGACTCGGTTCTTGCCTGCCACTAAGGCGTTGCCCAAAGAGATGTTGCCGGTGCTTGACAAGCCTATCATGCAGTACGTAATCGAGGAGGCGGTCGCTGCGCGTGCGTCAGAGATATTGCTGGTGACCGGTAAAGCGAAACGTGCGATCGAGGATCATTTCGACTCCAACGTTGAGCTTGAGGAAGCACTTGCTTTACAGGGCAAGCAGGGCTTGCTCGATACGGTCCGCTCCATTACGTCGATGGCTCAGCTCTTCTCGGTGCGTCAGTCACGTCCCAAGGGGCTGGGTCACGCTATTTTTTGCGGCGCTCCCTTTGTGGGGGACGAGCCGTTTTTCGTGTTGCTCGGCGACATTGTGGTGCCGGGACATAATATCTTGCCGCGTTTGCGCGCGGTGCATGAAAAGACGGGTGCGAGCGTCATCGCGGTCGAGCCGGTTGCGGACGCGGATGTCTCGAAGTACGGCATAATCGCAGGTCAAGAGCTTGAGGATGGGGTATGGCGCGTCACCGATATGGTGGAGAAGCCGTCTGCTGATGAGGCTCCCAGTAATCTTGCGATAACGGGTAGATACCTACTTACTCCTCTGGTTATGAAGATTCTTGAGACGACGCAGCCCGGTGCGGGTGGAGAGATTCAGCTGACCGATGCGCTGCTGTCCTTGCTGGAGACCGAGCCGGTGTATGCGGTTGTCGTTGACCCTGCGGATGGGTACGATACGGGCAATATGATTGGGTGGCTTGAGGCGAATTTGAAGTTGGGACTCAAAGACGAGCGATATGGGGAATCTCTGCGTACGTTGATTGACACATTGCGGTAAAATAGCTTCGTGTATATCGATATGTTCTTTGCGTGGCGAAGAACAGGAATGATGGGGATTATGGCTGAAAGCATCAACACCAATACCTCTTCCGAAGTACCTGATACGCAGCGACTATCCGATGTCGCACTTGCGCAGATAGAAACCAAGAACAAGAAAGAGCAGAGGAGCAAGCTCGCGCACTTTTTGCGTGGTGCGTTGGGTGTGCTGGGAGCGATTATCGCAGTGTACTTTACGGTGCTTGCGGTGCTGTTCACGATGGGGTGGGAGGCTGCGCCGAGCCCGCTTGCGGCTGAGGTAGCGGTGGTTGAAGAGGCGATCGAGGAGCCTGTGGAGGTCGTTGATACGAAGGGTGACAAGATTGACCTGAGCACGTGGTCGAATGAGGAACTGGCTGCTCAGATGTGTATGGTTATGGTTGACTCGGGTGCGTCCGGTGAGTTGAGAGCGTGGACTGAGCGGGGTGCTGGCGCGATTTTGCTTATCGGGAATAACCCGAAGCAGACGCTTAAGGCTGATATCGAGGCGGCGCAGGCGAAGGCAGCGAACTCTGTTAGGGCGTTTATCGCAACCGATGATGAGGGTGGTCAGAAGAAACCACTCGATTCTCTTGCGGGATCTCTTCCCAGTGCGACCGAGATGGGGACGTGGGATAAGGGCGCGATTGAAAAGGCGACCGAACAGCACGGCAGACGACTCTCTGAGTTGGGTGTGAATATGGTGCTGGGCCCGGTGGTTGATATTGCATACACGGGGGCAGCTTTAACCGACACAGGGCGCGTGTTCTCTGCGGATTGTGATGTAGTTGCCGAAAGCGCGCGTGCCTGGGCGGCCGGTATGAGCAAAGCCGGTGTGGGCACGACGCTCAAGCATTGGCCCGGGCTGGGTGGATATGCTGTTCCCGGCGGTGTGGTTACCGCCTACAAGCCGTGGACTACCTACGAAAAAGACGATGCGTGTGCATTTAAAAAGTCATATAGTGCGAATACGACGATGGTCATGGTCAGCCATGTTATCGTTCCCGATTTCACTGAGACCGGAACGCCTACCAGTCTTTCGAAGAATGCTTACGGGTATTTGCGTAAAGATGTGGGAGGCGACACTATTATTCTGACGGATAGTGTCGATCTTCTCGTGCATCCGGGCGTCGCGACGTCTGCAGAACAAGCAGCGGTTGAGGCAATCAGAGCAGGTGCGGATATGGTGTTATGCCGACCTGGCGCATCGAACGACATGAAGGTTGCAAAGGCGCTTGCTGAGGCGATTTCTTCGGGAACCATTTCTCGCAGAGATGCTGAGGCAAAGGTTGCGCGCATCGTCCAGGCGAAGGTTGACAGGGAGCTGTCTCCACAGCTGATATCGAAGTAGAATCTGGAGTGGCGCCACAATTATGAGCCAAAAGAATAAGCGGTCTCCCATCACCGCTATTGTGCTGAAAGCCTGCATCGGTGTCATCATTTTCGTCATTGCGGTGTATATCGTGCTCGTGGGCGTATTGCTCTATTCGATTAAGTATCCTTCCGGACTACCCCCCGTCCTCTTCGCAAGTATCGGGCAAAAGGAAGAGGCCGAGGATACTCCCGAAGACATTTTCGATCTCTCTAGCTGGACGAGCGAAGAGCTCGCAGCTCAGATGCTCATTATCATGAGTCCCTCCAATGATCCGGTGGGACTCTATATACTTGCCCAGCGGGGTGTGGGGGGTGTAGTTCTTTCAAGCGATGCTCCTGTTCCGGAGATTGTCGATGCGATTGCGGGATCGCAGACAGAAGTTCCCCGAGGCATTAAGATGTTCATTGCCTCAGATGAAGAGGGCGGGCAGATCCGTCGGCTTCAGGGTCTACTGGGAAGCTTTCCCGGTGCTCTGGAGATGGGAACGTGGGAGTCCGAAGAGATTACCCGGGCGGTGCATGATTACGGTCGCGAACTTGAAAAGATTGGGGTCAACGTTGCGCTTGCACCGGTTGCTGATCTTTTGGTCAAGGGTTCGTATATGACCGAGTATGACCGCGCGTTCAGCGATGACCCGGAGAAAGTTGCCGAGTATGTCGTTGCGTGGC
>Ga0209737_10001813_pt1 | contig 15075 bp, 10 predicted proteins | sample TergutCu122P3_FD_187284 | JGI IMG/M metagenome (GOLD analysis project Ga0209737, IMG submission 187284) | Cubitermes ugandensis P3 segment gut microbial communities from Kakamega Forest, Kenya - Cu122 P3 (SPAdes) (version 2) | ecosystem: Host-associated > Arthropoda: Insects > Digestive system...
TGCGCATAATCAAAACAACGCGGATAAAACTGCCGATCAGCCGGGGAATATTACTATAATACAGGGTTATGGTCATAATATTCTTGTAGATACGGGTATCAGTAATCAACTTTATATCAGTGCTTTTAACGCTGAGTATGTTCTGACTCCTGAAGATTATTTACCGGTGGTAGGGCTAAATTGTAATATTGTCGATACTATTCTGGTTTCACACTTACACTGTGATCATATCGGATTTATAGATCGTTTTCCAAATGCTAAGGTTATTATCCAAAAAGAGGAATATTATGGTTGGCAAAATGTCGAAAACTTGTCGGAGCGTTATCATTTAGTAACTCAATATTTAGATCCCGGTACTTTATCTTTATTCAGACATATAGAAAATTCCGGAAATCTAATTTTAGTTGAGGATGGTTATGAGGTTTATCCGGGTCTTAGTGTGCATCTTACAAAGGGGCATAGCTTCGGGACGCAGTCTGTGAAGGTTCAAACGAAAAAGGGCTCAATCATTGTCTGTGGTGACTCTGCTTACACTATTGAAAATATTGAGACAATGAGACCTATGGGTTATGGGTTTAATCAACTCGACATGCTCATTTCATTTGACAAAATATTACAGCTTGCTGATGGTAAGATTGAAAACATAGTGCCCGGTCATGACCTCAATTGGCCGGAGAAGTATCCTCAAACAAAGTCCATCCAAAGAAAACGGAATAGAATTACAGTGCTGACGTAGGAGAGCGTATGAATGTTTTAAATTTCGGGTCGTTAAATGTTGACTATGTTTATGGTGTTTCTCATATCGCAAAGCCGGGTGAAACTATCAAAGCGTTAAGCCGAAATATTTTTGCGGGAGGTAAGGGACTTAATCAATCTGTTTCTATGTCGCGTGCGGGGGTTGATGTGTTTCATGCCGGTTGTGTAGGCAATGAAAGTACTCTCCTGCTCCGTACTTTACAAGAAGAAAATATCGATACTGAGTTCGTTCTTGCTTTAAATGCGGATAGTGGTCATACAATAATTCAAGTTGAAGATGGTGGGCAAAACTGCATTATTGTCAATGGCGGCGCAAATCAAAAAATTCCTAAGAGCCATGTTGACATCGTTATACGCAGATTTGCAAAAAATGACCTTCTTGTGTTGCAAAACGAAATAAGCAATCTTGCCTATATAATGGAAAAAGCTTATACGACGGGTATGCAGATCATTTTTAATCCCTCTCCCTATATTGATGACATTAAAAAGCTACCCCTTTATACTGTTTCATACTTTGTGGTAAATGAAGATGAAGGGTTGAAGCTTTTTGACGCAGAGGTTATTGAAGATATTATACCTAATGCTTCCCAGCAGTATCCCGGTTGCAGAGTACTGCTGACTATGGGTGAAAACGGTGCTATGTATTATGAAAACGGTGCTATCATCCGTCAACCTGCTTATACAGTGAAATCTGTCGATTCTGTCGCAGCCGGTGATACCTTTCTTGGATATTTTGTTCATGGATTGACCCGGGATTTACCGATAGACAAAACGCTCGATAATGCAGCAATCGCAGCTGCAATAACGGTTACCAGACACGGCGCCGCAATGTCGATTCCCAGAATGGAGGAACTGAAACTGGCTATTGAAAGAATGCAAATTGCCGGATAGCGTGTTTAATCAGCCAATTCACGTCTTTGCCAGAAGTAGGGGACGCGCCCCTGCGCGTACCGTGATCGCAATGACGGAGATGGAATAATTTAGGCTTTTTCATAATTTTTCTCCACGAAAAGGGAGCTGTAGTGCGTTACAGCTTCTTTTTCATTTCGTATAATAGATTTAGCGCTTCGAGTGGTGTCAGAGTATTTAAGTCAGTTGAATTTAGCAAGGTAGCGATCTCATTAGCGCCTATGTCCATCAATGACATCTGCTCCGGAGGACACATGGGGACGGTTCTGCACATGGAGACGGTTCTGTTGTGTCCTCCGGAGGACACAACAGAACCGTCCCCATGTGTTCCTGTTTCTTCAAGTTTTTTCAGCACAGCTTTTGCGCGTTTTATTACGCTATCGGGAACTCCTGCGAGCCCGGCAACTTCGATACCATAGCTGTCGTCAGCACCACCACTGACGATTTTACGGAGGAAAATTATATCATCACCACGCTTTTTCGCAGAAATATTATAATTCTTTATGCCTTCGATTTCGTCTTCCAGTATGGTCAGCTCATGATAATGTGTCGCAAACATGGTTTTAGCACCCAATTTTCGTTTATCATTACAAAACTCAAGAACGGCACGCGCAATTGACATACCGTCGTATGTGGATGTGCCGCGTCCTATTTCATCAAGAATGAGCAGGCTTTTCTCCGTTGCGTTACTCAGTATATCGGCAACTTCAGTCATTTCAACCATAAAAGTTGATTTTCCGCCGGATAAATCATCACTTGCGCCGATTCTTGTAAAAACACGGTCAACAATGCCTATTCTTGCGGATTTCGCAGGTACAAACGAGCCCATTTGCGCCATTAAAACAATCAGTGCTGTCTGTCGCATATACGTTGATTTCCCTGCCATGTTTGGTCCTGTGATTATCGCCGTACGAGCCTGTGCCCTGTCAAGATAAGTATCATTAGGAACAAATAATGAATCCTGTTGCATTTTCTCCACAACCGGATGCCGTCCGTCACGAATGTCAATTACGCCTGAAACATCTATTTCCGGCTCTGAGTAATTATTTAATACCGCAACCTCTGCTAAGGAGCAATAAACATCAAGCTCTGCAATATCTCTTGCTGTCTTTTGGATACGCGCCACTTCCTGTGCAATGCTTTTGCGTAATTCTTCAAATATATTATATTCCCGTGTACCCAGCTTGTCTTTTGCTGTGAGTAATTCTGTTTCGAGCTCTTTAAGCTCCTGCGTGATAAACCTCTCATTATTGACGAGGGTCTGTTTCCTGATGTAATCGTCCGGCACATCATCCGATGAAGAACGCGGTATTTCAATGTAGTATCCGAAGACTTTATTGTATCTGACTTTGATCCTTTTACCTGTGCGCTCCCGCTCATTTATTTCAATATTAATAAGAGCGGTTTCACTATTTTCTAATAAAGCACGCAAGCGATCTACCTCCGTGTCTACGCCGCTTTTGATAAAACCTGCTTCACGCACAGAAAACGGTGGATCGTCAATTATGGTATTTTCTATCTTTTCTGCAATGTCGGATAGTTTATCCATCCCGGCAATAGTTTTAAGCTCTTTACTTTTTAAATTCATTAGATATTTTGTAAGTTCAGGCAAATTCAGTATTGAGGCTGCGAGTGCTTTCAGGTCACGGCTTCCGGCATTTCCGTAGACTATTTTGCCGATAAGTCTTTCCATATCTCCGATATTTCTTAAAACATGTATGGTTTCCCTGCGAATAACAGTTTCACTGACAAGTTCTGAAACCGCACAACGCCGGCTTATTATCTGTGCTGTTTGCAATAGCGGTCGCAATACTCTGGAGCGGATAAGTCTGCGCCCCATAGGGGTTTTTGTTTTATCCAGAACCCATAGCAAGCTGCCTTTTTTCTCACCTGTTCGGAGTGTGCCGATAAGCTCCAGGTTTCGTAAGGTGTTTATATCAAGCTCCATATATGTTTCGCCGGTATTTCGATTTAGTTTTCGTAAATGTGAAACATCGGTTTTTTGTGTCTCAAGAATATAACATAACAAAGCTCCGGCTGCATATGTTGCGGCTTTGCTTAGATTTTCACATGACTCTGTACCAAAATGTGAAAATAGTTGCCTGGCGGATTCATCGTTGAAGCAACTTAAATCATATTGCGTAAGGCAACCTGATTGCGTATTTAGATATGTACTGACAGTTTTACATTTACCGGGGCATCCTCCAAGTATAGCTTCGCTTGGCATGTAGGCACCGAGTTCATTTTTAATAGCGTCTAAGTCACTAGTCCCAAACTCAGTAACGCTTATTTCACCGGTAGACAAATCAGCAAAACACACAGCAGAACCGTCCCCTTGTGTTGTTTCACCAAGATAAACCGCACATAGATAATTCGGTTTACTGTCATCAAGCATTGATGATTCCATAAGCGTTCCCGGTGTTATGATACGTACAACATCCCTATCGACGATTCCCTTTGACAATGCGGGATCACTCGTTTGCTCGCATATCGCTACTTTATATCCTTTAGCGATCAGACGCGCAATATAGGGCTCGGCAGAATGGTACGGCACACCACACATCGGCATACGCTCATCTATGTTCTCTCTTTTGTCACGTGATGTGAGTGTGATTTCCAGTTCCCGTGATGCTACAAGTGCATCATCACCGAACATTTCATAAAAATCCCCAAGTCGAAAAAAAAGGATGCAGTCTGGTGTGCGCTCCTTTATTTCAAGATATTGCTTCATCATAGGCGTTGTCTTCACATCGCTCAATTGTATTCCCCCATGGCGCGTTCTATGCCGGTGCCTAATACTATCTCTATAGCATCGACTGCAATGTCTGCGGCTTCGTGGACTAGCTTTTCATCTTCATCACTTAGTTTTGACAGCACCCAGTCTGACATTTCATACTGCTCATCCGGTGGCGCGCCAACACCGATTTTGATTCGCGGAAATCCTTCGCTACCGCATTTTTGTATTATATCTTTTAGTCCGTTATGTCCTCCGGCTGAGCCCATACGGCGTATCCGCAACTTCCCGGTTGGCAGGGCTACATCGTCTGAGATAACCAGTATGTTTGTAATCAGGACATTGTAGAATCTTTTTGCCTGCCGGACCGGCCCGCCACTGAGATTCATATATGTTTGCGGTTTCATCAAAAACACACGTTTTTCTGCTATGGTTGCCGTAGTTGTCAACGAGTTATATTTTAGTCGATTGATTCTAACACCAAGTTTCTTTTCAAGAGCATCCGCGACTAAAAAACCCGCATTATGTCGCGTGTTTTCATAACGCGGGCCCGGATTCCCAAGAAATACAATTATCCATGATACACCGGAATTTTTTCTCCAAAAAAACATACTTCTACCTTTGTTAATAGCAGATGGATATTATCCATCTGCCCTGCCTTACCTGAACAACGTTGATATTGAAACTTCTTGGAAGATTCTTTCAATAGCTTCCGCAAAGAGTGGCGCTGCTGTGAGATATTTAATTTTTGAGGATTTTATTTTTGACGGATACGGAATTGTGTCTGTGAAGAGCATTTCCTTTATTTGGCTTTGCTCAATAAGCTCCACAGCTTTGCCGGAGAGCACACCATGGCTGGCACAGGCATAAACCTCTATCGCTCCACCGCTTTCGATAAGAGCATTTGCCGCATTACACAGACTTCCACCTGTATCAACCAAGTCATCAAACATAATAATTCGCTTACCTTCAACCGATCCGATAATATTAACTACGGCTGAATGATTTGCTCTTTCCCTGCGCTTATCAATAACCGCCAGTCCTAAATCCATCTTCTTCGCAAATGAGCGCGCTCTGTTTACCGACCCTATATCCGGTGACACAACGACAACCTCGTCATTACCACTACCGAGTTTTTTACTAAAATAATCAACGAATAAACGGGAAGCTGTAAGGTTATCAACAGGAATATCGAAAAAACCTTGAATTTGATAGGCATGTAAATCCATTGTAAGCACTCGATCGGTTCCTGCGGATGTAATAAGATTCGCAACGAGCTTTGCGGTTATCGGATCGCGGGATTTTGCTTTCCTGTCCTGTCTTGCATATCCGAAATACGGCATTACCACTGTTATCCTGCTTGCCGATGCACGCTTGCATGCGTCTACCATTATGAGCATTTCCATAAGATGATCATTAACGGGATTACATGTTGATTGAATTATGAACACATCTGAACCACGTACTGTTTCGTAAAGAGATACTGAAATCTCACCATCTGAAAACTTTGCTACATCTGTTTGCCCAAGCCTGAGCCCAATGTTACGGCATAAACTTTCAGCAAATTTAATGTTTGAGTTTCCGCAGATAATTTTGATTTCTTTTCCGTGAGCCATTATAAATAACCCTCCTTAAGTATTACGCATCAATCCGCATTTCACAATAGTCGCTTGCTTTCACTTTGTTCAGCCTGCTCCTTTGTTCAATGTACTAATCGAACTCGCTTCATCTGCCGGGCAGCGCTCGTTCTCTAGTCTTCTGCCGTTTCGTGAAGAATTATTTCTCCGGGTAGCACCAGTCCAAGATGTTCACGTGCGATTTCCGCTATAACACTCGAAGCATCTATCGCATTAAAATTGGCTGTTGCATTTTGTAAGTCATTTTGAAGTCGTGCCAGATCCATTTCCGCCCTTAAGATATCCGCTTCGATTTCCGCTTGACTTCTTTTGAGTATAATAAGCCCGGCTTCATTTCTTTCGGTAATACCGGCGTCAGCATGTGCTGCTTCAAGTTCTTTTATTCTTTCTTCTATTGCTATTTCTTCTACTCTCAGGTCTTCAATATGTTGCCTTGCATTTTCATATGCAAGATAACGACCTATTGCAAATTCCAGTTCCGCGACTTCTATTTCCAGTCTTGCTGCTTCAAGCGCAAGTTTTTCGTTTATATTTTCTCCTTCGATTGTGGCAGTTTGAATAGTAACGATTAGAACTCCACCATATATTATCAAGGCAAATACTATGAGCATTGTTGTTATCTTCGGACGTTTGAATTTCACAGTAAACACCTCGTCAGAATGGACTACGCTAAGCTACATCAGTCGCGTTGCGCCTGATATCCGCCCGCTCCGTCATTCTTCCTCTTCAAAACCGACTCGCTTCGCTGGACTCGGTTTTGATGTTTATTGTATAACATTTTTAAAGTTTTTGGAAGTGGTAATATATAAATTTTTGAAATTCGTTTTGAGTCATTGTAAATGAATGTAAAATTTGTTATACTAGCAGTTAAAAATAAAAGATATGGTTAGGTAATCAGGTAAATATGAAGTTTAAGAATTGGGATATCAGCGGTTTTTCAAGAGATACAGCCGCTAAGTTATATCGCGAGGGCATTAATCCGCTTGTATCGGTTTTTCTAACATCAAGAGGCATCACAGATATCGAAAATGCACGGGTCATGATCGGTGACACATCCGGTGATATTTATGACCCTTTTTTAATTCCGGATATGCTGCGCGCCACCGAACGTATTCACAAAGCAATCACTAACAATGAACGTATTGCAATCTACGGCGATTATGATGTTGATGGTATGACATCTTCTGCGGTACTTGCCTTATGGCTTAAGTCAAAAAATGCTGATTTTGAGATTTATATTCCGGACAGGATCGGTGAGGGTTATTGCCTTAATAATGCCGCACTGGATAATATTAAATCCCGTGGAGCAAGCCTTTTGATTACTGTTGATTGCGGCATTACCGCAATTGAAGAAGCTAAATATGCAAAAAGTCTCGGCTTAGACCTCATCATAACAGATCACCATGAATGCAGGGCTGAGCTTCCGGCTGCTATTGCCATTGTTGATCCTAAACGGTCTGATTGTAATTATCCGAATAAAGACCTTGCGGGAGTCGGGGTCGTTTTTAAGCTGGTATGTGCTTTAGAGGAAAACCAGCTACCGGATGATTTGATCAATGATTATTGCGATCTTGTAGCAATAGGCACTATTGCGGATGTTATGCCGATTTACGGGGAAAACCGCGAGCTTATACGTCGAGGGCTACAGGTTTTAAACAAAAATCCGCAACCGGGTGTTCTGGCTCTTTTAAAGCAGGCATTGCCTGAGTTTACTAAAATAAACGCTATGACCATCAGCTTTACTATCGCTCCCCGTTTAAATGCTGCAGGCAGGATGGGTCACGCTAATCTTTCGGTGAAACTCTTACTTGCCGATGAGGGGCATGATGCCGAGTCTCTGGCTATAGAGTTATGCAAACTCAATTCTGACCGCCGTGAATTGGAAATTGATATCTTTGAAGATGTAGTCGATGTTATCAAAACTCAAGAACTGGATACTTCAAGACCGATCGTAATCGCCAAGCAGGGTTGGCATCAGGGTGTCACGGGCATTGTCGCGTCGAAGATAGCCGATCGCTACAGGGTTCCCACCATAATAATCAGCATCGAGGACAATGATTATAATCATGGTACCTGCCGCAGTTTCGGCACTTTCCGCATGTATCAGGCTATTTCCTCCTGTAAAGATATTCTGCGCGGTTATGGCGGTCATGAGGCTGCCGCGGGAATAACGATCGCTAAAGAGAATATCTCTGAGTTTCAAATGCGTATAGTTGATTATTACAATAATAACTATTTGCCTGAGGCTGATTTTAATCTGCGTATTGATTTTGAGGTTGAGAAACCCGATCTTTTATCTGTTGAGAATATTAATGCTTTGGAGAAGCTTGAGCCTTTTGGTAACGGTAATCCTTTCCCTTGCCTCTGTATGAACAATACTACGCTTTTATCCTTGCGTTCAATCGGAGATGGTAAGCATTCCCGTTTCAGGATAGATAAGTTGGGTACAGGCTTTGACTGTATTTATTTTGGTGTGTCTTCTGATGCCCTTGGTGTCAGCGAAGGCGAGCTTGTTGATATTGCGTTTGAGCCACAAATCAACGAGTTTCGCGGACGCATTAATGTGCAGTTGAATGTTATTGACATAAGGAAATCACAATGACAAATGATGTAGATAAGCGTTTCCGTTTATTTGAAACGCTCATATCGGAAAAGCTTCCTGAGGCTGATGTAGAGCGTATCAGGGCTGCTTTTGAGTTTGCCAAAGCCGCTCATGGAGAGCAAAAGCGTAAGGATGGGACCGATTTTATTTCTCATCCTCTTGCCGCTGCCGAGCTTGTTTTTGAGTTTGGGCTTGATGAGGATTCTATTTGTGCCGCCCTGCTTCATGACTGTATTGAGGATACCGGCGTAACGCATGGTGAAATCAAAAAGCTTTTTGGCAAGGATGTCGCGGATATTGTTGACGGTGTCACAAAGCTTACTCGCGCAAAAACCGCCAGCAAAGAAGATGAGCAGATGGAGAATTTACAAAAAATGCTTACTGCTATGCAGCGGGATATGCGTGTAATTCTAATTAAAATCGCTGACCGGCTCCACAATATGAGAACCATGGAGTATGTCAGCGATGATAAACAACGTCAAAAAGCCTTTGAAACCATGGAGATTTACACACCTATAGTCCATAGACTCGGTATGCAGAAAATAAAATGGGAGCTTGAGGATTTATCTATCCGTTGCCTGGATCCTGCAGGATGCAGGGAAATTGAGGAAGGTCTGGAGGAGCGCCGTACTGCCGATGAGAGCTTTTTGGAGAGAGCCCGTATCAGAATCGCGGAAGGACTCAATCAGCGTGGCTTGGAATGTACCGTTTCCGGTAGAGTAAAAAATCTGTACAGCATTTATCGTAAAAAATTCAACCAGAATATCCCGGTTGCAAAAATATATGATTTATACGCGATTCGTGTAATTGTCGATACTAAGCATGATTGCTACAGCGCAATGGGTTTTATCCATGAATTATTTACTCCGATCCCCGGCACGCTAAAGGATTATATCAATTCTCCAAAAGCGAATAAATACAGGAGCATACACACCGTTGTTATCGGCAATGAAGGTATTCAGTTTGAGGTTCAAATCCGTACATGGTCTATGCACCAAACTGCAGAATATGGCATTGCCGCTCATTGGAAGTATAAAAAAGACCAGGAGGGTAAGTTTTCCGATTCCAAAAACTACCCCTGGGTCAAGCGTTTACTGGAGTCTCAACAGGACAGCGATCCGCAGGATTTCCTAAGAGACTTAAAGGTTGACATGCTGCTCCCTGATGAGATTTTCGTTTTTACACCAAATGGCGACGTAATTAATCTTCCTTCAGGCTCCACTCCTATTGATTTTGCCTATCATATACATTCCGAGATCGGTAATAAAATGACGGGAGCTCTTGTTAACGGTCGTATGGTTTCTTACTCTCACCTCCTACAGGGCGGGGATATCGTCAGGATTCTAACATCAAATTCCGCAAAGGGCCCGAGCCGTGACTGGTTATATATTATCAGAAGCCCGGAAGCACGTAACAAGATCCGTCAATGGTTTAAAAAGGAAAAACGTGATGAGAACATCGTTCATGGCAGACAGGCTCTTGAAACAGAACTAAGGCATGCTAATATAACCATGAGTGAGGCGATGCAGGAAGCTGTTTTACAAAAGCTGCTATCGCCGACCGGCTTTCAAAACATTGAGGATTTATATGCCGCCATCGGTTATGGTGGTGTTTCCTCACAGAAAATCGTCAACAGGATTCGTGATATTCTGCGTATGCTTGCAAAAGAGCATGCCAAGGAGCAAGCACTGGTACAGGATGCTCTTTTACCGGCTCAAAGGATTCAAACCGGAATTAAGTCTGTTAAGGGTGTAATAATCGAAGGTCTGGATAATTGCCTTATCAAGTTTGCCCGTTGCTGCAGCCCTGTCCCGGGTGATGCCGTTGTTGGTTTTATTACCCGCGGTCACGGTGTTTCGGTACACCGGCAGGATTGTATCAACTATATTGAGCAAGAGAAGCAGCCTGAGTCAAAGGGCAGATGGGTGAATGCTACTTGGGGCGAAACTGATAATCGCACTTACGATACCGCTCTGCGTATCGTTATGCGTTCCAGAAAGGGTCTGGTTATTGAGATCGCTACTGTTTTTAACTCTATGAGTATCAACATGACTTCGTTTAACGCGAAGGAAACCGGTGATGGTTTAGCGGTTATCGGAATCGTTGTTGAGGTCAAATCCCGTGATGAGCTTATCTCCGCAATGGCAAGACTTATGTCCATCCGCGGCGTGACTGAGGTAAAACGCGCTGAAGTGTAGGGGACGCGCCCCGCGCGTCCCGTTAGGAGTTATGTGTTATGAAAGCAGTAGTAACAAGAGTATCAAGCGCATCTGTAAAAATTGATGGAGCAGTTACCGGCAAAATCAATAACGGGTTTTTGGTTCTTTTGGGGATTAAAAACGGAGATACTGAGGCAGACGCAAAAAAGCTTGCAGCAAAAATTTGTCATTTGCGGGTTTTTCGTGACGAAAACGACAAGATGAATCTTGATCTTAAAGCCGCAGGTGGAAGCATTTTAGTTATTTCTCAATTCACTCTTTATGCAGACACATCGAGTCGCCGTCCGGGCTTTACAGAGGCAGCACGTCCGGATACAGCAATTCCTTTGTATGAACTCTTTATACAGGAGTGCCAAAATATGGGATTTACTGTTGAAGCAGGGGTATTTGGTGCAATGATGGATGTTTTTTCCGTCAACGACGGACCTGTTACGATTATCCTGGAGAGCTGATGAATAATGATATGATTGAGGGCTTGGTTAATGCCATAGTTTTCTCAAATGCCGATAATGGTTATACAGTCCTTCGTTTGGAAACAGATGATGGGCTTGTTACTGTCACCGGAAGTTTACCGGGTGTGTCCCCGGGGGAGCGTTTGGTACTTGTTGGTGAGTGGCAAACACATCCGCAATATGGTGAGCAGTTCAAGACAACATCTTTTGAGCTACGACCGCCAAAATCGATTGATGAAATATTTCGATATCTTGCATCAGGTGCGATAAAAAATATCGGACCCGCCAAAGCACGCGACATTGTGGATATTTTTGGACTCACAACTTTATCGGTGATAGAAAATGAGCCTGAAGCACTGGCTAAAGTCAAGGGAATTTCTCTAAGAGCGGCTCGAAAAATCGGAGATGGATACCGACGCCAGGCAGGACTCAGACGGTTTATCGATTTTTTAGCGAAATATGCGATTAAACCACTCGTTGCAATGCGTGTTTATAAATATTACGGCGATGAGGCTATCGAAGCTGTACGCGATAACCCTTACTTAATAACTCATGAGGCTTGCGGTGCGGAGTTTTTTGAAGCCGATGCAATCGCTCTTGACCTTGGCTTTGAAAGTAACTGCCCCCAGCGGGTTTCCGCGGCAATTATTTTCTCTCTTTCACATAATCTGAATAACGGGCATGTATTTATCCCAAGAGACAAGCTAATTCATGCGACGGATCAATTGATTGGTGCAGATTCTGATATTATTCATGACGCGCTGGATGCTTTATATGAGTGCGGAGATATCGCCATCGAAGCTATTGCCGGTGTTGAGGGTTGTTATTTGCAGCATATGTATGAAGCGGAATGTGGTGTTGCGGAACGTTTCTCTGAAATGGCATCACAAGTCTATGACGCAGACGATTTGGAATCACGGATTTCTGACATTGAAGCTGCACATGGGATTTCATATGCTCACAAACAACGGGAATCTTTGACTTTTGCCGCCAAATACGGTGTTATGGCACTCACAGGTGGACCCGGTACCGGCAAGACAACAACTGTGAGAGGTATACTGATGCTGTTTGATGCGCTTAATCTGAAAACTTTGTTATGTGCTCCAACGGGCAGAGCCGCAAAACGTCTTTCAGAAACATGCTTGCGTGAAGCCGCTACAATTCACCGTATGCTTGGAGCAAAACCCTCTGAGGACGGGCTGCTGATTTTCAGTCAAAATGAGGATAATCCTCTAAATGCTGACGCTGTTATAGTCGACGAGACTTCAATGGTAGATATTTTACTAATGTATTCATTACTTGCCGCATTGAAGCCGGGTTGTCGCTTGATTTTGATCGGTGATGCCGACCAACTCCCTTCTGTTGGTCCCGGTAATGTTTTTGCCGATATTATCAGAAGTGATGCAATCCCCATTATCAGGCTGACGGAAATCTTCCGGCAGGCAGAAGACAGTGGTATTATAAGATTTGCTCATGATGTGAATAACGGGATCATACCTGACCTTAGTGTTTCATACAAAGATTTATTCTTCATGAAGCGTTTTACGGATGAACAAATTGCCGATACTGTTACAGAGCTTTATAGTCGTAGATTACCTGACAATATGGGTATCGAGCCTTCACAAATTCAGGTATTGTCACCTACCCGAAAACGCTTTGCAGGCACGGCACACCTCAACGCCTTACTTCGCGAGGCTGTTAATCCACAGGTGACACAAAAAGAAAAGCAATATGGTGATTTTCTGTTTCGTGTTGGCGATAAAGTAATGCAAATCAAAAATAATTATGATATAATGTGGAAGTCCCCCGAAGGTGATTTGGAGGGATTGGGTGTCTTTAACGGAGATGTCGGCACTATCGTTGATATAAACTACGCCGGCGAGACTCTGGTAATTGATTTTGAAGATAAGATAGTTAACTATTTATTTGAACAGCTCAGTGAGCTTGAACCGGCTTATGCCATGACTATACATAAGTCACAGGGCAGTGAGTATCCAGCTGTTATCCTAGCCTTGACTTCCGCTGCACCACAGCTTCTTACCCGTAGCATTTTATATACTGCGGTAACCCGTGCCAGGAGCTTACTGATTATAGTCGGGAATCCTGATATTCTGGTAAGAATGGTAAACAGTGATAAACGGCAACGGCGCTACAGCGGCTTACGCGCAAGGTTGGCTGAGGGAGTTAACCCCCCTCCGTCATTGCGAGGAGCGTCCCCCGCTGTAGGGGACGCGCCCCTGCGCGTACCGTAACGTGGCAATCCAGTAGGAAGTAGTTAGGTGTCACATGAAAGCCTTAAACTCTCTTCTAGACTTGTTCTTCCCGCGCAAATGTGTGTTTTGCAGGAAAATTCTGCATTCTGCTGAGCTTGGCTGGTGTGAGGTTTGCACCGAATCTTTGCCTTACACCGAATTTGGTAGTAAACTAGAGGGAGATTATTTTGATTTTTGTATAGCCCCGCTTTTTTACAAAGACATTCCGCGTGAGGCTTTACTCAGTTTTAAGTTTAGAAATGCTCTTATTAACGCTGATTCCCTTGGTAAAATGCTCGCAGAGTGTATTATGGAACATCCGGATATGACGGAGTATGATATCATTACATGGGTTCCATTGAGCCAAAAACGTAAAAGCGCACGTGGTTATGATCAAGCCGAACAACTCGCTAAGGCTACTGCAAAACAGCTTAATAATGAGGCTGTGTTGGTTTTGGAAAAGTCGATTGATGTGAAGCCGCAGTCTGAAATCAGCGACAGAGCGGATCGCCGCGCTAATATTGACGGTGCATATGATGTGATTGATCCATGTCTTGTTACGGATAAATGCGTCTTGTTGATTGATGATATTGTAACGACCGGCTCAACCTTATCTGAATGTGCGAAGATGCTGATTGAAGCAGGCGCACGCAGAGTAGTATGTGCAACAATGTGTAGAGGCGAATGAGTTAAAAAACAAAAAAATTTCAAAATCGAGCCAGCGAAGCGGGTCGGTTTTGAGGAGGAGGAGCAACGAAGCGAAATGGATACCTGAGTTTACGAAGGTGTAGTGGAGCGGAGTTTGTGACGACGAAATGATTGGACGGGATATAGGTATAGATTTGGGTACAGCCTCTGTGCTTGTTTCAACCCGGGGTAAGGGTGTTATTCTGCGTGAACCCGCAGTTGTTGCTATGGACAGAAACACCGGCAGAATGCTGAACGTCGGTATGGCGGCACAGCGTATGCTTGGGAGGACTCCGGGTAACATCATCGCGCTTAAGCCTATGCGTGATGGTGCTATATGCGATTTTGATATGACAGAGCGGATGCTTAAAGAGCTTGTACGCAAGGCGTTGTCTTTTTCAATTATCAAGCCCCGGATTATTGCGTCAATTCCGTCCGGTTTAACCGAGGTTGAAGAGCGAGCGGTTATCGACGCCATTGTTACAGCCGGGGCACGTAAAGCGTATCTTATGGAGGCTCCTCTTGCTGCGGCGATTGGTGCCGGTCTTGATATTGCAAAGCCCGAGGGGCATATGGTCATCGATTCGGGCGGCGGTACTACGGATGTCGCTGTGTTATCTCTTAACGATGTTGTTGAATCCGCTTCAATCAAGGCAGGCGGAGATGCCTTTGATGGTGCTCTTATTAAATATATCAAGCGTAAGCACAATGTTCTCATCGGTGAAACTACTGCCGAGGAGTTAAAAAAAGTTGTAGGCTGTGTTTTTCCGCGTCCTGAGTCGATCACTATTGAGGCGAAGGGTCGTTGTATCATGACCGGTCAGCCC
>Ga0209737_10001814_pt1 | contig 15074 bp, 12 predicted proteins | sample TergutCu122P3_FD_187284 | JGI IMG/M metagenome (GOLD analysis project Ga0209737, IMG submission 187284) | Cubitermes ugandensis P3 segment gut microbial communities from Kakamega Forest, Kenya - Cu122 P3 (SPAdes) (version 2) | ecosystem: Host-associated > Arthropoda: Insects > Digestive system...
AAAGTTAACAGTGTAACAGTATATGCGCTTCCTATGGTCGCGCAGTGAACATCGAACAGTGAAAAGTTAACAGTGTAACAGTATATGCGCTTCCTATGGTCGCGCAGTGAACATTGAACAGTGAAAAGTTAACAGTGTAACAGTAAAAAACGGGGTTACGAATTGCACATGTTTGTACTGTTCATTGTTCATTAAGCGAAGCGAGTTTCATTGTTCACTGTTCACTGAAATGAGGATAAGCAATGGCACAGACAGTTTTAAGTGAGAAATCTTTGGAGTTTGCTGCTAAAACTGTGAAATTTTGCGTTAAAGTTAATCAGCAAACAAAAGAAGGTGTTATAACAAAGCAGCTGATTCGTTCTTCGACCAGCGTAGGAGCAAACATAAATGAAGCTAATTACGGAGTTAGCAGAGCTTCTTTCATAGCAAAAATGCAAATTGCTATGAAAGAAGCTGCTGAAAGTGAGTATTGGCTTAAACTGTTATACAAAGCTGAATATGTAACCGAAAGCGAAGTACACCAATTAATAGAATTATGTAAAGAATTAGAACGTATACTTATTTCGACTTTGAAAACGGCAAAAGCTAATAAATAAAGGAATGATATATTTGAAAAATAAAATTTTTAACATAGTGTTGGCGCTTTTTGTGACAGTTGCGTTTTTGTACTCGCAAATATCTATTAGATTTCCTGCACAACTAAAAATTGTTAAATGTCAAGACATAGGTATTTGAGTTTCCCGATTTTCGAAAATAGAAAAGGTTATAAAGATATATGGTTTTTCCCTATATTCAAATGCACCTTATCTTTGTTCCTTAAAAAATCGGGAAACTAAAAACTTTCTTATGGTGTTAGATACAAATATCTAAAAATTTTCTTGTTTTTTAGAAAAAATAATAACATTGCCAAGCAATCCAAAATAATATAATTTTAAAAGTAAATATTTTAAGAACCTGTCTTCAATACTGAAAAAATCGCTTTTTGGACCTTTTTCCACAAAACATTCTTAAAAATACTCGAAATACAGCAAGTATTTCTACGTTTTTTGCCTTGTTTTGAGAAAAAATCTCTCAAAATTCGATATTCCCCACTATTAAAGACAGGTTCTAAGCTAACCTGCCCATTAAGTCGCGGATAATATATTTATATTGTTTTCTAAAAAGTAAAAAATTTTCTGTTCATTTATGGAGGTTGCTTATTTGAAAAAAAATAGCCAAATGCATTTTTTCTTAGCTTCAAATTCGCCACGTGGTTTTTCTTCAAAATTTGATTTTCTAGATGAGAATTTATTAAAAAATTGGAAATGCCATATTATAAAAGGTGGCCCTGGTTGTGGCAAATCAACTTTAATAAGAAAAATTTCAGAAATAGGTATCAAAAATAAAATAGAAACTTATTTTATACATTGTGCATCTGATCCAGATTCTTTGGACGGTATAATTTTTCCAGGACTAAATTTATGCTATATAGATGGTACATCACCACATGTCGTTGATCCATTTTATCCCGGTATTTCTGGAAACATAATTGACATTGGAAAATTCAAAGATTTTAAATTTTTAAATAACAAAGAAAAAATTATTAAATTGTTTAAAGCAAACAGAAAATTAATAACTCAGGCACAAAAATATTTAGCAAGTTTTGGTATTGTTTCAAGTGATACTATAGAATCTATAGTTGATAGTGTTAATTTCGAAAAAATTAAAAATTTTTCCAATAAAATAGCTAAAAAAATATTTAATAAACCTCTCCTTAAAGACTCAAATAATTTTACAATGTTTGCAAGCTCAGTGGGGCCAAATGGTGTCGTATTTTTTGAAGAAAATTTTTTATATTCAAATTTATATGAAATTTCTGATAATTATGGACTTATTTCAGATATATTATTTAGATACATAAAAAATATTGCATTCGACTACGGGTATAACACAATTCAATGTTTGAATCCTTTAACGCTAAATGAACGTATTGAATGTCTATTTATTCCTGAAACCAACACAGTGTTATTCGCTTCAAATGAATGGCAAAATTCAAAATTAAAAATTAAATCTAAAAAAATTGAAAGTAGTGAATTTTACAATAAGAAAGTGAAAGAAAGCACGTTTAATAAAAAAACCAAAAATTTGCTTATCTTAGAATCTGTTAAAATAATGAATAAAGCTAGAAAAATTTACAATGATTTGGAAAATATTTATTGTTCTTCGTTGGATCTTGAATACATAAACAATATAACTAATATCTTGATTGAAGATTTGAAAATTTTATCACAATAGCAGTCAGCATACCATAATATGTATTACAGCTTCCAACGGCAAAAAGCCGAAAAAATAAAAAATTTTAGGAGGATCACAATATGTGTAATTTGTTTGGTGGAAACAATTCTTGTTCAACATTAATAACACTTTTATTTATTATGTGCATTTGTGGAAACGGATTTGGTGGCGGTGTTGCAGCCAGCAATCACTGTGGTTGCAATAATAATAACAACTGCGGAAGCTGCTAAAAAAAATATTACTATTAAACAGGCTATACCCCAGATATTAAACAATCTGGGGTCAGTTCAGTTTGAAATTAAAAAATTGTTCTCATAGATTTAAAATCCAGATTTTCGAAAAAATTTTTCTCAAAACGAGAAGAAACAGCGTACATTTTTGCTACACAAAAATCAACTCACAAATTTGTTAATATAGTTATTGTATCATAATTCGGAGAATTTTTATCCAAAAACGTTACAATCAAATCGCACATAGGATCATTATTATAGTTTTTCAAAATGTAAAACAAATCTCCATTTTTTTTTCGTCGTATGATTTTTTAACTAACCCATCACTTTCAGTTAAAAAAGAGCTTTTTTCTCTATTTACACAGTTTGAATTTTTAGAATTAGAAGCAGAAACGTCTGATGTTGTTACAAGTATCGCAAGCAATATCGCTATTTTTTGCCTGAAATTAATTTTGATAATAAACACCAGCCCTAACAATATGTTCTCATATTTAAAATATGGAAAATCATTATAAAATACTTTATAACACTTTGGAAAAATAAAAATTGCCCAAAAAAATAAAAAATGTATTGACAAATCTTTTATTTAAATGTAGCATGAAAACTTGTTGGTGTTTATGACGCTGGTGTTATACCCGTTTCCATTCCGAACACGGAAGTTAAGCCCAGTGGTGCCGAAGATACTTGACTGGAGACGGTCTGGGAAAATAGGGAGATGCCAACTTTTTTGTTTTTTATTTGTTCAAAAAGGACAGTTTGGTTGTTCACTCTATTATGAGTTTTTGCTATACGAAAAACCAAATTCAAAGTGAAGTTTCTATGTTTGTACGAATTTTGGTATTTAAGTATTGAGTGTGTTCAATTACATATCGTTGTGAAATCTAAGGTAAATACGAGAATTGATAATTTATTTAAAAAATAAAAAAAAGATTTTTGTAGGTGCTTTAATTATTTTAGTAGTTTTATCTATTTCGGTTAAATATTGTATGATTAAATATAAAGAAAGAACTATTAAAAGACTTGAGAAAGAAAATATTGTTCAAATTACTTTCCGTGAAGGTTTAAACATAATAGAAACAGCCGAGTTACTTGATTCAAACGGTGTAATAAAAAAAAAAGATTTTATCTCAGCATGTAATTCTACTGTTTTTCTAGAAGAGTTTGGTTTTTTAAATAAAGATTCAAAAGATAAATATTTTATACTCGAAGGTTATTTGTTCCCTGATACGTATGAATTTTCAAAAAATGAAGGTGCAACGTCTGTAATAAAAAAATTTTTGAATAATTTTAAAAAGAAAACATCAGATTTGGAGATTCCGAATGATTTTTCTTTAGAACATATAATAACTATTGCCTCGTTGCTAGAAGCCGAGAGTACACATAAATCAGTTTCGAAAGTTTCTTCAGTAATTCATAACAGGATCAAAACTTTCAAAAACGGAGGAAAAAATAAATTTGGAGAATTTGGATTTAATTTCTTGCAGATTGATCCGACTATTTACTATCCATACAGAAATAAATCTGATGCACCAAATGGATTTAAAAGTAGATATGACACATATTCTATAAAAGAATTTCCACCTGGTCCTATTTGTTCACCTGGAATTGAATTCATTTTTTACGCAATTAATCCTGAAGAAACTGACTATTTTTATTTCTGTAGTGACCCTAAAGGTGAGATGTTTTTCGCGAAAACTTTTGAGGAACATAATAGAAATTTAAAAGCCGTTGGTTTAAGATAATAATCTGATCATATGTGAATCTACATAAAAATCTATAAGAACCTGTCTTCAATAGTGGGGAATATCGAATTTTTGAGAGATTTTTTCTCAAAACAAGGGAAAAAACGTAGAAATACTTGCTGTATTTCGAGTATTTTTAAGGATGTTTTGTGGTAGAAGATCCAAAAAGCGATTTTTTCAGTATTGAAAACAGATTCTAAGATCTTATATTTTCAAGTGACCATTGAGGGATGCTTGGATGAAAATACTGAATTGCAGGATTAGTGTAAGTTTTTATTTTCTTGCTGTTTTTTGTATGTTCGTTCTTACATCAAACATTGAAATTTTAGTTGCATTTATGTTATCAATCTTTCACGAATTTGGACATTTATTTTCAATTTTATTAAGTAAAAGAAAAATAAAAGAGATAAGAATAAACTTATTCAGTATTGAAATAAATGAGTATTATACAGGTCTGTCATCTTATAAGAAAGATTATTTTGTTCTTATTAGCGGGTCCTTTTTCAATATCATAATATTTTTAATATCAAAATTTTTTTATAAAACCTATAATATAAATTTATTAAAATTAATATCAGTTCAAAGTCTATTAATAGGACTATTTAATTTGCTACCAATTTTGTCTCTTGATGGTGGCCATATTGTTTTGGCACTCTTGGAAAAACATTTCGATTTTTTCAAATCACAAAAAATTTCGTTTATAATTTCAATAACATTTTTGATTCCAGTTGCAACAATTGGTTTTTATTTATTCGTAAAATCAAGATTTAATTTTTCTATGTTATTGGTAAGCTTATATTTATCTTTATTGCTTATACTACGTGAAAAAGCAGACCAATAACACTGTTTAAACAATTAAATTCTTTTTATCTTTCATTTCCAAAAAAAGATAATTTTCTTGAAATAATTGCTTAACTAAAGCCTCTTTCTTTAAGTGCACGAACCAAAATCTCTGCTGTTGCAATATTTGTAGCCAGCGGAACGTTATAAAAATCACACGACTTAATTATCTCACCTTCAAGAGGGTTATCTACATTGAAAGCCGAAGCATCACGGAAAAATACTACTAAATCAATCTCTCCACAAGATACTTTAGATGCAATTTGTTGATATCCACCAACAGCACCATTAAGAAAAGGAACCAAAATCAAGCCTGTTTCTTTTAAAGCTCTAGCTGTACCACTAGTAGCAAATAATTTGTGAACAGACAAATTTGACCTATATGCAGCGCAGAAACGAAACAACAACTCTTTTTTACGTTCTTTTGCAGTAAAAACAATACGCAAAATCCAATCCCCTTGTCAAAACCCGTCTTCAATAATCCAAAAAATAGCCTTTTCGTATCTTTTTCTATAAAACATCCCTAAAAATACTCGAATTTTCTTTGTTTTGAGAAAAAATCTCTCAAAAATTCGATATTTCTCGCTACTGACGACAGGTTCCTAATTTCTTACGGAAAAAACACACCCAAATGGCTCCTCCTGTTGGGCTCGAACCAACGACCCTGCGGTTAACAGCCGCATGCTCTACCAACTGAGCTAAGGAGGAATAAAAAAGAACCAAAAAAACCGAATAAAGAAGGAAGGTAAAAAAGAGTAAAAGAAAAAGGGAAAAAAATAAACAAAAGACCAATTAGTAACGCCAAGCTGAATACATTGCTGTACTTACACATGCGTCCTAACAACCTTTTAATCTAAAAGGGGTCTTAAACTTAAAGAAATAGAAAAGTTTAATAAAAAATATTAAACAATTCAAAAATCAATAAGTGTGGATATCTAATCTTGGAGATGGCTTCACGCTTAGATGCTTTCAGCGTTTATCCAAACCGCACTTAGCTGCCCAGCTATGCTGCTGGCGCAACAACTGGTGGACCAGAGGTGCGTCCATCCCGGTCCTCTCGTACTAGGGACAGAACTCCGCAAATATCCTACGCCCACGACAGATAGGGACCGAACTGTCTCACGACGTTCTGAACCCAGCTCGCGTACCACTTTAATCGGCGAACAGCCGAACCCTTGGAACCTAATACAGCTCCAGGATGTGATGAGCCGACATCGAGGTGCCAAACCTCCCCGTCGATGTGAACTCTTGGGGGAGATAAGCCTGTTATCCCCAGGGTAACTTTTATCCGTTGAGCGACGGCATTTCCATTCACTTGTACCGCCGGATCACTAACTCCTACTTTCGTATCCGTTCGGGTTGTCACCCTCACGGTTAAGCTGGCTTGTGCGTTTGCACTCTCTAGCACGATTTCCGACCGTGCTGAGCCAACCATTGAGCGCCTCCGTTACCTTTTAGGAGGCGACCGCCCCAGTCAAACTGACCTCCTGAAGATGTCCCCCAACCTGGTTTCACAGGTGCAGGTTAGAATTTCGTCTACCTCAGGGTGGTATCCCACATTTTGGCTCCAGTCACGCTGGCGCGCAACTTTCCATGCCTCCCACCTATTCTGTACAGAAGCAGACAAAATTCAACATCAGGATTCAGTAAAGCTCCATGGGGTCTTTCCGTCTTGCCGCGGGTAACCGGCATCTTCACCGGTACTACAATTTCGCCGGGTGGGCAGTTGAGACAGCGCCCAGATCGTTACGCCATTCATGCGGGTCGGAACTTACCCGACAAGGAATTTCGCTACCTTAGGACCGTTATAGTTACGGCCGCCGTTCACCGGGGCTTACATTCAGAGCATCTCTACCCTTCCTTTTAACCTTCCGGCACCGGGCAGGCGTCAGCCCGTATACCTCATCTTTCGATTTTGCACAGACCTGTGTTTTTGTTAAACAGTCGCCTGGGCCTCTTCACTGCGACCTACTTCCCTTGTTAATAAGCAGGTACCCCTTCTCCCGAAGTTACGGGGTCATTTTGCCGAGTTCCTTAACTACCCTTCTCCCGTTGGCCTTAGAATTCTCTTCCCATCCACCTGTGTCGGTTTTCGGTACGGACAAACCATATGTATTGGCATTGAAAGTTTTTTTCTCGCCCCTGAAGCATTCCACTTCCCTACTAATTTTCGGTCCCTTACGCCCGGGACATCCATCACCCGGGTCAGAACTTTCCAGGGTGTCTACCTTAAGCCACATATGTTTCGGTAACGGAATATTAACCGTTTATGCATCAACTACGCCTTTCGGCCTCGTCTTAGCTCCCGACTTACTTGGGGCGGACGAACCTTCCCCCAAATTCCTTAGATTTTCGGCCAATATGATTCTCACATACTTCTCGCTACTCATTCCGGCATTCTCACTTTCGTGTAGTCCACTAACGCTTTCGCTCTAGCTTCTATCCACACGAGACGCTCTCCTACCCTGACGTTATTCTAAGTCACAGTACTCTATGTAGCCCAGTCATAACAAAAATACCTCTACACTTTTACATCTCTGTACTTCTGTACTTCTGGCAACTAACACGTTACATACTTGATTAACTTATCAGCCCAAGCTTCGGAGTAAATTTTTAGCCCCGTTAAATCTTCGGCGCAGAACCGCTCGACCAGTGCGCTATTACGCGTTCTTTTAATGTATGGCTGCTTCTAAGCCAACATCCTGGTTGTCTGGACAGCTCCACATCCTTTTCCACTTAAATTTACTTAGGGTCCTTAGCTGTGGGTCTGGGCTCTTTCCCTTTCGACTGTGGAACTTATCTCCCACAGTCTGACTCCTGCGAATCTTTTATATACGGCATTCTTAGTTTGATAGTGCTCGGTACCCTTTCGGGCCCTTACACATTCAGTGCTTTACCTCCATATATTCTTCACAAGGCTAGCCCTAAAGCTATTTCGGAGAGAACCAGCTATCTCCGGGTTCGATTGGAATTTCTCCTCTATCCACACCTCATCCGCTAGCATTTCAACGATAGTCGGTTCGGTCCTCCACGACGTTTTACCATCGCTTCAACCTGGACATGGATAGGTCACCCGGGTTCGGGTCTGATGCTTTCGACCTTTCGCCCTTTTAAGACTCGGTTTCCCTATGGCTACATGACTGAATCACTTAGCCTGGCCATAACACATCAACTCGCCGGACCATTCTACAAAAGGTACCCGATCACCCTTTGATGGGCTCTCGGTGTTTGTTGGCACGAGGTTTCAGGTTCTTTTCACTCCCCTCTCGGGGTTCTTTTCACCTTTCCCTCACGGTACTGTTTCTCTATCGGTCGCTGGTTAGTATTTAGGCTTGGAGGATGGTTCCCCCTTTTTCTCACCGACTTCTTCCTAATCGATGATACTCGGGACTCAGATCAGCTAATTCGCTATAGTTTTCGCATACGCGACTTTCACGCTCTTTGGTAGGCTTTTCCAAACCTTTTCTGCTAACTTCTGCCTTAGCCGAGATAAAAATCATGTTCTGAATCCTCACACCAGATATTAAATATTTTTACATATCTCTGGTTTGACCTCTTCCGCTTTCGCTCGCCACTACTCACGGAATCTCTTTTGATTTCTTTTCCTCACCCTACTTAGATGTTTCAGTTCAGGTGGTTCCCCTTACAGAACTATCTATTTATTCTGTAATGTCCAGATCATTCCTTTCTCATAGACAGGTTTCCCCATTCGGGTTCCTACGGGTCTCCGCATGCTTACTGCTCACCGTAGATTTTCGTAGTTTGCCACGCCCTTCTTCGGCTTCCAGCGCCTAGGCATCCGCCTCGTGCCTTTTGTAGCTTATTTCTTTCTTTTCTCTTTCTCAACTCTTTTTCCGAAATTGCAGTATCTTTCTTCTTTACTTTACTTATTCAAGATACTTGCCTTTCCTTTTATTTACTTTCTTTTCTTTATTCAGTTTTCAAGGTTCTCTTTTCTTTCCTTTATTTTCCTACTTTACATTTTAGCTTTATCTTTTGTCAAGTACTTTTTACTTACTTTATTTTACATTTTTAAAAATTGCTTTTTTTGAGATCAGCTAACAGGGATTGACAATATGATCTTAAAATACAATCATTTGTAAACAAGTCACAAAACATTTACAAATGTTTTTATTTTATTACAGCAGGTGAATAGATTGAATTATTTAAGTATGAGTATCGACGAATTGAATAATGAAAAAATGATGCTTGAAAAAGAGTACTTGGAATATAAAAGTAAAAACCTTAAATTAGACATGTCACGTGGTAAGCCTTCTTCGGAACAATTGGATTTATCAAATAAAATGTTAAGTTGTCTTTGTGAAAGTGATAAAATTAATTATGAAATTGACATAAGAAACTATGGATTTCCAAACGGATTGGATGAGGCTCGTTTGCTTATGTCAAACTTAATGGGTTGCGATAAGAAAAATGTGATAATAGGTGGAAATTCTAGCCTTTCACTAATGCACGACGTAATATCTCATTTTTATATAAATGGTTTCAACGGTTGTGAACCTTGGAGTAAAGGGAAAAATAAATTTTTATGCCCTTCGCCGGGATATGACAGACATTTTCAAATGTGCGAATATTTCAATATAGAAATGATACCAATAAAAATGACTAAAGTTGGTCCTGATATAAAAAAAATCGAAAGTTTAGTTTCAACAGATGAATCTATAAAAGGCATTTGGTGTGTTCCAAAATATTCAAATCCTGAAGGTATAACGTACTCAGATGAAACAGTATCTAGGTTAGCTAAGTTAAGACCTTTAGCAAAGGATTTTAAAATATTGTGGGACAATGCTTACAGCGTCCATGATTTTTATGAATATAAAACTTTATTAAATATTTTCGACGAATGTACAAACAACGGAAATCAAAATTTTCCTATTGTTTTTTGTTCAACTGCAAAAATCACTTTTCCATCAGGTGGTATATCTGCAATAGGCTGTATAGATAAAAATTTTGAAGAAATGCAAAATTATTATTCTAGAAAAACCATAGGCTTTGATAAAATAAATCAATTGAGACATATAAAATTTCTTAAAAATTTAGATACCATAAAGGCTCACATGGCAAAACATGCTAAAATTCTAATACCAAAATTTAATTTAATTTTGGATTACTTTAAGAAAAATTTTGAAAATAATTCTATAGTTAAATGGACTAACCCAAAAGGTGGATACTTTATAAGTGTTGAAACATATGGAAGTGCAAAAAGAATTGAGACCCTTTGTTCAAATATTGGCCTTACGATAACTTCTGTTGGGGCTGCTTTCCCATATAACGTAGATATAAATGATTCTAACATTAGAATCGCCCCTTCTTATCCTAATATTGAAGAACTTGAGTTGGCCATAAAAATATTTTGTAACTGTGTTAAAATTTCAGCTATTGAAAAAATTATAGAACAGCGCCGAAAAACTCGGTATTTTATCTGACCTAGAAAACAAATTCGAGATCAAGTCTACTTAGTTAGCGAGAATCTCGGTGCTTTAGTTCCGAGAGTGTTAAACTTGAATTGTTTTTCAGAATATAATACAGTATAAGCTTGGTATATAATATATTGTGGGCCCTATTTAGTTGTATCACGATATTAGCCTTTTTTTGACAGATGTACCTTTATAAAACAATTATTACTGTGTTTTTTGCCTAGTTTTGAGGGAAAATTTCTCAAAAATCTGCATTTTAAATCTATGAGAACAGTTTTTAAATATAAGAAACCTGTGACCTTGAAAACAAATTCGAGATCAAGTTTGCTTAGTTCGCGAGAATCTCGGTACTTTAGTCACAAGAGTGTTCAGTGTAATGACGTTTTTAAAATTGTGGAAAAAATCTAACTTCAAGACTAAAAAATGTTTTGTTCATTTTTAGATCTGTTTGCTTTTCTTAAGGAGATGTTTATTTTGTTTAATTGTTTAGTTTTAGCAGCAGGAGAAGGGACTAGAATGAGGTCAAATTGTCCGAAAGTTCTTTCTGAAATTCTTCATGTGCCAATGCTGTCTTGGGTTCTCGATTCAGTCTTCGCATGCAAAACAAAAAAATGTTGTGTTGTTACCGGATTTCAAAGTGAGAAAATTGATAATTTTTTAAAAATTAATGGATATAATTGTGAAACAGTTTTTCAAAAAGATCGCAAAGGAACTGCCCATGCTGTTATGGTTGCAATTGATTTTATAAAAAAAAATTCAAGTGAAGATATTTTAATTTTAGGTGGTGATTCACCTTTTGTTGATCCAATGACCATAATGTCAGCTTATGAATGCCATAAAAAAGAAAAGAATTGCGCTACATTAATTTCTGCAAAATTTAGTGATCCTTTTGGTTACGGCAGGATAATAAGAAACAGAAATGGACAAGTTTGTGCAATAGTTGAGGAAAAAGAAGCTGACAAGAAACAAAAGTATATACAAGAAATTAATTCTGGTGCTTATTGGTTTAATTCTGTCGAACTAATAAATGCAATAGGTTCAGTTCATGCAAACAATACATCTGGTGAATTTTATTTGACTTCTATCATTTCAATTTTTATTAAAAATAATCTTAAAGTTGGAGCTTTTTGTTCGCAAGACTATGTTGTTGCACTTGGGGCGAATACATCAAAACAACTTAAGATGCTAAATGAAATTGCTAAAAATAGGGTCATAAAGAGATTTATGTCCAGCGGTGTTAATATACCCTATAATGAAAATATTATGATTAGTAAAAATGTCGAAATCGGTGAAGGGACAACTATACTTTCAGGTGTCACGATAGTTGCTTCTAAAATAGGCAAGAATTGTGTTATAGGTCCAAATACAAAACTTTTTGGTGAAAATGTACCTGACGGTACAAATTTGATGTTTCATAATACTAATGTTGATTTTACTAAATATCTTGAAAAAGGTGATAAATTCGATAATAAGGCGGTGAATTATGCTGTCTGATATGTCTAGGCTAAAAATTTTTTCAGGTACTTCAAACAAAAAAATATCTGAAAAAATTTCTACTATCTTAGGTCTTAGACTTGCAAATGTTAATATAAAAAAATTTAGTGATGGTGAAATTTCAGTTTCACTAGAAGAAACAGTCATTGGATATGACTGTTTTGTAGTTCAATCTCTGTGCAAACCTGTTAACGATAACTTAGTTGAATTGTTAATAATAATAGATGCTCTTAAGCGCGCTTCTGCTGGCCGTATAAATGTTGTAATTCCATACTTTGGATACGCTCGGCAAGATAAAAGATCCAGTTTAGGAGAACCAATTACAGCCAGATTGATTGCCGATCTGATTGATGTTTCAAATGTTATAGTTATGGATCTTCATTCTCTTCAAATAGAAGGTTTTTTTAACGTCCCAGTGCATCATATTTCAGGTTTACCTATATTTGGAGAAAGTATAAAAAATATTAATAATTTCAACAATGACGAATTCATAGTTGTGGCACCAGACGTAGGAGCAGTAAAAAAATCGCGTGAACTTGCAAGTATTATAAATTGTAAGATAGCTATAGTTGATAAACATCGTAAAAAGGCTAATTGTTCAGAAGTTATGAACATAATTGGTGATGTAGATTTTAAAAATATAATAATAATAGATGACATAATTGATACAGGTGGAACTGTATGTAACGCATCTAAATTTCTTGTTGAATTTAAGAATGTTAAAAGTGTTCTTATGTATGCAACACATGCTGTTTGTTCAGGACAAGCTATATCGAATTTAGCATCTGAATATATAAATCAAGTCACGTTTTTGGATACAATACCAATTAAGTTAGATACAACAAATAAAAAATTTAAAATTTTGAGTGCAGCAGATATTTTCGCTGATAAAATAAAAAAAATACACTTGTCAAAGGTTTAAAAAAATATGGAAACGAAAACAAAAAAATTAAACAAAAGATTGAAAAAACTTATTTCTTATTATGGACCTTATAAGAAACAATTATTTTTTGATATATTTTTTTCTGTCCTTTCTGCTTCAATTGCAATAACTGTACCATTAATTATTAGGCATGTATTAAATGAGGTTATAAATTTTGAGCCAAATGTTGCCAGAAAAAATATTTTTCTATACGGCATCGTTGTTTTCTCTTTGTTCGTTATACTTTTCTTTTGTTACTACTATACTTCATATTACGGAAAGAACATGGGTGCTAAAATCGAGATAGATTTAAGCAAAGATGCTTTTAATCATATACAAAATTTACCATTTGATTTTCATGATGAGCAAAAAGTAGGTAAACTTTTATCATATATTTCTGCTGACATAAGCAATGTTAGCATTTTAATGCATCAGGCGCCTGAAGAAATAATAATTTTTATAATAAGATTTGTAGGCGCTTTTTTTATGTTCTTTTTAACAAATAAAATTTTGGCATTTATAACGGCAGGAATTTTGGCTTTAGTATTCTTATTTTCTATAAATTTGGTACCCAAAATTCATAAAACGATACTTGAGCGTCGTGAACTATTTTCTGAACTTGATGCTAGTTTAGAAGAAAGTTTGATTGGAGTTAGAACAGTTCAATCTTTTACTGGTGAAAAAGCAGAAGCTTTGAAGTTTAGTAAACTCTGTGACGTCTATTTTGATAATATAAAAATAATAAACAAAGTCTCAGGTATTTTTGGTTCAGGTCTTATGTCATTTGTAATAGGGTTGGTTCCTATTGTTACTCTTATAGGAGCAGCATTTGTTTTAGATCAAACTCTTTCAATTAACGAATTAATTACTTTTATGCTCTACATAGATATATTAATCGGACCTATTTTTTCATTTTCGACATTAATCCAACAGTTTCAAGAAGGATTTTCAGGGTTTACTAGAATTTTTGAAATTTTAGAGAAAAAATCAGAAATTGTAGATTCGGAAAAATCGATAGAACTAAAAAAAATTGAAGGTAACATAGAGTTTAAGAATGTATCATTTTATTATTCTAAAGACGATAAAGTTATTTTTAAAGATCTGAATTTTAAAATTAAAGCAGGAGAATGTGTTGCTCTTGTTGGATCTTCAGGGACAGGCAAATCCACACTTTGTAATCTTATTCCTCGTTTTTACGACGTATCAGATGGAGAAATTTTAATTGATGGATTTAATATAAAGAATATAAAACTTGAAAACTTGCGAAAAAATATTGGGTTTGTCCATCAGGACACATTTCTTTTTTCCGGTACAGTAATGGATAATATAAGATATGGTAGACCAGAAGCCACTGATGAAGATGTAATAAAAGCAGCAAAGAATGCATATGCTAACGATTTTATCGAATGTCTTGCTAAAGGTTACAATACCCAGATTGGTCAAAGAGGATTAAAAATTTCAGGTGGACAAAAACAAAGGCTAGCTATTGCTAGAGCATTTTTAAAAAATCCTCCTATTTTAGTTCTTGATGAAGCCACTTCAAATTTGGATAGCGAAGGCGAAAAACATGTTATGGCTTCTATGCAACAGCTTTCTGAAAATCGGACGACAATTATAATTGCACACAGGCTTTCGACTATTAAAAATTCAAAAAGAATTTTAGTAATTGATGAAGGAGTAATTAAGGAAGAGGGTACACACGAAGAACTTATGTCTAAAAATGGAGTTTATAAAAAGTTTTATACAAATTTTCATGAAACTAATATTTAGCCTTAAAAATACTCGCGATAAAAAAATTATCTAGATTTCCCTTCATAACTTCGAAGGTATGGCTTTTTCTTTTTCAGAAAACAATAGACTTCCTTCGTAACTACAAAAACATCACTTTTTTTATATTTTTCCTAAAAACAACATAAAATTTTCTTGAAATACATAAAGTATTCCTTCGAAATTTTTATGTTGTTTTAAAAAAAATCTATAAAAAATTGATATTTTCAAGTCACGAAGGAATTCTTAGACTTCCTTCGTTATTACGAAAATTAAATTTTTTATATTTTTCTAAAAATAATATAAAATTTTCTTAAAGTACGTAAAGTATTCCTTCGAAATTTATGTTGTTTTAAAAAAAAATCTATAA
>Ga0209737_10001815_pt1 | contig 15074 bp, 15 predicted proteins | sample TergutCu122P3_FD_187284 | JGI IMG/M metagenome (GOLD analysis project Ga0209737, IMG submission 187284) | Cubitermes ugandensis P3 segment gut microbial communities from Kakamega Forest, Kenya - Cu122 P3 (SPAdes) (version 2) | ecosystem: Host-associated > Arthropoda: Insects > Digestive system...
TATTTTACGATAAATTTGAATAAATAGAACAAAAACAAGTCAAAAGACATCAAATTTTTACCTTATGTCCCAAATAGTGCAATTCATGCGTTTGTCGTGGCATATACATCAAATAACTCCAACTACATCATCTATAACATAGTGATGTATTCCGGGAATGCAGAATCTAAGTAAAAAAATAAAAGGTGAGTTTATTTTTTGGGGCGTAGGCTACGTACAGTTGCACCTGCGCGCCACAACTCACTGCTGCCCATAGCTTTGAGTTCGTCAGCAAGCTTTTGCTTATAGTTGGCTTCTTTGCTACGTTCTAGGACAATACGACTCTCCTCGCCAGCAGCTGTTAATTCATAGAGTGAGTCAAATACGGGTTTGGTTGCTGATCGGAAGCGTTCTTTCCATCGCAGAGCGCCGATACGGGCGGTTTCACTACAGTTGTTATACATCCAATCCATACCGTTTTCGTCAACTAGTCGGATGAGGCTTTGGGTGAGTTCTTCAACTGTTTCATTAAATGCTTCGCTTGGACTGTGTCCATGTTCTCGCAGAGTGCTGTATTGGGCTTCGATAATACCTGCTAGTGCACCCATAAGTGTACCGCGCTCACCCGTTAGATCACTATAGGTTTCTTTTTCAAAGGTAGTTGGAAAAAGATAACCAGAACCGATGGCAATACCCATAGCTTTGGTACGTTCAGCGGCTTTGCCGGTGGCATCTTGGAAAATTGCATAACTGCTGTTAATGCCGCTTCCATTTACAAAGTTACGGCGTACAGAGGTGCCGCTGCCCTTAGGAGCGACTAGAATGACATCGATGTCTGCGGGAGGGATAACCCCGCTTTGTTCTTTAAACACTACGCTAAAGCCGTGGCTAAAGTAGAGCGCGTCGCCTTTTTTGAGGCCTGATTTGATGGTGGGCCATTCTGCTTTTTGGGCTGCATCGGTAAGCAGGACCATTTTGATGGTTCCGCGTTGGGCGGCTTCTTCGAGGCTAAAGAGGGTCTCGCCTGGAACCCAGCCGTCTTCTATGGCTTTTTGGTAGGTTTTGGAGTCTTTACGTTGACCTATGATTACTTTGATGCCGTTATCACGCATGTTTAATGCTTGGGAGCGGCCTTGGATGCCGTACCCAAGTGTGGCAACGACTTCGTTTTTTAGGGTTTGTTGGGCTTGTGCCACTGTAAATTCTTCTCTTGTGATGACGTCTTCTTGGACGCCGCCGAAATCAATCTTTGCCATTTTCTAGTTCCTCAAGCCAAACCTTGGTTGACGCGGTAATTAAGAATTGCTCCATTCATATGATATATGATGCAAAAAAAACAGCCACTTCTCCAGGGAGTTAGGCATTAAAAGATAAAACAGAGTTGTGTTTTTAGCTCAGAGCTATAGATGAGTTTAAGGTTGTGTGATTAATTGGATAGGGACGTTAAGTTGTTAAATTGTTTGTGGAAATTTGATGTTTTTTCATAAAGCCTAATAAAGGAAGTGTTTTTTTATCTATTTTGAGGAATCGGATGTCATTTAATCTGCAGAGCGGTAAAACTTTTGAAGAGACAATTGAGGCGCTTTTTAATCAGATGGGATATCGCACTAAACTTAAGCATGTTCTGCATACCCGATCGACTGATATTTATGCGGTGATTGATCAGCCCAAAGGTGTGCAGAGGCTATTTATTGAGTGTAAAGATAGTGTGGATGTTATTGATGTTCAGCATTTTTGTTCTAGGGTTGCGTTTGCTAGGGAAAAATTAGAGGTTGATGGGGGTTTACTTGTTGCTAATGTTGGCTTTAGTGATGATGCGCTGTTGTGGTGTAAGAAGAACTGTTCGTTTGTCGAGCTCAAGACGTATAAGCAGCTCATAGCCAAGTCAGCGAGTTTTAGGAAAATGCTTAGAAAATTTAGCCGGTAACTACTCAGATAAGTTTGGTTTGTTGAAATCGCAGAATAGGGTTAATTCATCGTATGTTATGTCTACTTTTTGCAGGTTATTTGTGCAGGTTTGGTATTGTTTTTCTGTGAGTTGCACAGGCATGATGGGTTGTTGTGAGAAGCGGTAGATTTCTTTGGTTGTTGCTGTTGTTTGACCTTTTTTTAGTGCTAAGAGTTGTTTTTTAAATCGGGTGAGGGCTTCGCAGTTTGGGGTTTGCATGCCAAATGGGGTGTTGGGGAATTGGCGGCATCCCTCGGGGCGGATTTCATAGATAGAGCAGAGGTGGTTAGCAAGAAAAGGGCAGGGGGTATGGGTTATGTAGTGATCGTATTTGGCTGGGTTTATTTCCCAAAGATTGCCCAGTTCTTCATAGAGAGTTTGGGCTTTGAGATGGGCTTGGGGGTTTTGGGGCGTGGGTTTGAGTTTTCCGGCGACTAAAAAGTCGTCTATTGTACAGCATACGCCGCATTTACTGCAAAGAAAGGGCAGATTAACTGACCACTTGGTGGTTGTGGTTTTGAATTCTATGTGGACATAGAAGGTGGCAGTCATTTTGCATCGACAAAACTGTTGCGTCGTTTGGTTTCAATCTTTCCCAAGTTGCTATACACTATTCTGGTCAGCAGGTGTCCAATTGTTAGTCTACAGAACAGAGCAATTGTGAGAGATGGTGTTGTTGTAGTGGTTAGTTGGGTGTTTTTGGTGGTGGGTTTTTCTTTTTGGGTTTGTCGTCGATGCCGACGCGGAGGTTATCGACGTCGGTTTTGTTGGGTAGAGATACTGTTATGGTGTGGTCGTATTTTTCTTTGCCGTAGTTGACTTTGACTTCGCCTGTTTTGTTGGCGTCGGAGTAGAAAGCGGTGAGTTGGGCGGCGGTTTTTATGGCTTGTTTAGTTTTGGGGCCTTGGAGTATGGTTACTGGTCCGACGATGTCTTGGAGTTCAAATATGTATTCGGTTTTAGTTTGGCGTGTTGTCAGAGTTTTGTTTTCGGTTTCGTCGCGTCCTACGATGATTTTGTTTTTGCCTATACGAAAGTGCCTACCGATGCGCAACAGGGCGATATCGGGGAGGGTTATGTGTTTTTTGTGGTTGAAGAGGTCGCGGATTTTTTTGACATATTCTTCACAGGTTAGCAGACAGCCGCCTGCTGGGCAGGGAAAGTCTTTGATGTTGAATTCTTCGGCGAGTTTGAACTGGGGTTTGCGGGAGCGACCTTTGATGTCTAAGAGTTTTGTGCGATCCACTAGACCAATTTTTTCTGCTTCGGTTTCGGGCAGTAAGCGTGCTGAGAGAGGGCGTAGAATTTTGCCTTCTAGTCCAGATTCTTTTTCGATAAGTTTGAGAGCGGAATAGTGTTGGGACATGGGGCGTTCGTCTAGGACCTCGCCTGTGAAAAGGAAGCTGGCGCCGATTTCGCGTGCGTATTTTTTGGCTTGTTTGAAGAGAAAAATACGGCAGTCTATGCAGGGGTTCATGTTTTTGCCGTAGCCGTGTTTGGGATTGCGAAGCATGCGCAGATACGCATTTCCAGCGGCAACCATTTTGAGGGGAACATTTAGCTGTTTAGCAGCGTCTACAGCAGCGCAGCCGTCTTTTTTACAGAGACAAAAGGGGCTTCGTACATTAAAGGCCGTTACGTCAATGCCTTGTTTGACTATCATCTCTGTAGCTAGAATACTATCTAGGCCGCCTGAGAGCAGACCTACAGCTTTAACTTGGGTCATACATGGATGTGGCTGTTGGGCGCATAATAATTTACCTGTCTAAAAAGCCAAATCTGCGGGTTGTACCTCTTTGTTAGCGTTTGAGAGAAAAAATTTTGAATTTTTATAAGCAGAAGAGTTAGCGCTAGTTGAAATACTCTTACTGGAAAATATCTGACAAATGGTAAAATTGAGGGTTTTGGGTTAAAAAGCAACCGTAGTATTTGGCAAGGCTTAATAGTTTCATGCACCGAGTACATGTAAATCAGCAGGGATTCTTTTATGGTTGATGTTTGGCTTCCCTACGGAAAAACCGATGTATGTGTTCGAATTCCAGCCCGAAATCTGTTGGGCACCATCGAACCTAAAGAACAGCCAAGCGCCACAGATCAAAAAGCTGAAATCGCGCGTGCACTAAGAGAGCCTATTGCATCTAAATGCCTAAGTGAAATTGCCAAGCCTGAATCCAAAGTTGCCATAGTTATCGATGAGTCAAATCCCCACATGCCAAGCGCACAGATGCTTCTTTTGGTGCTCAATGAACTCAACACTGCAGGTGTTAGAGATGAAAACATTACAGTTATTTTTGGGTATGAAACTCAGCAAGTCACAAAGTCAGAAGGAGAACAGCATCTCCTAGACCAAGTTGCAAAACGGGTTCGAGTTGTCACCCATGATGCTTCTTCTTCAGATTTGGTCTATATTGGTACCACCAAAACCCATGGGAACAAGGTGCAGGTTAACCGTTTCTTTGCAGAGGCAGATGTTAGAGTGCTTCTTGGAGACGTTCAATGTCACAATTACGCTGGTTATGGTGGTGGACGAAAAAGTGTCTTACCTGCAGTAGCGGGGTTAGAAACTATTAGGTATAATCATGCTCTGCTTGTCAGTGCCAACTCTACCGCAGGCAATCTTGAAAATAACCCTGTGCACATAGATATGATGGAAGCGGCACGACTATCAAAGGTAGATTTTATAGTTAATGTAGTTGAGAATAAAAAAGGCGAAATCGTTCGGGCCTTCGCTGGAGACTTGGAAGCAGCATTTTTAGAAGCTGCAAAACTTGTGGATGAAATATACTGCGTTACGGTTGATAGACGCGCAGATATTATCGTAGTAAGCGCCGGTGGGCACCCCTGGGATTTGACACTCTATCAAGCACTCAAAGGTATGGAAGCTGCAAAAGATGCCGTGAAACGAGGAGGAGTAATTATTTTGGTGGCGGAATGTCTAGAGGGCTATGGCAATCAGGTATTCTATGACTGGATGACCCGGCTCAGTGAAATAAAAAACGTTGAGCGCGAAGTTAAACGTAACTTTGCCATCGGAGGACAACGGGCTTACTATTTGCTAAAGACACTGCTCAACCAGCAAATCATATTGGTATCGGCTATGCCTGATTTTTATGCCACAAGCATCTTTAAACTCAAAACCGCCCGTGCAGTAAACGATGCTCTAAATGAGGCCTTCAAAATCACCGGTTCAGCTTCGCGTGTTTGGGCAATACCGCTGGGCAACAATACTCTACCGGTGTATAGGTCACCTGAAGACACTAAAGCCTAAAAAACCAGCCAGTTGACTACTCCAAAAGCGTAACCTTTAAGTCTAAACACATAAATCCTTTTTAAACAGGCGAAACGATGCAATCAACCTTTACGCTACGCAAATTTAGCCCAGATGACCTACAGAGTGTCATACAAATTAACCGCGTCTGCCTCCCTGAAAATTATACAGATTTCTTCTTTGTGGATCTACATCAACGGTTCCCCGAGACCTTTATCGTAGCTGAGCAAGATGGAAAAATTGTCGGATACATTATGTGCCGTATTGAAGTAGGCTTATCCAACTTTGGTTTTGGTGGTTTGGTACGCAAAGGCCATGTAGTTTCTATTGCAGTTCTACCCCAGTACAGGCGTCGAGGCGTCGCACAAGCAGTCATTAAAAAATCCTTAGAGGGCATGGCGTACTATAAGTCTAAGCAAGGGTTTTTGGAGGTCCGTGTCACCAATGAAGCAGCAATCTCGTTATATAAAAATCTAGGATTTGAAATAACCCGAACCATCAATGGCTACTACAGTGACGGCGAAGATGCTTATGTTATGACAAAAAAATTAGCCTAAGAGAAAATTTGGAGCCTTATAGGGGTAAAAATATTTAATACATCAGAAAAATTTTCAATTTAAGTTACTACTCAGCAGGTTCCCACTATGTGTAGTGTTTTTACAGCAAAAATAACTCACACATAGTGTTTGTTCTTATTTTCCTTATTTCACAACCATAATTTTGCAGAAAAAACCACCATACATAGCGCTTTACGAGTGAAAAATAACGCTATATGCCCCTGCTGAGTAGTAACCAATTTAATTATACAACTTGGATAATTCCGTAAAAATTAATGTTAACAGGCTCTAGTGAACTGTCTGTTAATGAGTTGCTTGTTTGCTCTCAAAGGTCTACATTGTCAAACGCGCTGACGGAAAAGAATGGCTTAGAGAAATTCCAAAAAAGTTGAAATCTTAATCAAAAACCTTGACCTCAAAAACCTATTACTTCAAAACTTTGGAAGTTAGTGTTTTTAATACTATCTAAAAGACAATAGGTTATAAACTAGATAAGTCATCGTGTACACGATTGCTTGGGAAGAAAGTTTGGCAGGTAAAAATATGATCAACACACAAAACCATCATAAGCCCTTTATCATCAAAACTGAAGTGCTTATTAGTGGTTTATTGTTAACCATAGTCGGCGCCATAGTAGCGGGATCATTTGAGAAGGGCATGCTCACAAACTACATTGGCTTGGGTATGTTACTTGTTGGCATCGTCACTTTTGTAGCAGGTACTTACTCCAAACTTGTCGCAAACACAAAACAAATAAAAACCATACGATCACAACAACAGAGCAACATACCTCAATTTAGCTTCCGCTGGAAAAACAGGGTACAGTCGAGTCCAATATTGAACATTGTAGGTATGATTGTGTCGGTATGTATTTTATTTTTTAGTATCTGGCAACTAGATCTTATCGTCTCAGGACCAGTTTGGTGGTCCTCAGCAGACAAAGGAACAGGATTTGGCTGGTCCCATCCAGATGGTGCCTACGCAAACGATTACTTCCAATGTTTCTTCTGGAAAACAACTATTGGGCAAGCATACGACACTTTGTTTTTGCTGATATTTGTAGCGTTTATTGTCATGTTTTTAAGTGCCTACTTCTGGCCTAAACATGACCGCACCTCTTTGATGAAACTAAAAAACAGAGACGTAAAAACACCAGTAAAAACCCTGCAACTTGACCAAGAGAAAGAAAACACTCAACCTACAACAACCACAGAAACTAATCATCCAATTCCGCCCGTAACTATGCAAGAAATTGAAATACACACAGATTACTAGCACCAACACAAAGGCACTAATTTACTCAATTAGAGCAGCCATCCACTTTCCACTTTTGAAAGATACACAAATCAACTATTGAGTACATTAGACTTTAGTGCTAATTGGGGTTTTGTTGATAAAACGAAGGTTTTATTAGCATATGGGCAGATTAGTTGTCGTTTAGGCTGTTTAAATGCTGAAACGCCGGTTTATCTAAAAAATCAGAACACTTCAAAAATTTTTCAGGCATAACACTTGAAGAATTCAACATTCTAAACCAACAAATAACCCAAAAACATCCCACATACGAACAAAAAAGACTACAAAAAACAAACAGAAAAAGAAACATCAGCACAAGCCACCCCTTCAAACAAACCCTAACAATCCGCCTACTTATGCTTCTCATATACTACCACCCGTACATCTCCTCAACCCTTCTTGCCTACCTCTTAGGAGTTAACCAAACGTGTGAAAAAGTTTCATATTTTTGGTGATGAATTTAGAAACCGACTTAGACATTATGATACTATGACTGATTAGTGTGTTGTAGTTATTTTTTATATATCAGGTAGTTGGCGGTTTAAAAAATTCATAAATGTCTGTAAATGTCCATTAAAACATCAAAAAATAATAAGTGTTAAGGTCTAATTATAAAAATGGCGGATTAATCAGAGAATCAATATGTGAATCAATTATGACTACATCATAGAAGAAAGCAGATTATTACACAACAATTATAAATCCTTAGCAGGCTCTGGCTTGCAGAGGAAGAGATGATTGTAGTGCATGCAATAATAGAGTGTAAAAAGAAAATCGCGCTCATCGCCCATGATAATAAAAAAGGCGATCTGCTGGAATGGGCAGAATTTAACAAGGATACACTTAAACAACATGAACTTTTTGCCACAGGAACCACAGGTAAACTCCTTGAAGAAGAACTAGGCTTAGAAGTTACCAACATGGAATCGGGGCCACTTGGTGGCGACTTGCAGATAGGTTCGCTTATAGCCGATGGCTTAGTTGACTGTCTTATATTTTTCTGGGATCCCCTTGAACCTCACTCCCATGACCCCGATGTGAAAGCGCTTCTCCGGGTAGCAGTGGTTTGGAATATTCCACTAGCATGCGACCGCAGTACAGCTGATTTTATAATTTCATCACCACTTATGAACACAGAATATTTCCGTAAATTGCCCGACTACGAAACCTACCGAAACCGCTTAGACCACGCAAAATAGTGCTATAGTAGATCTTGGGCGTTATTATTTGTCGATTCTAAATCTGTGTATACAGTGCTGAATGATGTAAAAGAATATGCATCTAAAACAAATATGGATAATCAGCTGACAAATATGCGGCCTGCTACTAAACATCAATAACGCCTAAGGTCTAGTCATTCTTTTTTAAAAATTTTTGTCATTTTTATAGTTGGTCATTTACATCCAATTATTTTTTTAGAAACTGTCAAAATAATAACATATATATTTTTAAAATAATTGAAACGTAACTTTTGAGGTGTAGTGTTAGTCTGCTATGCAGGGGTTAAATATTATAGTAGATATAAAGAAATGCTGGAATAAAGGGAAAAGAGTGTGAGTAGTTTAGGCTGCTGGTTTGGCTTTGTCTGCGGCGTTGTTTAAGCTGGTCATTTCTGCGTTGGCTTTGCGGATGAGGTCTGCGATGGTGTCTTTTGTGGGTATGGATGCGCCAAGTGAGAGTGCGATTGCTTTTTGGTGTGCTGCTTGTAGGAGTGGTTTGATGGTGTCTTTTGTTGTGTAGCCGATGCTTATGGCTAGTGCGAATGCTTCGTGGTTGCTTGTTTCTACGCTTTTTTGTGTGGCGGCGAGATCTACGATTAGTTTGTCGCCGGTGATCATGGTTCCGTTGTCAAAGACTGCGCGCATAGATATGCCTAGTTCAACGGCTTTGATGTTGAGTTTGGCAAGGACGCTTGCTAGACGGTCGTTTATGGGTTCGCCTCTGCGTACGACTAGGGTGTCTTTGCTGATCCAGACGCTTCCGTTTTCTATTCTGGTGGGTAGGCCGACTGCGTTGAGTTGGCTGATGACTGGTCCTGGAGGTTGGCCGGTGTTGCTGGTTGGGATAACGACGTCATATGCTGCTGTGTCGCCTGCTTTGGCTGTTGTTTTGACTTTGCCCCGTTCTAGCATGATGGCTAGTTTGAAAGGGTTGAGGTCGGTGAATAAGAAGACATTTGATCCTTCCAAGTATTCCTCAAGCTTTTTGAGTTCTGCTTGGTTGAGTTCTTCGATAGCGATTTTTATGAGAGTGTTTTTGAGAACGCGTAGGTATACTTGGCCTTTCATTGTTTTTTTGAGTTCTTGTAGTTGGGAAGCGCGGACTTTTTTTAGGCTTGCGATGCCGATAGATTTGTATTCTTTGAATATGTCTTTTATCTCGGCTACTTCGCTTGATTTTTCGGCTAATACTTGTTCGGATGGCATGATTTTTCTTCTCAGTTATTTTGTTGTTTATGGTTTAATTTTGACGGGTTCGCCCATGCTGGTTTTGATGAAAGCGTATTTTACGTTCTTTAGGCCTCGTTTAAGTTTGCCGTCAAGGACACGAAGGACCGTCATCGCGTTGTCGGCGAGGTCTTCATCTTTCATCTGTTGTGAACCTACTCGAACTTGGATTATGGGTTGATTGCGCATGCGAACAACCACTGTTTTGCGGTGCTTATTGATCAGGGTGGTTATGTCCGCGTTTGGTGGAACAGGGATTGGCATTTTACCTCTTGGACCTAGAACCGGACCCAAGATTTTACCGACCAGCGGCATTAATGGTGCTTCTGCGATGAAGATATCACAGTCGTTGCCTAACTGGCGCAGTTCTTTCTTTTTGCCGTTTAGATCGTCGAGTTCTGTGCGGTCAACGACGCGGTCAGCACCATAGGTCTTTGCTTTTAGTGCGAATTCGCCTGAAGCAATAACGCATATACGGTTGGGTTTTAGCGTGTCGTGTGGAAGTTCAACAACTTCTTGAATTTTGCCTTCAGGGGTCTTCATATCAATTTCTTGGATATCAAGTATTAGATCTATGGCCTGGTTGAACTTTCTCTCGCCAGCTTGAGATTTTGCCTGTTTAATTGCTTCAGTTATGGTCTTGTTGTCTAGGGGCATTTTTAAGCCTCGTGCCAATAGGGGATAAGAACCCCATTATAAAAATATTCGCCCAGCATCATTCATTACTCAAATAGGCTTTCATAGATGCCGTCGTCTATTTCTTTTTGAACTTCACGGGGATCTTTACCGTCAACAGTAACGCCTAAACTAACACAGGTACCAAGCACTTCTTTGGCTGCATTTTTTGTGTCAGGTGCTAGAAGCTGAGGAGCTTTAATCTTGGCAATCTTGATCAATTGTTCCATAGTCAAGTCACCAGCTTTAACTGTGTTTGGAGTGCCTGAACCTTTCTCAATTTTTAGTTCAGCAACCAGTAGAGCTGATGCGGTGGGCGTACCAACAGTAACATCAAAGGTTTTATCTTCAGGATCAACACTGACCTTTACAGGAACTTTCATACCGGCATAATCTTTGGTAATTTCATTTATTTTGTTGACAACAGCAACAATGTTGACTCCTAAGGGACCCAAGGCTGGACCCAACGGGGGACCTGCATTGGCTTGACCGCCGCTGACGATTAATTCTACAACTTTTTTATCTGCCATAGATTTTCACTTTATGCTTTTGCTTTTTCTACGAGTTTTACATAGTCTGAATGTACTGTGATGGGTAGAGTGAAAGTTGCCTCAAGCAATTCGAGGGTAACTTCACCTTTAGATTTGTCGAGCCGAGTGATTTTAGCACGCATACCCTTGAAGGGACCACCGGTGATTTCAACCACATCATCTTCATTGAGATCTTCCATGACGGGTTTACGGACGATATAGCGTTCAATTTCGTTAAAGCTGATTAAGCCCGGAATACGGCTTCGAACATGACGAATACCAGAGATGGCTTCCTCAACAAGATGAGGACCATCTGCTTCAATGAATACATAACCCTTAAGTGTATCTGGAACCAGAAGAGCCTTTATTGAAATATGAGACGTCTCTACTTTTGAGGCAATTAAACGCGCCACGTTACGTTCCTGTCCAGTGGTGGTTTTAATTGCAAAGATTTTTACTTGTGCAAGCCCTTCTTTTTTGTCCATATCAAATCACTTTCGTTTAAGCTACGGGCACGTTGAGAAAAGACGCGATCAGTTTAATTACAAATCCAATTAAGCCAACTGCGCCAATACCTAACAGGCTGATTTTAATTGAGAGCCAAAGCTCTTCACGTCCCGGTTTAACGGCTAACTTTAAGGTTCTTGCCGCTTGTTGAAGCCAAGATTTGATTCCCATTTTTTACCGCACCTTCAAGATTTCACTTAGATATAATAAACATTACTGTAATTTTTAAGTTTAAGGACTACCCGATATGACCTATTAAACATTCCCCCGTTGAGCCCCAAACACACAATCCAAGTCTGCCAAGTTAGCGTGATAACAGAAAATTGTGCAACACATACACAAGGTGAACAGTTTATGAATATACAGTGTTTGCATACCTAACAAAATACAGACCACTTTCAACATAGAAAAACTACAACCCCTTAGTGCCTCCACATACAAAAAAATTAACGGGTTGTGAAATGTCTAAAAAAACAAAGACCCAGCTTGCAAACCCAAATTGGCAAAATCAAACAAATAACAAACCAAGTACCATTGCTGTTACTTATTGTAGGCATTATCGGCGGTAGCAGTTTGGACTTTTCATTGCACTGGATTTTAAGGATTGGCAAGAAATATTTGGAGCTTGCATAGTAGGCAACTATTATGTCGGCCGGACAAAAGAGGAAACAAAAAATTTTGACAAGTACAATAAACCCTTAACAGCCAACGATAATTGCATAAAAACGGTTGCCACAATCAAAAAAAGAATAACTAAATGTGGAATAAAATAATGTTAAGAGAAGCATCTGCCATATGTGATCATATTTTTTGGTATTGTAATTCTGCTTGCTCTAATGCGTAGAGTAAGGTGGGTTTATCTTTGCTGCCAATGCCTTTCCAGTCTAGTAACGCTATGTGTACCAGCTCAGATGTTTGCTTGATACATTGTTTAATCATGGAGGGATCTATGTTAGATAGTGCATATTTTGGGATCATATGCCCAAAAGAAACTGTACCCAGTAGAGCCATTGCAGTAAATTTTTCGTTGTAGTGGGTTCCGCCTATGCCTAAAACTGCTAAAGAGGTTGTTTTTGTAAAGTTAGAGATTGCTGTTAGGGTGCTGTGTGCAACGGCTTTTGCAGCACAGGTATCGCTCCATTGTTTTGGTGAGCTGCCCAGTTCTACAAACATTGCAGGCACATTTAGGCTGGGTCCATGGTGTGTGCTTTCGTAGGAAACTCGATATTTATTCAAAGACAGGATAGCTTTGTAGTGTGCTAGGGCACGTAGGGCTGTTTGCATAGCAAGAGCTGGGGCAACTGAGAGGTTTTTGGGGTATCCTCCAAATTCTGCAACATCAAAGTTTCCTGTGGGGTGTACGGTTAGGGTGGGTTTGCCGCTTTGGCTTGTATGGCGTGAGATAAACACAATGAGCTCTGCGTCTGGAAAGTCGTCTGGGAGATATTGGGCATAAATTGTTTCTTTTTGAAGTGCAACTATGGTAGTTTGGCGACCGTTGATATCGGCGGTGTAGAGGGGTAGAGTTTGGTAGGTTTGGGCGGATTTTATGAAGGGGTAGTGTTTGAGGATTTGTTGAGCAATGTTTATGCCTGCAATATCAAGTGTTGAGTAGACTATAAGTATCATCGGAATTCAGAGGTATCTACATTTTGAGGGGTAAAAATTTTGTGTCTCAACAATAAAAAGCCAAAAGCAGGTGTCTTTGCTATGTGAGGTTTCATGGCATATTTGTGGTGGTAGAGGTTTTGTTAGGGCTAAATGTTGTTTGGGAGCACTAAGCTTATTATTGTTTGGTTAATTGGAGTGCTTGATAGAGATGCATTTAATTAACTTTAAGGGATTTACGGGTCAAGATCTTGAGGCGTTTGTGAATTTAGCTATAGAGACAAAGCAGAATCCATCTAAATTTTTCAAAGCGCTTGAGGGCAAATCGGCGGCGTTGATTTTTCAGAAAACAAGTACGCGTACCCGGGTTAGTTTTGAGGTTGCAATGACCCAGTTGGGTGGGCATGCGCTCTTTATTGATTGGAAAAGTACAAACTTTGCCTTAGCTGATATAGGTGATGAAATTGCGTTTCTTTCACGTAACGTGGACTGTATTATGGCAAGGTTGCTCTTTAATGGTGATTTGCAGAAGATGACGGCTGTGTCTTGTGTGCCTATAGTTAATGGTTGTGATGAAAAGTATCATCCCAGTCAAGTTTTAGCTGATTTGGTTACCATAAAAGAAACGCGTGGTAAGCTTGCTGGGACTAAGCTTGTCTATATTGGAGTGCACAACAATGTTACCAACAGTCTCATTGAAGCGACCTCCAAAACAGGCATCAAACTAACTACTGTAACTCCGCTCTTTAATGAGGCCGCACGCGATGAAGAGTTGCTCTTAGAGGCAAAAAAAACAGGACTCTGGGAAGAGAGTCTAGATGTTAAAAAAGCGGTAGCTGAGGCAGATTTTGTCTATACCGATACTTGGATTGATATGGAATTCTTTACCGATCCTAAATTTGAGGCTGAAAAAGAGAAACGCATCAAACTCATGATGCCCTACCAAATCAACTCGGAGATGCTAAGTAGCAGTGAGGCGGCCATTATGCATGATATGCCTATTCATCGCGGCTATGAAATCAGCTCTGAGGTCATTAACAGTCCCAAATCGGTGGTTTATCAGCAGGCAGAAAATCGCTTGTATGCAGCAAAAGCCATCTACCTTAAACTTATGAGTGTGGGCGTTTAGCTGTTTAGGTAATCAACCTGTATTTATTCTGTTAACTATCATTTTATGAGCTCTCGCTTGAGGTTTAGAATTTTAAGAATTTTTTGAGGCAAATAGAGCATAAGAGGAGTCAAATGATACCTCTGAGAGGGGATTAGATGTAGGTAACTGTGGCCAAAGTGGATTGGTTAGTTGTTCATATTTTTCATAGATCCCTAACTTCCCAAATTTAAGTAATGTGTTTTGTTTATGGGCTTGTTTTTTAGCTGTTTTGTCATTAGAGCTGTATTGCGGCTTATTTCGGATTGAACCATATTACTTATGTTAAGTAACATGCAGGTTCTATAAAATTTCCTCATAACAGTTTCTATAGTGAAAAGAGACAAAAAAAATAAGGTGTTACGTCTGAAAACTATTACTTAAATCGGGAAGTTAGGGATAGATATTTGACTGTTTTTGTCTGCGAGGTAGACAACTTGCCATAGGCACTAAACTGGTAAGCTGCCCGCTCGTTGTATCAACACCTTGGCACATAGGATGGAGAGATAAGTTGATACCCAACAAATCCTACCTTAACAAGGTATTAACCTAAGTTCTCAAAGTTAGGTGTAACCCAAAAAATTGCTTTTGAGGCGTCTTTGGCTCTGCAGATGATATTTGTGTAGATATGCTCAAGTTCAGACTATTGCTTGCTCATTGGATTAGTTTGAGTTTAGCAACATGATTGTGCAACCACTAGATCCTCAATAGGCAGATAAGCCACTTTCAGTTGGTGTCGGTACCGATTTGATGTTGTGCTGATAGCGATTTCTGTGACGACTAGGAACGTATAGACAAACATCATGATGTTTGAGTATACGTACGATAAAAAAGATGGCAGGGCAGAAAAGTAGGTTGATGGCCGCTTAAAATCGTGTTCTATTTTAGCGTTAGAACTTGTGATCAGGGATGGTTTGCGGGTTGAGCACACTTAGAGGGTAAGTCACCTTCTGCAGAATTACTTATTCAAGAAAGTCTTTTTTTATCACGAGTTTCGCACTTTAGAGGAATCGGAAGATAAAATGTAGAAATAATGCAGTAAAAACAGCGGAGGGAATTATGTCGAAATCAAAATGTTCTCGCAGTCTATACTGCTCGTTTCTCGAGGTCAC
>Ga0209737_10001818_pt1 | contig 15053 bp, 31 predicted proteins | sample TergutCu122P3_FD_187284 | JGI IMG/M metagenome (GOLD analysis project Ga0209737, IMG submission 187284) | Cubitermes ugandensis P3 segment gut microbial communities from Kakamega Forest, Kenya - Cu122 P3 (SPAdes) (version 2) | ecosystem: Host-associated > Arthropoda: Insects > Digestive system...
CACGACCCGCCTGAAGCCATAATCGGCACTGGCGGCATCTTCCATCACGCGCCGCTGCGCCGCGTTGGCACCGGCATTGCTGTCTACCAGCAGCAGTTCTATGGAAGAATGCGGATAATCCTGTGCAACGATATCACCCAGGATTCGCGGCAAATAGTGCTCTTCGTTGCGCGCAACGACTACAAGAGAAATCAGGTCGATGCGATCTGTCGGTATAATCTGGTCTGTAGTAATCATGCGGTCAGCCGATGTTATGTCGTCAGCCGATGTCATGCAATCTGTCGCTGTTATGCGGTCTGTCGACGTCATGGTTTCTCACTCGTCTCCCGCTCCGCTTTAAGCTCCGCCACCCGCTCCTGCTCCGGCTTTGACATGCGCCGGTGTTGCTCAATCGCGGCTTCGTTGTGTGAGTCGGCCAGGTACTGCGCCTGGTCCAGCGGATCGCTAAATCCCATTGTCGTCCTCCCATCCCCATTCCTGGATCAGCTTGTCGATCCGCCCGTATAGCTCGTTCCGGTCGCCATTATTGAGCAGCGTCTCGTCCTGCCCGTTGCCGTCGAACTCGACCCCGGCTTCCGACGGGTGCCAGCCCGTGTCGATCCGTGGGGCGGCGTCCCGGGTCATGTGCAGGATGCGGCCCCCGTTGAGGCGAATGAACTCGGCCTCGTTCTCGAAGCGCACGTCGGGGATCACGATGTCGTCCCCCGGCAGCGCGGCCATGTCCATTGCCAGCCGCTTGACCCATACGTCCTCTCCAAACTCCTTGCGGCACAGGTCGGTGCCAAGTACCTGAAACATGCGGCGAGGCGTCATGTCCCAATACGGCACGAGCTTCTCCTTCTCGTCGCTGTCCCATGTTTGTTGCCGGCTCAGGCCAAAGATGACTTGTGCAGCCAGCTTTACGGGGTCCGCAAAAGCAAGGCGGGTGAATCCGTACTGCCTCCACAGGTACTCGGCAGCCGTGTCCTTGCCCGTGCGGGCCTTGCCTGTGATTCCAATTATTTTTCTCATGGTGCTCCCAACGACAGGTGAAAATAAACCCTGCGGCAAGGCAGGGCTTTGTTGCTTGACGAAGCGCGATCAGGCCGCCTTTTGCTCGGACAGCCACAGGGCCAGCCCCTTGGCGACGATGGCGCGCGCCGGGCCGGATTTCTTGCTGTTGTCGTCCGGCTTCGGGTAATGCCGGTCCAGAAAGGCGTCAATCGCCGCCTGGTGCTTCTTCGCGGCATCATAAGCCAATTGCTCCGTCTCGGTGTCGAACACCGTGCCGTCGACGTCGGATGCGTACTTGATGATCTCAGCCATGCTTGTTTCCTTGTGTTGAGGGGTAAAAGTGAACACTGACAACTTCCCTCGCTTTTGTCAGGGTTTTAGGTTGGTGTTTAACCCCACTGAGCCGCCATTGCCTCGGCGATGCCAAGGTAGGTCCGGCTTCGTTCACGCTCGCGGTTTGGGCCGGGAGAAGCGCGGTGGCACGCCGCCGTGACCTTTAACGGTTTCTGGTGGGTTGGCCCGAGCTTGGGCAGGTTTTTGAGCCAGAGCGCCGCGCCTTTCGTGTAGGGTTCTCCGAACATCCAGGGCTGCACGATCTGGTCGTACCTGCCGATGTGCTGCATAGCCAAACCGTGAGGTTGCGAGTTCTCGACACAGATTCTCGTGATAGGGGCAGCGAGCAGCGCCTTGAAGAGGGTCACGCCGTCCAGGAATCTCTCCATCCTGTCGGGGTACTGCGGGTGCCTGCGCCTTTCCTCGGCGGGCAGGCGGGTGTCCTCCGGGTGGTACATCCAGCGGATGCCGGCCAGCGTGTTGTACGTGCAGGGCGGGTGGGCAATCATCAAGTCATACCCCTGTCGAGCAGCTCCCGCACATCGCCTTGATGATGCGGGCCGGGCGTCTCTGTCGGGCGAATGTCGCAACTGATGGCATCGTGCCCACGTCGCAGAAAGGCGTCGCGGACGCGGCCCGAGTATTCGCAGGCCACCAGCACCTTCACAGCGCTTTCCCATACTTCTCGATGGAGGCCCGCAGGTCGGGGTCAAGGTTGTCTTGCGCGAGCAGCCAGCGCAGGTAGTCGCGGGGCACCTCGCGCAGCGGCTTGCCCTTGTGCTTGCCGAAAGGCATGGTCTTGATGTCCAGCGGCTCCTGGCTGAGAGCAAGGAGGTCGAGGATGCCCATATCGGCGACGGACATGCAGTAAGTCACCAAGTGCATGAGCACGCGCACGTCCGCCATCGCGCTGTGCGCCGCGCCTTCAACTTCCGGCAGATCGAGGTGGTAGCGCAGTGCCTGCAATTTGTGGCTGTCCGCTTCCGGGAAGAGCTTCCTGGCAAGGCGGTAGGTGCAGAGCGCCGGCGTGTCCGGATGGAGCCAGGGGCCGAAGTATCGGAGATCGAAGGGGGCGTTGTGCGCGATGAAGAGCATGGGTTCGTCGCTGTGGAGCGGGTAGCCCAAGCTTTCCATGAATGCCTCGATGCCGGGGGCCCCCTCGACCATCTTGTTCGTGATGTGATGAACGGAGGAGGCTGCGGGCGGGATGGGCATGCCAGGATTGATCAGGGATTCGCGGGCATCCAGCGTGTTCAGGTCCTGGTCCGTGATCACCCAGGCCAGTTCAACGATCTTGTCGCCCGGCGTCACGCCGGTCGTCTCGCAGTCAGCAAATAGGAGTTTCATTCGGTTTCTCGCAGAGGAATAAAAAGGGCGCTACGGCATAGGGGTGGGTGCCGTAGCGCCAGCGGCCTTACTTCGCCGCCTTGAAAGACATGTTGGTGAAGGATTTATCGCCCTTGGTGCGATCCTCTGCCGTGATTTCGATCCGGTCGCTGGCCGTCACCTTGCCACGCGATTCCAGAAGGCCGTGAGACACGCAGAACGCCTTGAAATTGCCGACGCTGGTGGCGGACAACTGGACAAGGACCAGCTCGCGTTCGTCCTCGGGCACTTCCTTGCCTTCGATGGCCTCGATATAGCCCCACAGATCGACATAGGGCGATACCTTGGCCTTCGGGTAGCCTTGGGCCTTCAGGTTCTCGATGTAGTGTTCGACCGAGCAGCCTTCGCCCTCGACCGTCTGATGATCGTAGGAGACGCGGAAAAGCTCCTTCATCTCGTCGTTCATCCGGTCCTCGCCACAACCGAGCGCCCAACGATCATTCCAGGAGACGACTTCCAGCACGATCTTGGCCCCCAGTTTCGTGGCGCGGTTTTTCTTCAGCGCGCCCTGTTCCGCCGTGATGCGCGGGGATGCCTGGGACAGCGCGGAGACGGTCGGGGTGTCGAATGCGTCCTTGAAGCCGGCGAAGGCCACGTTCAGTTTCGGGCGAGGCGTGGTCAGGCTGGTCGAAGCGGCCTTGGCAATGGCCGTGCTGGCGGCCATGCCGGCGTCGGTTTCATGGTCGATGACGAGGCCGTGGGCCGGGCATTCCATCTCGAATTCGGGTTGAGTCTTGAGTCCCATGGTGATTCCTTTCAGGTTGGTCGTGGTGGTTGGTACTACGGTTTATCCGATGGAAGGACAGTAACCCTCCCATCGAATTCTGTCAATAAAGGCAAATACTACGTAATGTCAGGGTTTGAAATCTTCCACCTGGTCAGCCGCCAATTTCTCCTGGCTGAAACGGAAGATGGTTTCCATCCGCGACTGGTAAAGCGGGGAGTCCGGGCATATCTTCTGGAGCACGGCGTCATGCCTCGATATCGAGACGGTGAAGGCGTGCGCGGAGGCGAAGATCGGGGCCACGCCAAGGTGCCGGCAATACACGAGGTACTTCGCGTAGGCGGGCTTGATCTTGATATCGACCGTGCCCATTGCTTCGTCGACGCAGTAGTCGACGTTGGGCGTCAGCTTGAAGTTGATGTCCCGGGTCTTGGTCAGTTGCGCCATCGCGTCCAGTACCTTGGTCGGCTCGGACATGTTCTTTTGCAGGATTTCGTCGAGGTTCAGGGTGAGCGACAGGCGCATGGCCTGGAACTTATCTTCGATCAAGCCCTTGAAACGATCCCCGAGCGCGGATTGAAGCGCGGTCTGTAGCAGGTCAAGGCCCATGATCACGGTGGTGATGTTGAACAGCGGCCTGTCTCTGGTGTCCGCCACGCCATCGGCCTCGTCCCTTATCCTGTCGCGCTTTTGCTTGAATTTTTCAAGGAAGTCGGACACGTCGAGCGACATGACCTGATTGACGAGCGCCTTGCCGATCTTGCCAAGCTCGCTCACCCTTTCCTGCACCGCGCTGTAGCTCTTTCCGCGCCCCAGTCTGTCCCGCTCCGACATGTGCACGGTGACGCTGCGCTCCTGGATCGCGGTATCGCCGTGGGTTTCCTCGGAGACAAAGGCCATGGGCGCGGTATTGGCAAAACCCGCAGCAATGGCCCCGCGTCCCGGCGCGCCCAGTTGCCCGCGCATGATGTCGTGCCCGTCGTAGTTGGATTTCAACTGGTTGAGGTAGGCGTTCGCTTTATTGGTTTCCAGCTTGCTGATCCGCAGTTCTTCCAGGATCAGCGGGATGCTGTTGGACAGCGCCGCCGACCGGATCAGTGGGAAGGGCGTGGTCGCCGAGGCTTGCAGGATGCGCGGCCTCGCCAGGTGGTAGTGCAGGTGGCTCAACAGGAGCAGGGTGGCGGACTTGCCCGCCGAGGCGGAGCCGACAATTTGAAGCAGCGGGAAGCGGCCATGATGGTGGCGCAGGATGGGGCACAGGAAGGTGGCCGAGAACCAGCCCAGCAGCTTGGCGAGATTTCCTGGCGTGCTCACGTTCAGGAGTTCCTCGATCAGTTCCGCGTCCTCCGGCCCAAGGTCGGGGGCGTCCATCAGGTCGGATCGGTAGAGCGGCCCGCCGTCGTCAAAGGCTCTGAACACGTAGGTCCGCTGGCAGCCCGGGCGTGTCATGACGCCTTCCTCCGATGTCCAGATCATGTCGGCGTCCCGCGCATCCTTTGCGTCGCGAGGCAGAATGTAGTCCAGCCCCTCCCGTTGTGTCACGTAGGAGACTTTGTTCTGCGACCGGGTGCGGTAGCGCAGCATGTCGATGATATTTGCGGCGTCCATGTCCGTCCCTCGAAATGAAGCATTGAATCGTTGTGTGAAGTTGTGCAGCGAGAGCCGGGTGGAGAGGCAGGACGGACTGAGCGCCTGGCGCTTTTTGCTCGCGCCGTCGACAAAGACTTCCACCTCGTAGCCCATGGATTCCCCGCTGGGCATGACCAGCTCAATGGCGTTGAGAAAGGCGACATGGCTGATGTTCTTCCAGCCCTCGCTGGACCGGCTGTAGACCCCGTTCCGGTTCATGCGGATGGCGCTCGATTCATGGTCGGGGGCTTCGACTTCGCCGCCTTCGATCTTGTCCTCGTCGCCGTCCGGCACGTAGTCGCCAAGGTTGAGGTCGGATTTGTCCCGCGCCTCCGGCGTCAGCAGGGACAGCACGCCGCCCTTGCTGAACTCGTAGCAGGGGTTTTCCTGCATGTAGCGGAACTGGGCCTGAAGTTCGGCCCGGCGCTTGTGCGGCGTGTTGTACCGGCTCCCGTTGCCCGAATGGGACAGGATCAGGGGTTCGGCATCCTGGAGCAATTGTTGCTCGGTCTTGCCCAGGGTGTCGGCGACGATGGCAAGCTGGAGGCAGATGTAATTCCAGCCGACGTTCTCCTTCAAACTCATGCCCTGGAGCACGGCCTTGACCGTCTCCGGCCACTCGCCCTTGAAGCGCTTCAGTTCGTCCTGCGCCTTGGCGCGCTTCTTCCGGTTCTTGACACCGTTCTCGATTTTGTCCCGCGCCTTGGAAAAGATCAGGGCCAGGTCGGGAACCAGGCTCTGATCCATCGGCATGATCAGGGGGCGGGGCTGCGCCGTGATCTCCGCGTATCGGTCCGCCGTCATGGACAGGGCTTCGAGCGCGTTGATCTGCACCTTGTACCCGCCGTTCCCCCGCTGGACATTGGGCGCTCGCCACATCCTGCCCCTGCCCATCGAGTAGACGCGCAGGTCCAGGGTGTCGACGTACAGTTCGTGCGCCATTTCGCGGTAGATCAGGGGCAGGGCTTGCGTGCCGTGCGGCGGCAACTTGCCCATGAAGAGGTGGGGCGGGATTTCGATATGAAAGCCCCGCCCGCCCGTGGCATAGAGCCGGACCGCGCCCAGGTTCACGCCCTTGGCCTGAAGATTGACCAGGAAGCTTTTGAAGGCTGGGATCGCGTCCTCGATATCTTCGGCGTCGAAGTCGAAGTACAGCGGACCGCGATAGCGCAGCTTGAGTTTTTCGTCGCCTAAAAGGTCGGCGTCGAAGGCGCAATTCACATCGAGAACGGTGTGAAGCTCGGGCTTCAGTTCCTTGGCGATCCTCTCGCGCTCCGAAGCCAGGGCAAGCGTCCAAGACTGCTCCGCCTGCGCCTGATAGAAAAAGTAGAACGTGTCACTCATGCAAACATCCTATTTGTTTTTGTGCCCGCCGTTCGGGGTGAGGGGTAGCGTACCCCGGCAACCTCCAAAAGGCTAGGCCGGCGCGCCGGCGTGGCCCATGACCATATCCTTGATGCCCTTGTAGCCCCGGATACAGAGATTGATCAAGGTATCCTTGTCTTGGACAACTTGCCACAGGTAGTTTTGCAGCGTGCCCTCGGCCAGCGCGATGCGCACATGCACGGGCTTGCTCTGGCCCACCCGGTGCACCCGCCCGACGCATTGATGAAAGGTCGATGAGGTCGGGGGGAGTTCCACGAACAGGACGTCGCTACAGACGTGTTGCAGGTTGTCGATCCCGGCCCCGCCACTGGCGTATTGAAGCTGAACGATCCGGCAGGCCGGATCGTTCACGAAGCGGTCCAGGTTTTCCTGCTGCTGCGCCGCCGATATCTCGCCGTACAGGGCGACCGGGTTGTACTTCGCGCACCTCTCCTGTATCCGCCGGTTGGTCATGACATACTTCGTGAAAATCACCAGCTTCCCGTCGCCAAGCTCGTCCATGATCTCGTCGATCAGTTCGTACAGCGTGGATTCGACGCTGCCGCCGGAAAAGTGCTCGGCATTGGCCGGAACCTGGGCCAGCGCGTGCAACAGCGCAGAGACATGGGTGATGTCGATTTTCGTGCCATCCTCCAGCACCTTCAGTTGCTTGGTGGCAAGCTCGTCGTACAGCGCCTTGTGCTTTGACGACAGGTCGTAGTTCAGCTCCGTGATGGTCACTTCCGGCAGTTCCTTGACGACATCCTCCTTGAGCAGCCTGACCGCGCCGCGCGCCAGATTGCTGTTCAAGAGGTCGAGATTTCTCCATTTCGTCGGCTTGTGGAAGAAATCCACCTCGGCGACGTGGGTGTTCTCGAACTGGAGCCGGTTCTGGTATATCTCGGGCGTTATCAGCTTGATGTAGGCGTAGGCGTCCATCGGGCTGGACAGCGGGGTGCCGGTCAGCAGCAGCAGGTGGTGGTCCCCAAACTGGATGAAGTCGCGGACTTTCTTGTAATTGCCGGAGGCGATATTTTTCAGCGCCTGGGCCTCGTCGCACAGCAGGGCCACCGTGGTTCCCGCGCAGTGGATCAGGAGTTCTTCCCAGTCCCGCTTGAAAATATCCCAAGACATCAGGATGAAGTCGACGTCGAGATTCAGCGTCTTGCGCTTTGCCGGCGTGCCGCGATAACAGGTATGGGTCACGCCCGGAATCTTGGCGAGGTTCCGGCTCCAGTTGGTTATCAGGATGGGCGGCATGATGCAGTAGGTGCGTGCAATCGCGCCCACGGCCTTTTTGTACAGGCAAGCCGAAATGCTGGTGTAGGTTTTTCCTGTTCCGATATCCAGGTAATAACCCGCTCTGACTGAATCGGCCAATTCATTGACCGTGTTTTGCTGGTATTGCCGCAACTCGAAAGGCAGGTCGTAGCTCGCCTTGATAATATCGTAAGGCAGGGTTTTGTTTTGCTTGCGCTCAAGGTGAATCAGCGCTTCGACCTCTTTAATACCTTGGCTTATCTCCTGCTCCATGCTATCGCGCTCAGCCTTGGACAGCTTGGGCGCGATGGCCTGGAATGCCTCTACTTTTTGATTCAGGCTATCGTAGAGGTCGCGATAAGCCTGCCTTTTCTCATCTGAACTCCATAGCCCGTCCATTCATCCCCCTCCGAATTGCACATGAATCACGTTTCCCGTGGGCTTCTTGAATTGCGCCTCATACCGGGCCTGGGCTTCGTCAAGCCGCTGGTTCGCTTCCTTTGAAAAGAACTTGCGGCAGTCAAGCTTCGGGTCGTGCCTCTTGGCGATGTCCCGGTAGGCGTAAGGTTCGTCCTCTACGTACCCGCAGCGCCCCGGATGCATGTGCCGCATGAACCGCTCAATTTCCGCTTCATCGTACTCGTCCCCGTTCTCCACCCACCAGAAATTCCAAATGTTCAGGTCGCCGCCCAGGCTGGCGAGCAGTCTGCCGGATTGGTAGCGGTGGGGCGGCAACGGGGAATAGCAAAAAGTCATGATTTCTCCTGTGAGTTGTCTAGATGACCTGGGTCAGTGCAGTTTTGGGTTGTCGATCCTGTCCGCCACGGCTTTCAGGTGTTCCTCTAGTACCGCGGCGATCTTCAAGACGTCATAGTCGCGCCAGATGTCTGACAGGTCGCGGTGGGTCGTTCGACGCACGTACTCATTCATCGCATGCAGCGTGAGTGCCAAAACGTGATCTACGCCCAGCTTGACGAACGTCTCTTTGCTGACGCCCTTGACCGTGAAAGTGAGTTGCTTGATGTCATCCAAGGTAGTTGCCCTTTACTGCGCTCGCCAGACTCCATCATACCGTTGAGCGCTTACTCAGGCTTGCCGGATAGCAGTATCCGACACAACGACCGTATTCACATACACGGTTTGACCATACCGCTCCAAGGTAGCCTCCTTCGCGTCCTCAAGCTCATCCGCCCACAGGCCACGCTCGAAGTGTTCCAGCGCTTCTTCGCGGCTGGTTGCGTGGTATATGCGAAGCGAGTCCTCGTCGTCGCCAGGGATTCGGCCCGTTACCGCCCAGTAGCGGCATTTGTCTTGTTGGCTCATTTCATCTCCTTTACGGTCTTGGGCGTCCAATACAAATCAAGCTCGACGCCGCACTCGATCAACTCCTTGATGCTGATATAGCCCCATTCGGCCTCGCGCCACCCGCCGCCAACGGCGGTGATCTTGCCGAAAGCCTGCCACTGCTCCCCTTCGCCGTCTCCGTGCGCGTCGTCGCCAACGTCGCGTTCGACAATCCAGGCATCAATACCGCCCTTGAAGTAGTGGGTATGCAGAACCTTGTCAGGCGTTTCGATATCATCAGTTTGGTAGGTAAGTGGTGTGTCGCGAATCGTCCTGACGATCTCCAATACTTTTCCGGCAAGGAAGTCGCCTTCCTCTCCGTCCAGCAGCGATAGCAACGTCAAGCGCTGATCGTGCGGCATGAAGTTTTTCAGAATGCCGTCGGCGGCCAAGTGCTTTTCTGCTTCCTGTCTAGTCGTTTTCATGTTGAGTTTCCTCCTGGTTCCGTTCTCGTTCGGCGAGCATGGCGTCGGCAAATTGATATGCGGCCTCCGCAAATTCTTTGACATTGAGGTCACACCCGCACCCAATGTGAGGTAGCGCCGGAAGCATTGCCGCCGCGAAGTAATCGCGCAGCGTCATGTCAAATCCCGTCATCGCTCCCAAACCTCGCGATCAATTTCAACTTCGTCGTAGCAGGCGCTTCTAGGGAAACTCTGCAACTGCCTTTCAGCACGAAGTGCAATTCGCTCCCAGGTAGTCATTTACAATCCCTCCGACTCGGTTTAATCAGCGCCAGGAAGTGCGCAACCGCTGCTTCTTTGGTCAAGTGGCAGATGCCCCGCTCAATGCAGCGCTCAAGGCGAGAGTCATTGTGTTGTTTTGCAATGTAAAAAAAGAATCCTTCAACCCGCGCAATGTCAGTTACGTATATTCTTGTTTCAGCGGGTGGAGCTTCCCGCAGCGGTTCCGGCACTTCGACGCCATTGACGGTGATCGTTCGTGGCGGTTCGATGACGGTCCATCCGTTGCCGCGTAAAATCTGGGCGTAGTCCTCATCGCGAGGCCGGACAGCGTCGCCTTCCTCGACCACGCGGTATGCGGTGATGTTGCCGAGGGGGTCGATCAGTCTCCAGCACAATTTATATGCGCGCCCCCTGAGGCAGTCTCCAGTTATCGTCCGGACTTCCACAAGCGTCTCCGGCGGCACCGGGAATTCGCCGCCTTCCCATTTGATCCATTCGCTCATTTTCATATCTCCGTAGTTAGTGTCCCGTCCAGGTGTTCTTTCATTATTTGGGCAAAGCCCCGTTCGACTTCTTCGCGGCAATAGCGTTTATGCAATTCGTCGAACGCTTCCCGCAACGATCCGAGATTCCAAACGGAAACGTGTTCTCGGTCGGTGCCGGGGTTTTCAACGAGGCAATATTTCATAGTCTGGCTCCCTTTCGCCATGATCGGCCAAAGTCCTCGGAGTACCACCAGACTTCGTCTCGATACTCATACAGCACGGGGATGCGGTTCATTTCTTTCTCCAGAATGAAAAGATGGATTTGGGCCGTTTATGCCAGTCAGTGCGGGCTTTCGCCAGACCGACGCTCTCTGTGTATTCCTTGGCTTCATCGTATGTCGCGAAATTCGCGACTCTGATGTGTGACTTGAGCGGGCGGTCGTCGTCGGCTTGCTCCCGGCAGACGGTATCCCACCCAAACAAGCCAACGCGGACCTCGATCCGCCACAGCCCTATGCTCGGGACAAAGATAATACGGTACATAGCATGTTTAGTGAACAGTGGTGAACACGTTAATTATTGGCAAGGTTTGCCCATGCATTGCTGCCTGACCACTTCCACCACCCGGTCGTCCAGTAGCTCCAGCAGGTCAGTGCCGTCCAGGGTAATGGCCTGGATGTCGACCTCCCCGCCCTCGGCGGGCCGGCTGGCGTAGGGGTCGGGGGCCAGGCGGGCGGGCCTGCCCGGGGCGCGCTCGAACTCCACCTCGAAACGCACCCGGCCTATCGTCACGTCGGCGGTGTGCATGGTCAGCCTCCTTTGGTTTGGAACAGGGGTTTATCGACCTCCGTGACTTGGTGCTCGCCCGCAACCACGACGCCATGCTCGATATGGACGACTTGGCTCATTGTGCTTATGCGTTCGGAGATTTCCGAGAGCCTTTGATAAAAGGCGAGGACCATCAGCAAACCGGCGGTAACGGGGAGGTCGAGTACAAGGGCTGTGTATCCTCCCAGGATCACGTAATGGCCAACAATGACAGCCAGCGTCAGGCGGCCCATGTATTTCAGGTATTTCAGGAACTTCATTTCTTCTCTCCTTTGGCTTCGTCAATAATCTGTCTGGCGTCCTCGGCCCAGGTCGAAAGCACCGTGCTTTCTTCAAGTCGGGCCACGGCGTGCTCCAGCAGGGCCAGCATGCGCGGCGCTTTGGACATCAGGCGGGCATTCGCCACGGCTTCCTCGACGCTCCCGTTGAACCGGACGGTGGTCAGAACCACTTCCTCCGGCCAGTAGCCCGCCAGCACGCAGTCACCCGTGTGCCGCCAGACGCCGCCTGTGAATTTTGCCGTTGCGCTCATGTCTGGCCTGCCTTGACGAGCGCGTTCCGGGCTTCGATCACGAGGTCCAGCGACATGCTGTATGCGTCCTCATTCCCCAAGCCAAACCCAGGCCATAGCGGTATGTTCTTATTCCACCACCAAGGCTCGATGCCATCTGCGGCCTCCGGCGTGCAGAAGTACCATGCCATGACGCCGAGCAGGGCGTTGTACAGTTCGTCCCGCTCTGCCTTCAATTCCCGGTAGTTCGGGATCGGAACATTGTTCAGGTAGCCGTCCGCGTTTTCAATGGCTTCTTCGATTGCGTTCATGGCATTCTCTCCTTGCTAAGTTTCGTTGTCCTTTCAGCAAACTCCCACCCATCCCTCCATGCGTTTTGAAAGGCGCGTGACCATGACAGATGTCCGCCAGGCTTGCGCTTATCCTCGTAAGGGCACTCACTGCGCGACGCTCCAGCAAGGTGTGCTCTGTACCCTTTCTTCCATGCGCCCTTCATTGCACTGTTCCAACAATCGAAGTGTGCCGGATATTCGGCAATGCCCAGGTTGTCTGTCATTGTCCAAGCCACTCGTCGTAGGTTTTCAGGGGCTTTCCAGTCATAAACTCGTTCCCATGTCCGTCATCAGCGCAGGCAAGGTAGATTTGGTATTCCTCGTCATTCGGGCCGCGTTGCTTTATTTGCCAGTTCTCGTTCGGAATCAGTTGTTTCTCGATCATGTCTTGCTCCTTAGTACTCATCCGTCAGTTCGCCATTGGGCAAGCGGTACATGAGGGACCGCCCATAGGCTCGCCAGCACCTCAGCGCTTCCAGGGCGTAGCTGCGCGAGTAGAAGTCCGCGCAGACGGTTTCCTTGTCCTGTTCCACGATGGCCCATTCCGGGTAGGCAAGGTCTAGGTTGATGGGTGCGTCCATGGTCTGCTCCTTCTCCGAATTTCAAATCGCAGGGCGCTGCCGTAATGCCTCAGCGCCCCTCTGTTCTCCAGGAAGCGATGGGTGGCGAACGCGCCCCAGCGCCTGCCTTGTTTAATGGCTCTGACTGCGGCCAGGGCCATCAGGGTTGCCGGCATTTTCGCCCTCCTTTCTACAGCGCGGCGAGTGGGGCGAGGGCGGCGGGCAGGGGCAGGTGCTTGCCCATGTACCGCCACAGCTCCCCGGCTTCTTCGCGGGTGTGGATATGGGTTTGAGGGTAGATCACGGCCTTCTTCCCCGTGGTCTTTTCCAGCGCAATGGCGCGGGCCGCGAGCCGGTTGGCCAGATGCACGAAGCCTTGCTCACGGTCTGACCCCGGGCCGGGGACCAGATCGTGCGAGCCGTGCCCGGAGGGCGAAAAGGCTTCGCCTAACCAGCGGATGCGCGGGGCGTCGGGCTGGGCGTCGTCCCAGCCCACGCCCAGCACGGCGTCGGAGGTGATGAACGGCCTTTCTTCCGGCGCATGGTCGATCAGGTAAATGGCAACTTCGCGGCCTTTGTTCATCAGGTCGATGTAGAGAACTTGAGCCAGGTATGTGCTCAGGCGGCAGCGATCCAACATGGCTTACTCCTTTCAAAAGTGTCAGGGTTTGGGGCGCTAGAAGGAGTAGAAATGGGATGCCGTGCCCGCCGCCGGCTTCGGCCTCGGCTTGACGCTGAACCCGCCCCGGCTTGCCCATTCCTGCATCGCGCCGCGAACCTTGATCAGGTAGCGGTCGCGCTCGTTGTTGCTGCCAAAGCGGAGCAGCTTGGGGGCGTGGTCATGCTTTCTGTACCCGCCTTGGACATAGACGGCGTTCTCCGTCAAGCGCGGGTAGTCCTGGCTTTTGATGACCATCCCATTGGACGCCTCGAATTGCTTGGGGTTGGCGTAGGTGCCGCGCTGCGCCTCGTCCTGCTCCAGCACCTGAAACACAATGGCCTTTTCCAGCGGGATCATGAAGCATTGAATCATTGCATCATCTCCTCGGCCAAGCCCAGGAGCTTGCCTGCCCACATGCCGGCTTGCCCGTACTCTTCGGCAGCAGAGCGCAGCCAGGAAAAGCACAGGGCGTCGATATCGGCCAAGTCCTTGGCGTCGCTCACGTTCTGGATGAACCTGCTCGGATCAGCGTACATTTTGAATCTCCTTTGATGTTGATGAGTGTGGTTGTGCGCCTCGGCCCGCTTTATGGACGTGGCCTCGACCGTGATAGTGGCTCCCGGTTCGATACCGAATTCATACCGTTTCTTCGTGGCGTTTCTTCCATTTCGTGCAGCCGAAGGTTTCCGGTTCCACTCAATTTCTCCTGCTCGGTTTAATCAGCGCCTCGAAATGTGTGATGGCGGCGGCTTCGGTGAGGTGGCAAAGGCCACGCTTCAGTGCGCGTTCTTGCCACCTCAACCCATACCAATGAAAACCGCCGACCTCTATATCGGCTGTAAATCCAACCGTAAAAAAATATGTGCCTTGCTTCGGAGCTTCCCGCATCGGCTCAGGAACCACGACGCCATTGACGGTGATTGTACGCGGCGGTTCTTCGGCAACCCGGTAAGCCACGATGTCCAATCCGGTGTCCCAACAATCCCATGCAATGCTCCCTGCATAGTATGTTGAAGACCCCCCACATCTTAGTCTGTATTCAACAAGGGTGTTCGGCGGCACAGGGCATTCGCCGCCTTCCCATTTGATCCATTCGCTCATTTTCATATCCTCCTTGTTTAATCAGTAGATAGCCGGGATGTTGATCCCGCAGGCCCGCAGGGTCGAGATACGCCAGCCGTACTTTTTCAGCGAAAAGAACACATCAGGCTCCGGCAGCCTGCCCATCAGCTTGTAGCGGCGCATGGTTTCAGACGAGACGCCAAGCAGCGCCTGAATGTCAGAGCGCCAGAGCACCTTGTCCTTTTCGTCGATATCAAGCCAAGACTTCCGGTCAGCCTCAGCCATTGCAGGTTGCTCGTTCATGAAATCGTACACATGGTTATTACGCATACCGCCTCCCGTCCTCAGTGAATTCGTATTCATTAATGATGATGTTTTCGGATACTTGCTCGTCCGAGTTCTCGAACTCATAGGCTTCCTCAAGCCTGCGATAAATCCAATCAGCAAACCGCCAAAGCAGGCTCGCGATTTCATCTTCCGCGTCGCCAATATCCCGGTACCTATCCTCGTCATGCCAGACTTCCACCTGCATGCAGCCAGAATGATAGTAGTAGCCACGATGCATGGTTTTCGCCCGCAGGTTGTAGAAGTGCTTTTTCTGCACGTCTTGTAGACCCGCTGCGATGGCGTGGAGTTCTTTATCCTGCGGCGCGTATTCTTGAATGCGCCGAGGCGCGTTTTTCTCGTAACGGTAGCTGCCCTCAAAGCACGCGCCGTTGCCTTGACACCAAAAGCCGGAGTAGTAGATGGCCGGTGACTTCCAGTCCCGCCTTTCGTCAAACGTAATGCCCAGGATGGCAGCGACATCTGCCGCGTCCTCATAGACAACCTCCGCGAAGTGGTTGACATAGCTGGCGTTCCTGAACCAATCCCGAGCATTGGCCTCGGCTTTTT
>Ga0209737_10001819_pt1 | contig 15049 bp, 14 predicted proteins | sample TergutCu122P3_FD_187284 | JGI IMG/M metagenome (GOLD analysis project Ga0209737, IMG submission 187284) | Cubitermes ugandensis P3 segment gut microbial communities from Kakamega Forest, Kenya - Cu122 P3 (SPAdes) (version 2) | ecosystem: Host-associated > Arthropoda: Insects > Digestive system...
CCTGCTTATTTGACTTCTTAAACCACCTAACCAAATCAGCAATCTCAACCAAATCAGCAACGTCACGGTCTGGCGAATCAAGCACTCTGATATGCTCATAAACAGACAATATGGTAGGCGACACTTTTTTTATAAGTTGCCAATACTTCAAAGCTTCCCGCCGAAACAATTCTGCTTTTTCTGTATCACCTTGATTAACCATTTTGGTTAGTAAATCTTTAAACTGCAATGTTAAGTCCACGCGCTAAAAGTTATGGCGCCAAATGTTAAAATTTTAATTTCAGTCACTGGATTATCCTTACTAACCAGTTTCCCCTCAACTGATTGGATTTTAGAGTTGTTGCCCACAAATGACACTGTGCGAGTTTGGTTGCTGATGTTGCGTTCTTTAAATTCAAATGTGCCTAAAAACGCGTTAGCTCCTGCAGGGTTCACATAACCCTTATTGATTAAGTCGCCAAGCACGTTGTGTGCGTCTATTGTAACTGTAACAATTGTCTCTTTAGCGTGATCCGTAACAGCTATTGGCACATGATTATTAGCAACCGTTTGACTGGTAGCCATATCTGCTGTTTTAACGCCTTGTATATTTATTGCAATAGACACTACCTCGTCATAGACAAGAGTGCCTATTGTGGCTTGTACAGGATTGTTTTCACTTAATTTTTGTTGATTCTGACTCATACATTCTCCTCCAATTTTCAAAATTTTATGGTTGTTGTTGTGTTAGCTCTTCGTTAAGTTGAGTAACTAAAATTAGAGTGGTTAATCGTTGTTGTTGGTGTTTTGTGTGGTCTAAATTGTCTGTGGCTTTTGCTGTGCCAAATAAATTGTTTTTTTGAAACCAACCTATTACTTGTTGGCGTAGGTTGTCTACTATTTTAGCTTTTATGGGTTCTAAGTATTCAGGTGTTTCTATGGCCCATATTTGTATTTCAAAGGGTATGGTTTCTGTGTTAACTACCCTGTTATATTCACGTTTGAAAGTACTATTTTTTCGTTTAACAGAAATTAACAAGCAAGCTTCTTCTTTTTCTAAGGTGTCTTTTAGCATGATGTCTGGGTCGTACCATTTTAACACTTTAAGGCTGTAGCCGTCTGGTACTGTGAATTGGTTTTGCATTAATGTTACGAGTTGTGAAGCGGTGCCGTCTGGCTTTGGCAAAACGTTAGACATGATTTTACCACCCACGCTTTTTGCTTGTGAGAACGTATCCGGTTTGCTTTTCGCCTGTTTTGTTGTCGGCTCCTATGCCGTATTTTTCCAGTAGGTAATTGTCCATTAGTTTTTGGGCTTCTACTATGTAGGGATGCGTTTTCTCCTCTGGGGTTCGGGGCATTAGGTATCTTCCGGCTGCGTATAGGTTGCTGCAGTTATGAATCATCTCTGGTGCTGTTGCGGTTGGGTCGTAGGGTGTAACGTTTGCTTTATCGAGCTCGCCGTTAGCCCATTCTGTTGCTATACAGCGAAAAGCATCTAATGTTTGGTCTGTTACGTTTTTTATGCCGTCTTGGTTGTAGAGTTTGCATAGTTGGCGTACTTTGTCGGTTTCGCCGTAGTGTTTTCCGTTATGTTTACAGGCGATTTCTACGTCTAAGCGCCATACGGCGTATAGGGTTGTGTCTTCAAGCAACGTGATTGTTTGGGGGGTTACGGTGTCGCCGTTAACTGTGTACACAATTGTTTTGTGCATCCATCCTATGAATGTGTAGCCTGATGCTGTTAACTTGCCAGGGTTAGCCAGCACGTGTGTGGTGTCTTCAAAAAAGTAGGTGCCGCTGTCTATGGGTGCTGTTCCTGAGCCTACTATGCCAAGTGGCCAGTTAGGATCATAAGTAATTGAACAATGAACACGGGCTTGCCAAACCGCATATAAATCCACATTTCCCGTTATGATAAAACTTGCAGGTGACACTATGTTACCGTCTACGATGTAGTCAGGCGTTGTTGCAGTCGCTGATGTAGCCCAACCCATGAAAATATAGCCTATTCGTGCCAGATTTTTTATGTTTGGCCTTACGGATACGATGCTGCCTGTCATGAATTTATTTTGATTTTCTGGTACTTCGCCTGTTGTTGCGTTGTTTGGGTGGTAGGTGACGGTGTACATGACAATTTGTTGCCATACTGGGTACAAGTACACTGTTGCAGCGGGCATCACAAACGTGGACGGTTGAACGTAACCGTTATTGCTAACAACATAATCTGGCACCGTTGCAGTCGCTGTAGTGGCCCATCCTATGAACAAGTAGCCGTGCCTGGCAAGATTACCCGTGTTAGCTAAAACTCGGACGGTTTCGCCTTGCTCGTATTGCATCCAATCCAATGGTGCTGTGCCTGTTTCTGCGTTGTTATCGCGGTATATTACTTGGTGGTACTGAATTTTCTCCCAAACAGCATACAAAACTACGTTAATGCTGCCCATTATAAACGTAGACGGCACTACAGAATTGCCTGAAATAACAAAAGAGGGCGCAGTCGCATACTGATTAGACGACCAACCACGCAAACGATACCCTGACAGGGTTAAATTGTTTGGGTTAGCTTGTACCGTGACTGTGGCGCCAACCACGTATTCTGTAACGTCTAAGGGTGGGCTGCCTAAGCCTGTTTCGTTATTTGGCCAATTAGCCCTATACTCCACTGTGTACGTTAAAGGGATGAGTTGCCAAACAGCATACAAAACCACGTTAGCTGCGCCAATAGTGAACACGTCCCCAGCTGTATACTGCGCCGTTAACGCTGACGAAGTAGTGGCCCATCCGAGAAACTTGTACCCATCCCGTACCAGTGTGCCCTGATTAAGCACACCCACATTACTACCCGCATAATAGGGACTGTTAACATCAACAGGCACCACCCCACCTGAAGCGCCATTACCGTGGTATGTGACGCTATATTTAGTGTCCTCACGCCAAATCGCAAACAACACCACACTACCACCCACAATGGTAAAGGTTGCGCCAGGCAAATACAGGGCAGTAGTAGAGGAACTGTTCACGTTCCAACCAATAAACGAATAATTTTTTCTAATCAGCGAGCCTTGACCAAGTACGGTAACAGAGGCGCCGTCCACGTACGTTTCCCCATCAACCGGTGGAGCTCCCGAAGTGGCGCCATTAGGCTGATACACCACAGAAAAGAGAGGTACAGCTTGCCAAACAGCATACAAAGTAACATCCACAGCACCCATAACAAACGACCCAGGCGTTACAGTATTACCTGAGACAACAAAAGCGGGCTCAGAAGCATTACTAACCTTAGCCCAACCCAAAAACTTGAACGTCGCACACGCTAAACCGCCCGGATTCGCCTGCACTGTGACGGTTTGCTCCTCAAGATACAAACCCTCATCCACAGGCACCAACCCAGTAACAGTTACGCCAGAGGGCGCGTTACTATCATAATACACATGAAACACCTGTGGAGGAGGCTCATCATCACGCCGCCAAACCGCATATAAGGTAACATCCTGCGTTAACGTGAATTTTTGGCTTGGGAGGTATTGTGGTGAAACGGCGAGTTGATTAGTACTCCAGCCAAGAAAAATATGATCCTCACGTAGCATAGAGCCTTGCCCAAGAACCGTAACGGTTGCGCCATACAAGTAGGGCGAATTACCATCAACAGGCGCATACCCCGAAGTTGCGCCATTATCATCATAGGTAACTTCGTACTTGACAATTTTCTCCCAAACAGCATACAAAGTAACGTTCGCATTACCCATAAGGAACGTAGACGGCGACACTGTGGAGCCAGACACAGCAAAATCAGGCACAGACGCGTTTGACAAGTAGGCCCAGCCAAGAAACGCGTACGTTACTACGCTGGGTAACTTGCGAGAAACTAAACCATCATCATCTTTTGCAAGCTCACCCGGGTTAGCCTGCACAGTTACAGTAGTACCCTGATAATACAAACCATTATCCACGGGTACTGATCCGCTTGTGGCGCCGTTATCATCATAGGTTACAGAATATTTGGGGTATTCTTGCCAAACCGCATAAAGCATCGTATCCTTAGAAATGGCAAAGGTTTGCCCCTGCGTAAACTCTGCAGATGACGCAGACGCATTGGTAGACCAACCAAGAAACGCATAATTACTCTTAAGAAGCGAACCCTGCCCAAGAACAGTAGCAGAATAACCCAAATAATAAGGACTATTCCCATCAACAGGCGCCGAACCTGAAGTGTTGCCATTGCCATTATACTCTACTTTGTATTTAGGGTACTCTTCCCAAACAGCATACAACACCGTATCCTCTGTTATGGTGAAAGTAGACCCACCAACGTACAACGGTGTACTTTGGTTTTTGCTGGTGTGCCAGCCTTTAAAATTGTGAAGAGTACACGTTAAACCGCCAACATTACCAAGCACAGTAACAGTACTACCCACATAATACGGACTATTGTAGTCCACAGGTACGGTGCCTGAACCGCTTTGCCCACTTATCCAACCAGCATCATACGTAACTTTAAACTTTGGGTTTTCTTGCCAAACAGCATACAACACCACGTTAGCATTACCCATAAGGAAAGTGGAAGGTGACACAGATGAACCTGAAACAGCAAAATCAGGTGATGCGGCAGACGAGTTGGTGGCCCAGCCCTTAAACGTCCAGTTCGTCTTAACAAGGTTACCCGTGTTAACCGCCACCGGCACAGACGCGCCTTGCTCATACAAGTTACTATCTGACGGCGCAGACCCACCTGTATGCCCATTACCATTATACGTTACAGAGTACAACGGCGCCCAAACCGCAAACAAAATAACGTTTGATGCACCCATAAGAAAAGTGGAAGGCGACACAGACGAACCAGAAACAGCAAAATCAGGTACCGTTGCTGAGGCTGAATATGCCCAACCCTTAAACACGTAACCCGAACGAACAAGACCACCAGAGTTAGCCAGCACAGTAACAGAAACATTCTCCTCATATAAGCCATTATCAACAGGAACACTACCACCCGTTGCGCCATTGTCATCATATGTTACTTTAGCAGTTGGAAATTCGCCATATACAGTAACAATAAACCCATGTCGAGAACTACCAACAGATGTAGAGTTAGGAGGATTCCAGTTGTTATTATGAAAAAAAGTGTTACTTCCACAATTTACACTAACATACCCACTATTTGTAGCAGCCAGAACATAAAAAACAGCTACGCCACTGTCGCTTTGTGTAAAACCAGAAACGGTTCTTAACACTATATAGTAATGTTGACCGTTAATTGTTTGAAAAGGCGGACTAAAATTAAAAGAAACAAAATCACCTACCCAACCATTATTTATCATGGTTGTGTTGGTAACTTGTTGTGATTGTGCAAGAGCAACACCAGTAGGTAAATCGCTATTTAGTCCACTTGTTACTCCAAAATCGCCCTTAGACGCGTAAATCTCAGCCCTCACAACAGCATTAGTTAAAAAACTTGAATCATTACGAAGTCTGAATTGTACTTGGGTAATTTGTGATCCATCACCCTTGAAACTAACACCAACCGCTGAATACCTATTTGCGCTGTTTGAGGGATGATTAATATCAAACAGCAATTGGTCGTACATTGTGACTCCGTAATAATCGTTGTCGTATGGGTTAGCGTTTATTCGTGCAACTATATGTGGGGGCATCTTTATGTTTCTCCTAAACAATATATTTGTAAATGTGATTTTGTGACTTTGTGAATTTTGAAAAATGTGAATTTGCTAAATAGAAAAAAAGAAAAAGAAAAGGTGGGTTATGCGAGGAGGTCTTTTAGGATTATGCCTGCTTTGTCTATTGCCAGTTTTGCTTGCATGTATTCGCGTACGAGATAGCCGTCATAGCTTGATGTTGCAGCGCGGTACTCCTCAATTGTGTGTGGGCCTTGTCCAAGCACACAGTATAATTGTTTATTTGCAATTACCATGATGTCTTCTTCAAAAGCGTCTACGTCAGTGCATAAACATAGTTTACCTGGCAAAATGGGTACTGTGAAACTGCTTTGTTCCAAATGTGGTTCAATACCTTTAAGCACACCGTTAACTTTGTCAAGTGCGAAAAATGCGCCCCAAACATCACTATTTGCTATTAACACGTCTGCGTAGCCACATTGATTTTTGCGGATTTGCTTAAGTGCTGCATTGAAATCTTTATACGGGTTTGTTGCGTTATTCTCCCAACTAGCTATTGCTGTTCTGTGTTGTGTACCGCTAAGTAACGCATCCGCTATTAACTCGTCTTTTGCCGTTGCCAATGCTGCGCTTGTGTCTAAAATGTTATCCATTAAATTCATAATGGTTTCATTTGTCATTTGCGATTCATCAGACGCAGCGATGTGATCCATGTTTTTCTTAAGCCTAAAGTCTACACGGTGTGGCGGAGTTTTAGTGATGTCAGCTTCTTGGTATTCTTCAACTTGTTTCTGTGCTTTCCTTGTGCCACGTATGCGCATAGAGAAATCAAGGCGATCTGACGGTTTAAAGCGGCAAGCAGCAGTTAACACGTTCTTTATTCTCTCTGCAGTTATGACTTCTTGCAGGGTATCTATTGCGGATATGCTTTGTTTATCATTGTAACTTATCATGCCTGGTTGAGCTACTGGAAATTCTTCGTGAAAAGTAGCTTTATAGAATTTGTCAGGAGTGATTGTTTTTTTGTATGCATCAAAAGGTGATATACCTATAACTAATCTTTTTTCTTGTTTTACTACTACATTATTACTCATATTTTGTTTCTCCAAAACTTTAATTTTTCTTGTTGTTGCTTGTTTTTTGTTTATTTAGAATCTGATTGCTACTTCTTCGTCTGTGTCTTCTGCGTCGTATGCTGCTACTGCAAAGACTATTTCGCCTGAGGCTGCAACTTTGCAGGCGTTATTGGTGCCGACTGATAGTTTTTGTCCTTGCTTTATTGCTCCAGGGTTTTTCTTTGCGTATACTGCGCCTGCCATGACTACGCGGAATTTGCGGACAAAACTGTCTGATTTAACGCTTTCATGGGCTACATACACAGCAGAGGTGGCTGCTAAAGCGTTAGTAGCACCAGTAAATCCGTCATTGTCAGTACAGACAAGTGAGCCTTTTTCAATGGCTTCTCCTGTTTTAGCGGTAACGGGTTCGATAATTAAGTGGGTAGTTCGGAAAACTTCGCCAGCAGTCATTAAGCTTTACCCCCCTCATTACCGCCTGCTGCTGTGGTGGCTTTTAATGGTTCAATTCCACGTGCTATGCGTCTAGTGTTTAAGGCAGCGGTTAGTCTATCTAAATCAGTAGCTGATGGATTGTTCTCGTCGGTTTCGGTATATTCTTGGTCTGTCTTTCCCGTTTTGTTGCTGTTGCCTGTGTGTTTTGCTTTTAAAACTTTTTCTGCATCTGTAATCACTGTTTCTAAAGCACTATCTGAGAAGGAAGCGGCAAAGGTTACGCGGTCTACTGTTTCATCGCCTAAGCCTGCGGCTTTTCGTGCAGCTATGGCTTTTTCAACAAGTGCGCTGTGGCGTTCTTTTTTGAGGTTAGTGTTTTCTGTTTCTAAAACTTTAACACGTGCTTCAAGCTCATTGTTTTGTGTTGTTAGTGTTTTTAGGCTTGCAGACAAAAGGGACAATTCAGATTCTATTTTTCCCAAATGTACACTATTTGTTGTTTCACTCATAGGATGTTTTTCTCCAAAACTTTTCTTATTATTGTTGTTTGTTGTTGTTTGTGAACCCTCATAAGCAGCTGCCAGTAAGGGCAGGGGTGCAGAGGAGTTACTTTGAATACATGACGCAGCTAAATCAAGTAGACCCGCTTGGGGGTACGCCGGGGTTTTTACAAAGTCTACCCGGTTGAAAACAAAGGATTCAACTACTTTGTGGTAGTTGTTGCATTGGTAATGGTCTTGGTATTGTTCCCATTTGCGTCCACAGGTGCTGCATGTCATGCGGTAGGGTTGTATAACTACTGATACAGGGCCAAGTTTGCCTTTTTTTATTAAGTCAAGAACTTTTTCATCAGTAATATTGGCCACAGCTAAAGCGTAATTACCTTTGTTTTCAGTAGCTGTGAAAACGCCGACGTTGCGCATTTCGCCTACGTCATCGTCATGGCCTGCCTCGTAATTGAATCCTAAGCCTATGGGTTTACCAATAAGGGTGGGTAATGCTTCGTCTAAAGCTTTAGCTGACACTGCCCAGTTATCACGGTTAGGACTTGTGTTCATTAGGTAAAAGGTAGCTTTTTTTCCTTCTACATTAAAACTTTGCAGTCCAGTGTAGAAACTAAAAATTGTTGGCATACTCTAATTTTTCATCCTTTCTTGTTTTTTGTTTTTTCTTTGTTGTTAGTTGAAAATTACTGTATAGTTGCATCGGCAGTTTGGGTGTACTGGAGGAGGTATGGGCGTGTTTGTGTCGCCTACCCGGTAGTAACCATTATCGCCGCCTGCAGCGTAGCCTTCGCATATGTCGCAGACGCGGTCGTCATTTTCTGTTTCCCAATAAATCCACGACGCGTCAAGTGTTACCGCTGCGTCAAGCATGGACGTGTTAACTGTGCCATAATGCAAATCAGAAGCTAACATATCCACCCGCATAAGTAAACCGCGTCTGGTTAACCAAAACCCCAAAAACCCTGCCAATGTGGCAGTGTTAATTATGTCCCAACGCTTACCAACACCATTATCATTGCCGTCACTGTTTTCTGGCCGTACTGCCAAAAGTAATGTGCCGTCTTGTTTGCTTTTTCCGTGGTCTTTACATATACGTTGCCAAGCCGTTGAGGCAGATGTGAACACTTGCCAAAGGTTAAGGTTTGTTTCAGGCGTATACGGGAGATTATAACGGTTAAAATGCTGCTGAACCCCACTTTTAACCCGCTTAAACGCCTCATTTAAAACCGTTTCACCCTGAACTAAACATGATGTTAAGTCAATACTGCCCTGCTGCAACTTTGCAAAAGCATAACGAAGCTCACGGCGCAAACGTGTAACCTCACGATTAACTAATGCCTGTGGAAAAACTACAGAAAACACGCAGCCACCTACCTGTTACGTTAAGAGGCTAACTGTGTTTGGGCCTGTTTAGTTTTCACCACTAAAGCTTCTTTTTGTTTGTTAAAATGTTCCGCAACCTTATCATTATAAATCCCCGACAACTGCAACGCCAATTCGGGATTATCACCTAACAAGCCCACACCATTATCAAATAGAGCTACGGCTGCGTCTACTTTTTCTTTGAAATCGCCTACTTCACTTTGTCGCCAAACATGCTTAATCTTAACAGGCAAAGGCGCATCAGACGTTAAACCAAGAAACTGCCGTGTTAGCATGTCATACCAGTCACGTTCAAGCACCCGTTTAATATACCGCTGCTTAGCCGCTACTGTTCCTGACACAAAGGCTTTAAACTCTGTATCCGCCGTCGCCCTATTCACATTAGGCCGGTTAACTAAAAAACGTGGGATGCCAAAATGGGCAATAATCTTGTCCTCAGTCTTATTTTCAAACTCTACAAGGTGAGACAGGTTTATTGTTAACTGCATAAACTTTGCATCTACTTTATTATTAGTAACCACGTTACCGCCACTATCGATACCATCAAGCAAACCTTGCAGATGCTGCTGCAACCTCTTTTTTTGATCCTCTGCTGTGCCGGTTTGATAATCATTAGCAGACGTATCAACCGACGCCACAACATAAGGGTCGTGAATGCGTTTTAGTATTTGAGGTGTTTCACGTTCCAAAGCTGCCCTGTTAAGGCATGTGGCTATGAGTTCTTGTACATCAGATATGCCCTGCCAATCCCCATCCACGTCATTATTAACAAAATACAAAACTTTTTCAGGGGTATAGTTAATTTCTTTTTTTGGCCCTAAAAACTTGTCATCTTTAACACGCAACACGTAGCCTTTTAGTTTGTTTTTTGCTGCTAATTTTGGCTGCACCCCATCTGTTTTATTATTATACACAGGCAGCTTGATTAACTCTACAACTTTTTGTGTTTTTATTTCTTTTACTATTTCATTTGCAGCTTTACCATACAACGCCAATTTTATGCAGCAGGAATATGTTATATCTTCCATGTTTACGCGTTTGTTTGCGCTATCACAGTACGCTTTTACAGCTGCATATTTAGCTTCAAACTGTTTCTGCTCCTCCTCTGTCTCAAAGGGCAATGGTGGTTCTATGACTGTGTCAAATCCGTTAGTTAAAGTAGCATAACTTGCAAGAGCAACAACACAACGCTTAAGCATAGCATCTTGCAAGAAAGCCTTCTTTTCAGGCACCAAATCGTTAAAATGCTCTTTCTCGTAATCCTCAATTAACTTTGCTGTATCTTTAGAGTACTTTGTATCTAACGCTATAGGAACCCCACGGTTAGGGTTTATCCATGAGGATAAGGATGCTCTTAATTCAGTTAAAGACTTCAAAACTTTTTACTCCTAAGTTATTTTGGAAAGGCAATAACACGCCGTTTAACTGTGAAGCCTGGTTGGCTGTCTAAGTAATTGTTGTCAAAGAATTCATGGTAGTCTCTTGGGGCGTGTTTTTTGTATAATGTTAAAACAGGCTTCTCAGGCATACAATGTCTCCTAAACATTTCTTGTTTTTTGTTATTTAGCGTCTGGTGTTTACGGCATACATGGCTGGCCCCGTGTTTTGTTTGTTTCTAAGCTTCCAACAGGCTAACCCTAACGCTGTGGGGCAGTCGTCGTGGTAGCCTTTTGGCGCGCCATATTGAACATTACCCACTGGTGACATTTTGTAGCCAAATATGGACATTTCATTAAGTAACACGGGTATGTCTGGGTATGATAGTTGGCGGTTATCTATCATTATAGATAGGTTTTCGATTAACTCTTTTTTGCTCTGATTTGTGAATTTGTAGCCTTCAACATCTAACCCTTCACGCCACAGTAAATCAAAAATTGGATCCCCAACTCCTGTACTATCAAGGAGCAACGGCGCACGGTAACGTCTACACGCTTCAACTATGCGTTTGCACTGAAATACCCAATCAAGACGACTAAACCGGTCAAAAAACACCAAATGCCCCATATGGTCAAGTATGCAAATAACGGTGAAATCGCTATGTTTAGCTAAGTCGCAGCCTGCAACGTAACTCTTCCAGGTCTGAGGCTCCTCCAAACCACCCGACACACAAGCGCGAATTCCCCTGAAAACTGAACCAACATCATCGACAAATTCGGCCATGACTTCCTGCAAAAACGCCAATTCAGTCATATCAGCCTTAAAATCATCAAGCTCCTTACGGTTTAGATATGGATTTGTGTAGCTGCTAAAGCTCCAGCTCTCATAAACCGCCTGTAGCGGATCTTGGCCACGCATCCATAGGCGGTAATACCAATTTTTCCCTTTAGGCGAGCCTGTAAATATTCCTTTACCTAACCTGTCCATTAACGCAGGCCGAAGCGCAAGTTCCCAAGCCTCCTCAGACACTTGACCCCCCTCATCAACCCATAAAACATCCAAACCCTCCGATCGCAACGAGTCAGGGTTATCGGCTGATTTGAAATACACATGCCTGTCACCTTTCAACGTGATGCGTCGTTCGCTGCGGTTAATTTCGAGGATAATTTCAGAGGGGCAAAATTTGAGAAATTCCCGCCACATCTTTTTTGTATGCCAATACGTAGGCCCCACACAGAAACCGACAGCGTCTTCATATTGTGTTTGGGTTATTAATTTTGTAAACTCGTTAGCTCCACAACGACTTTTCCCCCACCGTCGGCCACAGCTTAGGATGCGGAATCTTGCTGGGCTGTCATGAAATTTTCTTTGCCCGGAATGCGGACAGTACTGGATGATAACTTGTTTTTCCATTCATCATCAGTCAACCATCTAAAACATACATTTGTTACAGTGTTCTGGGTGCTATTTTGCGTCAATGTGATTTCGGTTTTTGCTTGTTGTTTTTGTTGTTCTGCGTAGACTTTGCTTATTTGTCGTAGGGCTTCTTTTTGGTCTTTTTCTTTCACTATGTAGAATAGGTTCCAGAATTCGCTTGCTACCTGTTCTTTCTGATGCTCAGACATTAACCACTCGGTGTACCTGTTGCGTGCCGTGTTCTCATGCATACCAAGCTTTACGCCTATCTCTTCAAAAGTCATACCTAACTTGTGGCGCATATAGGCGACTTTTTCGCTTTGCCGTTCCCGTTCAAGCTGCCGTGCTGTTTTCTCGTCATACTGCTCCTCCTCATCACTCTCTGCTGTTTTTGTGGTTGCTGCAGGGTTTAACGGGTCAACAGATACGTTTATGTTGACTTCGGTTTGCTGATCCTGTGAGGCGCTTAAGTTTAGTGCGTCAAGGAGTTCACGAGAAGCCATGTTGAGGTCTCCTAAATTGTTGTTTCTGGTGTGTATTTTTCGCCACAACATCCACAATACACGTAACCGTGCTTATTGTAGAAATCAAGGGCGTCAGCGTTAGATAAGCCCATTTCGTGTTGTTTACAATCTGTCATTTTTTGTCCCTTGTAAAAATTGTTGATTTTGTTGGTTGACGGCTTAAACATGGAAAATGGTGCTTTAATGAAAGGTGTTGTTCAAGCCGCCAACCTCTATATTTGATATACCAGTTTAACGCATATAATGGGTATTCCGGAAACGGTAATATACCCTTGTTTACGTGGGTCTGTTTAACACTTGACCGTCATCATACCAATCAAGCATAAAGTTTATGGTGTCAGGGTCAAAGTTTTGATACTCTAAATCTGCACGCATTTTCACATGTTTAGCCAAACTCTCGCTTGGCCGCAAAAATATGCTGCTTGTTTTCTCTATGCAGCAGCCACTGTCAACTAACAATTTTCTAATATGTTCTCGGTTCTCGGGGTTGAAGGCTTTTTCGCCTGAATAGGTGTCTTTGGGGTTTTGGTCTTTAATTTCAGCTCGTATTGCGTCTTGTATTTGTAGGCGTTCAAAAAAATTGTAGCGTTTTTGCCACCGATTTTTTCTGCTCTTATAACTTCTACGATGAGGCATCTTTTTTATGTCTCCAGAAAAGTTGATAATGTATACTATGAAACACCACACTCCCAAAGAGGGAGGCGAGCAGCACAGCATAATAATGATATAATTATACATTCATGTATGACGCTATATAAATTTAATGTAAAAAGTACACTAACAGTGCAAAACACACCAAGTGTACAATGTACAAAAAAAAGTTAACTCCGCTCAGTAATATCGGCCTTGTCGTCTATGAGTAGTTGTTCAGCAACCAGGTTAATCACGTACTCCACATTTTTCCGCGTATGCGCCCAACGAACATGAAAACCCTCCAGCAAATCAAATACCCCATGTATAAAGTCGGTTGAAACACTATTAACGCCCCGAAAATCAATAATAACTGTAACATCCTCACGGCGTGCCGGTAGAGAGGCTAAAAATTTTTCATTCAACCGCAACATAGCACCCCTCGAACCTTCCACCGACTGCATAACAATTAGATCACGCAGCAAAACCTGTTTCTCAATTTTACTCAACTACGTTTCAATCCCACTTTTACTCTTCATTTATTCTGCGGGCAGGATTTTTTCATGCTCATCACAACAGGCGGCGCACATGAAGCCGTCTGACAAATCCATGTTCTCAGTGAGACAGCAGCAACATTGACCGTGGTATTGAGGGTTCACATTCACGATTTGAACTTGCTCATCTTGTTTTTTATTGCTGCAGCCACAATCACACATAAACATACACCTGTAATATATGAGAAATTGTAACGGGAGAAAAATAAGTTTTTCCTTCATTTTACACAATTATCAAAAAACCATGAAAAAAAGAAAATTAAAGTTTGTGTGGCGCTGCAAAGGATACGCTCTTATGCTGCCCTAAGGAGGATGAAATTTTTTTGCAGACACCACACACAGAAAAGAAACAGAGCTGCTTGATAAGCATTCCTTTTTCATTTTCACCCGTACCCTCCCAACCTACAGCAGGTCGGGCAAAGTGTTAATTTATATTTCCTTTTCCTTGTTTGCCTTCTTAGCAGGGTGTCTGTGGGATTATGGAAAAGTTTGAAGAGCAAAGATTGCACCGTGAAAATATGAAACTCTTATCGCGTAATGTGGGAACGCTGCTATACTACATGTACCCACAGGAAAACGGTGAGGCATGAAAAATTTTTCACAAGTGCATGTGAATGCTACGATTCTATGCTGTGAAAAGTAGTAATGCTACGATACAATGCGAGTAATAGTATTATTTTTTTGTGTGTATGATACAGTTTTTTAAAAATGTGCTCGGTCAAATTTTTTTTTGAGACAGTGAAAAGTGGAAAATGAAAAATTATCAACTCTTTTTTATGTGTTGATATATTGTTAGATTTGAAAGACACTTTAATAAGCCGTGTATTAAACTAAACCATGAAAGGTGTGTATGGTATGGTGTGATGTTATGCAGGTCAACTACGCGTTCTGGCCTGCATAACACTATTTTTGTGCGGGTCAAAATTGGGGGATGGATACGCTGCATTTGTTCACGAAAAAAACAAACATGTTGCAGGTTCGTTGTATTGCTACTGTTTCCCATGCTGAGTGGGGGATGGTGTTTTCTGCTATTTTTCCATCTTCGTCATGCACTATGATTGTGTAGCCTTCCGTTTTTCCGTCGTATCCGGGGCGGGCTATGATGCGTATTTCATAGTTCCCGTATGGGGTCTGGATGGTGTGATCCTCATCGCGTCCGCCCTTGTATATTTCGTGTATTTTTGTGTACGTCATAGTTTTTTTCTCTCCTCCCTTATTGGGTGCGCAGTATGGCGCCCCATTTTGGCTCAATACATACTCGTCCGCCTTCGCTGCATAGCGGGTCGTCGAGGTTTTCTACGTATGCGTACGGGGCGAGGGTGAGTATGTCGTTTCGTTCGTGTTGCCAGTTTTCCATTTTTCTACTCACATATAGCAGTGTGAGCATGTCACCTGCTTCTGTTCTGTTTCGTATCACGTGATACACCAGGGCGCCTGTGCGAGTTTCGAACTCCTGTACAGCTTCGGTGAAGCGGGGTTCATCCTTCAGCACGTAGAGTATCGCGTTTTCGCTGTAGTATAGTGATCCGTGTCGCT
>Ga0209737_10001821_pt1 | contig 15047 bp, 10 predicted proteins | sample TergutCu122P3_FD_187284 | JGI IMG/M metagenome (GOLD analysis project Ga0209737, IMG submission 187284) | Cubitermes ugandensis P3 segment gut microbial communities from Kakamega Forest, Kenya - Cu122 P3 (SPAdes) (version 2) | ecosystem: Host-associated > Arthropoda: Insects > Digestive system...
AGGCGCTGACTGGTTTGCCACGTCGCGCTGCGCGCTCCTCGCAATGACGAGGGTAGGCGTGAACAGTAACAATTCATTTCTGATATACTTCTACAACACGATGTTGCTTATCGCTCAGGTTGTCTAATAGGAGGGTTGTGATCGCGTGTCAGGGCACACAGAAGAAATAACAGTCTCTGCCTTATCTCCATATGTTGCCACGGACACTGATTCGTTGGTTACGCAGCCCGGTGAAGACCGTCGTTCCATCCGTACAAAACGAATGCTCAGAGAGGCTTTTGCCGGGCTCCTTGAAGAGCGCGGCTTTGATGGTTTTTCAGTGGGAGACCTGGCTGAGAGGGCAGACATCAATCGTGCCACGTTCTATGCTCACTACAGAGACATGGATGACATGTTGCGTTTCTTTGAAGAGGAAATCCTGGTAAGCCTCATGTCTCTCAAGCCAAGAATCAAGGCCATCAGCCTTGTAGAGTTGTTCGATTTTGCCCACACAGGCGTTCCGCCAAGCGTTACGATCGAGGTCTTTGACCTTTTGCGTGAACATGGATCTCTACTGAGGGTTTTGCTCAGCCCCAAGGGAGATGCGGTCTTTCATGCCCACATGCGCGACCGTCTTTGCGCCGACATGGTGAGGTCGATTCTGAGCAGCAAATACACAGAAAACCCCTCTCCTCTCACGGAGTATTACATTTCGTATTACGCTTCTGCTACGGTTGGTCTTATCCATCACTGGCTCGACCGCGGCATGCTCGAAAGCTCTCAGGAAATGGCCCGCATCATGCTCAGCATTATGATGCTGAAGCCCGGTGAGCCCATTGAGCTTATGGGAGACAAGAAATGACTGGCGCGCATCAAACAACTGCCGTAAACCAGAGCACCGCCTTGTCTCAGGGCACGCCTCTTGAGCCCACCCAGGATGCTGTTTTGAATACGGCGAGCGGCGCTGTGCGGGATACGATGGGGGGTACTGCCAATGCCAGCTACCATCTCGGCATAGACGTCGGCTCAACTACCGTAAAACTGGTTGTCTTTGACGCGGACAACAAGGTGCTTTTCTCAGACTACCAGCGGCATCATACCGACATCCGGGCAACGATTGCAGAGATCATCGCAAAGGCAGCAAAAGGCTTTGGAGACAAGGATCTGACTGTTGCCATCACAGGAAGTGGCGGACTCTTGCTTGCTCAGTGGCTCAAACTTGATTTTGTACAGGAAGTCATCGCCTCTAAAACAGCGGTGGAAGCATTTATTCCCAACACAGATGTTGCCATCGAGCTTGGTGGTGAAGACGCAAAGATCATCTACTTCAATCAGGGTATCGAACAACGCATGAACGGTACCTGCGCAGGTGGTACCGGCGCCTTTATCGACCAGATGGCTTCTCTGATGAACACCGACGCCGACGGTTTAGACGAGTTGGCACGTGGAGCCTCCATGATTTATCCTATTGCTTCCCGCTGTGGCGTATTTGCTAAAACCGATGTCCAGCCACTGCTCAATGAAGGAGCACGGAGAGAGGACATTGCAGCTTCGATCTTTCAGAGCGTGGTGACCCAGACCATCAGTGGCCTGGCCTGCGGACGCCCGATACGAGGCAATGTCGCCTTCCTGGGAGGCCCGCTACAATATCTTCCTGAGCTCGAAAAGCGTTTTATCCATACGCTTAATCTGAGTCCCGAGCAGGTAATCAAGCCCGATGATGCTCATCTGTTTGTTGCCTGGGGAGCCGCACTCGCTGGAAAAAACAGCGCCCTGCTCACCCTGAGTGAAATTGACAGTCGCCTTAAGGCTCTGGGAGACACCCAGGGATCAGAGGTTGTGAGACTTGCTCCACTGTTTGGGACCACCGAGGACTATGCAACCTTTATAAAACGCCATGCCAGCGCCACGATACCCAAGGCAGCACTTTCTGAGTATCGTGGCGTTGCATTCCTTGGCATCGATGCAGGTTCAACCACTTTCAAGGCTGCACTGATTGGTGAAGACGGACAGCTCCTCAAACAATACTATGCAAACAACGGTGGCGATGTGCTCAAGGCGGCTAAACTTGCCCTGGGCGAGATCTTCGCTGAACTCCCCGTTGATGAAGACGGCGCAGCACTCGTCGAATTTGGACATGTGACAGTAACTGGTTACGGCGAAGGGCTCTTGCTTGAGGCTCTGCGAGCAGACTCGGGAGAAATCGAAACTATCGCCCATCTGCGTGGTGCCCAACAGCTCTGTCCGGATGTAGAGTTCATTCTCGATATTGGTGGTCAGGATATGAAATGCCTGCGGGTTAAAAACGGTGTTATCGAGCAAATCATGCTCAATGAAGCCTGCTCTTCAGGCTGTGGATCGTTTATCGAGAGTTTTGCAGTGTCTTTGGGCATGAGCATTGAAGAATTTGCGCGTACCGCCATTGAGGCAAAAAGCCCTGTCGATCTGGGCAGCAGATGCACTGTATTTATGAACTCACGGGTAAAGCAGGCACAGAAGGAGGGTGCCACGGTTGGAGACATTTCTGCCGGGCTTTCCTACTCGGTCATCAAGAACGCCCTGTTCAAGGTGATTAAAATCCGAGACCCCAAAGATGTTGGAGAGCATGTGGTGGTACAGGGCGGCACCTTTTTAAACGATGCGGTTTTGCGTTCCTTCGAAAACCTGCTGGGACGAGAGGCAATCCGCCCCGACATAGCCGGAACCATGGGTGCTTATGGTGCAGCCCTTCTGGCTCGAGACAGATATTACGCAGCTGTAAAGGAGGCAGCATGAGCACGACTGTTCGCTCCAGGCTCCTTTCACCTGCTGAGCTGGCAACGCTGGTGCCAAAGCAAACCACTGCACGCTGTCGCATCTGTTCCAATGCATGCCTGTTGACGATAACTAACTTTGGCAAAGACCCAATAACCGGCAGAAATCGCCGCTTTATCACAGGAAATCGCTGTGAGAAGGGTGTTGGCATCAAAACACAGCATGCCAATCTGCCCAACCTCTTTGCTTACAAATACAATCGCCTGTTTAACGGCACCTCGGCAAATCCCTATGTACCTTTAAGCCCCGATGAGGCAACCCGTCCGGTTGTTGGGCTGCCACGAGTACTCAACATGTATGAAAATTATCCATTCTGGTTTACCTTCTTCAAGAAGCTTGGCTTTACCACCGTGCTCTCAGAAGAGACCAGAAAATCGACCTATGAGGCGGGCATCGAGTCAATGCCCTCAGAAAGCGTGTGTTATCCTGCCAAGCTTGCCCATGGGCATATCATGGACTTGCTATCGCGAGGACAAGGCGAAGCAGATGATAAGGATCACGCCGTCGACTTCATTTTCATGCCCTGCATTCGCTATGAGCGTAAAGAAGATGCTGGCTCACCCAATCATTTCAACTGTCCGATTGTTGTGAGTTATCCCGAGGTCATCAAGCTCAATGTGGAGGAGCTCAAGAGTTGCTCTGTTGCCTTCCTTAATCCCTTCCTGCCCTACGACCACAAACCCCGTTTCATCAAGAGAGCACATGAGGAGCTGAAGAAATACTTTGATAACCACCCTCAGGCAAAGGGCAAAGCTCCTTCCATAGCCGAAGTCACCGCTGCAACAAAGGCAGCCTGGGCAGAAGACGAAGCCTTCAAAAACGACATACGTGCCGCCGGTGAACAGGCGCTGAACTGGATGGAAGAAACCAGTACCCATGGTATTGTCCTGGCCGGACGCCCCTATCACATAGATCCGGAGATAAATCATGCCATCCCTGAACTGCTCGCCAGTTATGGGCTTGTGGTGCTGACCGAAGACTCCATCTCGCACATCATCAAACCTGAGCGACCTCTGCGTGTAGTCGATCAGTGGATGTACCATTCTCGTCTGTATGCTGCAGCAAAGCTATGTACGCTACGCGGGGATCTGGATCTGATACAGCTTAACAGTTTTGGTTGTGGCTTGGACGCCATTACCACCGATCAGGTACAGGAGATACTGGAGCCGGCGGGTAAGATTTATACCGTGCTGAAGATAGACGAAGTAAGCAACCTTGGTGCTGCGCGTATCAGAGTGCGCTCGTTACTCGCAGCCTTGAAGGAACGGGGGTTGTCTGGGCGGGGGTTGTCTGGGCGAGAGCCTGCTGAGCGAGAGCCGTCTGGGCGGGGGTTGTCTGGGCGAGAACCTGCTGAGCAGGGGTTATCTGAGCGAGAGCCTGCTGAGCAGAAGTTTTCTGGGCAGAGCTTGTCCGAGGAGAGGCTGTCTGTAGAGGAGCGCGCTGCAAAATCCGAGCTCTGCACGGCATTTTACAAACCACCCTATACCGAAGAAATGAAGGAGCAGCGCTACACAATCTTAAGCCCACAGATGGCGCCGATACACTTTGAGCTGCTGAGCAAGGCCTTTGAGAAGGGTGGCTACAACCTGGAGATACTGCCCAGCGTTGACCCCGGTGCCGTGGAGGCAGGTCTGCGCTTTACCAATAACGACATCTGTTATCCCTCCATACTTGTCACGGGGCAGATAATGAACGCCATTACCTCGGGACGCTACGATGTAAACAAAACCGCTGTCATCATTACCCAAACAGGCGGCGGCTGCCGTGCCACCAACTACATCGGCCTCATTCGCAAGGCTCTGCGTGAAGCCGGATACCCACATATACCGGTGATTGCCCTGTCATTCCACAATATCGGGGGCGAAAACAACCCCGGGTTCAAAATCACGCGTGCCATGCTTATCAGCGCTGTTTATTCATTCTTCTATGGAGATTTACTGATGGCCTGCCTGTATCGTACACGCCCCTACGAGAAAGTCGCCGGATCGGCTTATGCGCTCTTTCACAAGTGGATGAAGATCTGCGGTAAACAGGTTTTTGGGAAAACCAGCTTTCGAACATACCGGGAGACCGTAAATCAGATCGTACGTGAGTTTGATGAGCTGGAGCTTGTCAACGACCGCTCAAAGCCCCGTATTGGAATCGTGGGAGAAATCCTTGTCAAATTTCACCCCACAGCCAACAACGGCATCGTTGATATAGTTGAGAGTGAGGGCTGCGAAGCTGTGGTGCCGGGACTTACAGAATTCTTTCTCTTTGGAATGTCGAATGCCATCTGGCAAAACCGGGAGCTGGCAAAACCTATCAAGAATGTCCTGGGCGCGCGTTTAACCATAGGACTCCTCAACTTCCTGCGAAAGCCGGTTATCAAGGCGATGCGAAAGAGCTCTCGTCTGGAACCACCAGCAACCATCTATGAGTTGGCAGGTTACGCACGCGAGGTGCTCAGCCTCTGCAATTCCATGGGAGAAGGCTGGCTTTTAACCGCCGAGATGCTTGAGCTTATCCACACCGGCACACCAAACATCGTATGTACGCAGCCCTTTGCCTGCCTGCCCAACCACGTGACCGGCAAAGGCGTTATCAAGGAACTGCGACGCCTCAACCCGCAGTCAAACATCGTTGCAGTGGATTACGACCCTGGCGCCAGCGAGGTTAACCAGCTCAACCGTATCAAGCTGATGATATCCATAGCCAAAAACAACTTCGAAACACAAGCGAATCAGTGTTAGATGTAGACAGATAGAGGGCAGGCTTTGTGAAAATTTCGAAAATTTTCAGACTCAGCGCAACACACACTTTGTTCACACCTACCCTCGTCACACACACTTTCGCCAATCACGAAATAACAGAAAATTATATTGCTATCGGAATAGTGATAATTGTATAATACACGCGGCGAACTAGCTAAACGGTAGGAATACAGACTTAAAATATGCAAGACGATTTAGCAGTTTACTTTTGCCAGGGGGATTAACGAACAACAAACGAATCAGGAGGGAGGTTGTCATGTTCATGGGCAACCTGAGGAGGAAGTTGGGCAGAATCGTGCTTGCGGTCGTTTTGGCTGCAACTACGTTGACCTTCGGCATTTCAACTACTGCAACTACTGCACATGCGGCACCCAATGTAAAAATCAATATGCATGGAGGAGCTGGGTTATGGTTTGAGCTCTACTTCATTTTGTCAAATGGGGATAATTATGTTGTTGCAGTTCAAGGTGATACAAATGGAACCGTCACGTTATTAGAGGAAGGTTCCTTTTTGGATTACGTGAATGTCTATCTGGGCGGAAGTCCTCAAGCTGCTCCAGCGGGTTATATCTCCGGCAGCACTGTGGTTAACGGAGGTGTGCTGATAACAATAATCGGAGCAGACAACATTGCCCACAGAAACAATAAGCAGGCGCTTCTGGTAGACGACGGCTCTCTGGGTAATGCCAACAGCGACGGCAGACGTCAGGTAAACTCAGGCACTTTGAATTTCTGGAGCAGGATTGGCGGTGTTCAGCAGGGAACAAGTGTCAGCCTGTATGCAGAGAAGTCTGTCGAAGGGGCTTCATTGGCAAGCGTGGCAGGCCTTTTCACATTCTATGCATACTTGCTCGACAACAACGGCAATCCAGTTGGCGCTCCAGTAGCCGAAGGAACCAACGACGAGCTTGGCAGGATTTTCTTCTCGCCAGATATACATTACGGGATCAGCGATTTAGGCGAAACCTTTACCTACCTGATCGTTGAAGATAACACGCCGATCAATAACTGGATACTTGACAACAGATCCTTCACCGTTTCCGTTGAGGTTGAGACCTATATTTCAGGCCAGAATATTCTGCTGAGAGCTCTACCGACCTACGATTCAGAAACCGGTATCGTGTTTGTAAACTCATATAGTGGCCCACCGGTACCCTATCTTACAACAATACTGAATCTGACTGCCATAAAAAGTGTTGTGGGTATTGATCTGGCCAGTGTTGCCAACCTGTTTCAATTTGAGGCGCTTGATGAAAGCGGAAACACCATCAGCGCAACCAACGATTCCTCAGGCAACATCCTGTTTCCATCGATCACCTATAGTAATGAGGATATTGGATTTCATGTGTATACTGTCAGGGAAGTGGATACAAAACTTACCGAATGGATATACGATAAAAGCGAATTTGTGGTAACTGTGTACGTGGAGTTGCTTCCTGCTGACGGCAATGGCTTCACCTTGTCTGCCGCAATCTCAAGTATCGTACAAGACGGCGTCGAAGTAGACGAGCTCAAGTTTACAAACACGACAATCCCTGGCTTTATCCTCCCATTAACCCCACCAACCGGAGACACCGCGCCATGGTTGCTTCTGGGTGTTTGCCTGCTTGCTCTGGTCGGAATTGTGGCTGGGTCTGAAGCAGCAAGGAAGCACAGGAGCGCCGCTTAAGCTTTAAGGAGCGCCGAAGCATTCATTGCATGCCTCGTTACTTCAAACAGCATTAAAACACCGGATAGTATGTGTTACTGGGTCACACAGCTGTAAAAAGCACTAATACACGCCTTTGTCTATATTTATGGGTAAAAAGCCTCGAATTACTAGAAATAGTGCTGTATTCTACCACCGTGTGACGTGTAAGTAACACATAATATCCGGTGTTTATTTTGATTCCTTCTTTTCACATATTCGCCAGAATGTGAGACAATGTTGGATTGCAATATTAATAAGAAATCAACCATGTATCAGCAAAACATGTGCAGGGGAGAAATCGTTTTGAAAGGCTGTCCTATGAGAACTACTAAAACCATGCTCTCAATGGTGTTCACGCTGGCGCTCTCGCTGGTGTTGGCTATGAGTCTTTTTGGCTGCAAAAAGGCAAAGCCCGACACGAGGGTGGCTGCTACAGTCAACGGGGTTGAAATACTTGAGGCCGATATCACAGCGCGCATCGAGTCCTTCAGGAATGACCCATACTTTGGGTATTACGAAGATATCGCCTGGGCAAAACTGCTGCAATCAAACGATCTGACTCCTGAGACACTCAGAGAGTCGGTTATCCGTTATGAGTTTGGCTTTTTTGTTCTTTTACTCCAGAAGGCAGAGGCAGCAGGGATTGTTCCTGACAAAGTAGCCATCGACACCACGATTGCCGATACCAAAGCCAGCATCGCCAATGCAGGTGGAAGCTTTGAGGAGTTTCTCAAGTCCTATGGACTTTCGAGCGAGGCTATGTACCGTACCATTCTGGAGGCAAATAGCATCAAGAATGAAGTTGCAGAAAAGATGATCAAAAAAACGCCCACACAGGCAGAAATCAATACCTACATCAGTGAAAATGCAGCAGCATTTGCCGGAAGACATATCTACCTTATTGCGTTTGTGGTGGATGAGGACGACCCTGAGAAATCGGTCGAAGCCTGCAGGGAACAAGCCGAGAAGGCTCACCAGGAGCTCATGAACGGAGCTTCGTTTGAATCGGTTGCCGAAAAGTATATGGAGGGTTTGCCTCTGGGACAAAATGGTGGTGATCTGGGATGGGGCTCAGAGCCCTATCTCCCCATTGAGGTACAGCTTGTTTTAGATACGCTGAAAATCAACGAGATCTCGGCTGTGGTCGCGGCATATGAAGAAGACCTGGACGCTGACACAGATGCCGAAGCTGGCGAAGATGGCGAAGACAGGGAAGACGGAGAAGAAAAGCCGGCCGGAAAGATAGCCGCTTTCTTCATCACTCGCTATACCGAAGAACTCCTGCTCACCGAAGATGAGCTTGACAAGCCCGTGGAAATCTCCAAGGTTCCAGCTAGCGTAGTTGAATACCTGACAGAAGAATTTGTTGCCGATAAGAAGGCAGAGTATCAAGATCAATTCTTCCTGGATCTGGCACACTCAAAGGAGATTGTCATCGCTCCCATGCCCTCAGGTCTGTCTTATGACGTAGATATGTCATTGGCCCTCATCCCCGATGGATCAGAAGAGGAAGAGGACAAAGACAAGGAAGAGGACGAGGACGAATGGGATAACCCCTTTGCCAACGATGAGTTCCCTGATCCGATTTATGCTGCTAATGGACTTGGAACCAGCGACTCGCTTTTGGGAACGGGAGCAGAAATAAAGAATGGTGATGTGGTTGAAGTCCATTATGTTGGTTATCTCGCAGACGGCACGATGTTTGACAATTCCATCATCCGAGATCTGGGCCCCTATAAGCTCACCGTGGGAGCCGGAACCGTTATCCAGGGTTGGGAGCTCGGGCTTATCGGAATGAAGGTTGGTGGGCATCGCATGCTTGTCATTCCGCCGAGCCTTGCCTATGGATCTACTGACTATAGCAGTATCCCTGCCAATTCGACGCTCATTTTCTTTATCGAGCTGGTTTCTGTCAATGGTGACTCCACCGGTTATCCTGCTGACAGAAGTTAAGGCAGCCCATTGAGTAATACTGTAATGAACACCTGAGTACCACGGGAGACATGATGGCTCAAGAGCTCTGCATCGGAAATCAAGCGATGGCCTTTGCTGCGCTTAAGGCAGGCATCAATGTTGCCGCAGGTTATCCCGGTACTCCTTCATCGGAAATACTGGAAACCATAGCCGAGCAGGTCAGGCTTCGCAATCTGAGCAACCTGCATGTTGAGTGGTCTACCAATGAAAAAGCCGCTCTTGAGGTGGGCGCCGGCGCTTCCTTTGCAGGAGCACGTGCGCTGGTAACCATGAAACAGGTAGGGCTCAATGTAGCCTCGGATGCCCTCATGACCCTACCCTATCTCGGTGTAAGCGGAGGACTCGTTCTTGTGGTTGCCGACGACCCCGGGCCCATATCCTCTCAAACCGAGCAGGATACCCGACAGTTTGCCGCCTTTGCCAAGGTTCCCGTGCTCGACCCCTCCACCCCCGAAGAAGCCTATAAGATGATTCTCAGTGCCTTTGATATTTCTGAGCGCTATAAAACGCCGGTTATTGTTCGCCCCACTACTCGCATCTGCCATGGGGCAGCACCTGTTGATATCGCCTACGATTATATTCCTCACACTATAGACGGCTTCAAGCGCAGCCCAGATTGGGTTATCTTTCCGCGTCGAAGCTATAGAGGGCACCTTGAGATCCTCGAACGTCTCCCCCAAGTGGCTGAAGAGTTTAACAGCAGCCCCTACAACACACTTATCAACACACATGCAACTGCCCCTGCCCATCAGGGCATTGTTGCAGGAGGCATCAGTTACGCGTATGTTCACGACGCTCTGAAGCAGCTGAAAGATTTGGCGTCGATTCGCCTGTTCAAGCTTGGTACCCCATTCCCTTTCCCTGAGCAGCTGGCGTTCACATTTTTGGAGGGTATCAGGGAGCTGCTTGTATTTGAAGAGCTCGAACCAGTATTGGAGCGCGAGTTTTTGCAACTTGTGGGCAAGCGCAATCTCAGAGTGAAGGTTTTGGGTAAGTTGAACGGGTTTACTTCACTGGCGGGAGAAAACTCGGTCAACGAGATCGCCCGGCAAATTGAAGTTGCCCTGTGCAGCGATTTTCTTCCCAAGCCGATCGATGTTACTCCCAGAGCTACCGCGCCTGCGGTGGCGGCGTCCGCTGGTGCGACGGCAGGTGCGGCGGCGGCAGGTGCGGCGGCAGGTGCATCCGCAGGTGCGGCGGCAGGTGCATCAGCAGGTGCGGCGGCAGGTGCATCCACGGGAGCGGCGGCAGGCGCATCCGCATCTACATCCGCATCTTCTCCAGTTACAGAGCCCGAGCTGCCGCCTCGTCCTCCGGTGCTCTGCGCCGGTTGCCCGCACCGTGCATCCTTTTATGCCGTGAAGCAGGCTCTCAGAGGGCGCCCTGCTGTGTTCAGTGGAGATATCGGATGCTACACCCTCGGCAACGCATTGCCGCTCGACATGGTTGACACCTGCATCTGCATGGGTGGAGGTTTTACGGTGCCACAGGGAATGAGTTGGGCAGAACCTGATGTGCTGCATCTTGGTTTTGTTGGCGATTCCACGTTTTTTGCTAGCAGCCTTACCGGTGTTGTTAACGCGGTCTATAACCGAGCTCGTGTCACACTCTGCGTGCTGGATAATTCCACTACTGCCATGACTGGATCGCAGCCGCATCCAGGAACAGGGGTAAGAGTAGCTAACAGTGGCACCGCCACCGCTGGTGAGGACATGGCAAATGCGCTTTGTATCCCTGAAGTTCTCCGTGCCCTGGGAGTTGCCCATGTAGCTCAGGTTAACCCCTTCAGTCTTGAGAGCGCCCAGCTGGCGGTTGCCAGAGCGGTTGAATATGACGGAGTGAGTGCGGTTGTCTTCGAAGCGCCCTGCATCACCGTGGCAAGGGCAAAACCGCTTCCTGTCATCGATAAGAACGTCTGTATCGGTTGCAAAAAATGCATACAGGCAATCGGTTGTCCTGCTCTTGTCTATACCTCCGAAAAACGGATGTCGATAGACTCATCGCTTTGTTATGGCTGTAATCTCTGCGTGTATGTTTGTCCTTCTGGTGCCATCATTGCACAAACCGGAGGTGAGGTTCATGAGTAACACCCTCATAGCCGGCGTAGGTGGTCAGGGCACCGTGCTTGCCTCCAAGCTGCTTGCAAAAGCAGCCCTGCTTGAAGGCCATATGGTGCGCACCGCAGAAACCATAGGCATGGCGCAACGGGGCGGCTCTGTTCTCGGACATGTGCGTATCACTCGTGTCAGCACCTATGGTGGCGCCCGCGTTGGCTCATACAAGGATGAGCCCCTGTCTCCACTTATCCCGTTGGGCTGTGCTGATCTGCTCATTGGCTTTGAACCGGGAGAGACCGTTCGCGCCCTGCCCTACCTGCGAAACGGTGGGGTTGTTGTCACTGCCAGACAGGCACTGATTCCAGCGGCAGCCCAGGCATCTGCCAGCAAAACTATCAGAAGATACGATGGAACCGCCGAGCTTAACTATCTTCGTTACTGTTGCAAAACCGGTCGCATCGAGTCACTCATTATTGTGGATGGAACTGCAGTGTGTTCCTCGCTGGGCTCATCCAGGATACTCAATGTGCTGCTGCTTGGCGCTGCTCTCGCAACAAAGAGCATCGAAATCACCCAGAGCTCGATGGTAGCCGCGCTTGAATCACTGGTTAAATCGGAATATCTGGAACTGAATAGGCGGGCATTGCTATTTGGAATGGGCTCGACCAATCTGAAAAACGAGAAACAGATACGAACCTGAAGGAGCGAGTATGAACCTGAGAGAGCAATCACTGAAAAAAGCCCTGGAGATGGCACAGACCATCAAGGATAGAAGTCCCTTCTATGCAGCCAAGTATGCGGACATTGACCTGTCAGGTCTTCGCAGCATCGATGATTTTCAGGCCCTGCCCTTCACAACCAAGGACGATCTGCGCAGTGCCTATCCACTGGGATTGAGCGCCGTGCCTTCCTCTGAGATAGTTCGTATCCATTCCTCCAGCGGCACTACCGGAGTACCCGTTATCATCCCCTACACCGCACGCGATGTACACGACTGGTCGGTCATGTTCGCGCGCTGCTACGAGATGGCGGGCATTACAAGAGAAGACCGCATCCACATTACACCGGGTTATGGGCTCTGGACAGCTGGCATTGGATTTCAGTTGGGAGCAGAGCTGCTCGGAGCCATGGCAATCCCCATGGGCCCAGGCAACACCGACAAACAACTGCAGATGATGATGGATCTTGGGTCTACGGTAATAGGCGCAACATCCTCATACGCTCTGGTGCTCGCCGAAACCATTGCCGAGCGAGGTATTGGCGACAAGATCAAGCTGCGAAAAGGCGTGATTGGTTCAGAGCGCTGGGGAGAGAAAATGCGCAATCGCATCGCTGGAGAGCTGGGCGTTGACCTGCACGATATCTACGGGCTTACTGAGATTTACGGACCTGGTATTGGTATCAACTGCGAGGCTCAGATGGCCATGCATTGCTGGGATGACTATCTCTACCTGGAGATTATCAACCCGGATACCGGAGAGGTGCTCCCCGATGGCACAAGCGGCGAGTTGGTTATCACCACTCTGCGAAAAGAAGCCGCACCGTTGATCAGGTATCGTACCCGTGATCTCACACGCATCGTTACAGGCGACTGCCCCTGCGGTAGCCCCTATACCCGCATCGAAACTCTGATAGGCCGAAGCGACGACATGATCAAGGTTAAGGGCATCAACATCTTTCCCGCGCATATCGAAGAGGCGCTGGCAGTAACTGAGGGTGCCTCAAGCGAATACCAGGTCATGATCGACCACCTCAACGGCAGAGACATCATGACGGTCTTCTTTGAGACCCCCTCTCCTGAGGAGCATCGCCCCTATATCGAGCATGCCCTGCACAAGGCCATCAAGGACAAGTTGTCGCTATCTGTTGTTCCCAAGGCAGTAAACCTCGGCGACCTGCCTCGCTCAGAAAAGAAGAGCAAGCGGATATTCGATAACCGTTACTGATTGGGCTTGCCAGTTCTATTTTGTAAACTTGAGCGACTCAAACATCCATATCCCCTCTTTGTAATAGGGAGAATCAGTCTGCCCGGTTTTCTTGAGCGGAGTTATTACAGCAAACATGAACAAGCCACGCTTGTTTGGCATGTCGGTGATAAAGATAGTAATATAGTGATCATTTTCGGGTTTTTTAGGGTCTGTTACCTCAAAGTCAATCTTTTGCCATGTCAAGCCGTCACGTTTGATTTCAGTCTCACTGACAATTTTTATTTGGGCAGCCGAGCTATCAAATGAATATTCCTTTAACCATTCCGTTTTATCAGCATTAAAAGTCTTGACTGATTCTTCGGGCCAACGGTCAATCCATATATAGGTACCATCATCCTCACTGAATATATCCATCACTTCGCTTGGCATTGAGCTGCTCTCGTATGCTTCCCAACCTTTTGCCAGTGTAAACGAAATGCCCATTTGACTATTAGTGTAGGGTGTTCCGGTTATCACAGGATCGGTAGTGCCTGGGCCCGTGTTGCCCGGATCGGTGGTCTGACCAGGCCCCTGAGAGATTCCTGGAGGATCGTCATTGTTATTCAGAGCTTGCAGTGCAAAGAATATACCGCCTCCAATGATTATCACCAGGAGAACCGCACCTATTGACAGTCCAACGATAAGTCCTGTTTTCTTTTTCTTTTGGGGTGGAGCCGTCTGTGTGTAAATCGGTTGTGGCACTGGCACCTGCTGATAGTAGGGCTGTGGCTGAGGTGTTGCCATCTGTTGGTTATATGGCAACGGAGGCATAGTGGGCTCAGGTGGTATGGTCTGCTGGTATTGTGGCATCATCGGTGATCGAGGCTGATTTGCAGCTGGAGCCACTGGGATAGGCTGCTGGTAGTATTGTCCCGGTGCTGGTGCATATGGCTGCTCCGGTGCCGATGGGTATTGCGCTGGTGCTGGCGCATATGGCTGCTCCGGTGCCGATGGATACTGCGCTGGTGCTGGCGCATATGGCTGCTCCGGTGCCGATGGGTATTGCGCTGGTGCTGGCGCATATGGCTGCTCTGGTGCCGATGGGTATTGCGCCGGTGCTGGCGCATATGGTTGCTCCGGTGCCGATGGATACTGCGCCGGCGCATTTGGCTGCTGATAATACTGCTGCCCTGGAACATACGGTTGTTGGTATTGATTCTCGTCCATTGTTTAATCCATTCTTATGTCGACTTACTTAATAACTCGAAATAATCCCCCTCAGCAGACCAGAATGGTTCGCTTTGCCCATTGCCTATCCTTATTGTTCTACAAACCAAGGATTTTTGTTACTCGATAACAATACCACAGGCTGCTTCCAGCAACAGCATCTGATCCCAGAGCTTTTTGACTCCAAGACAATAAAAACCACAGAAGTGTTAACGTATTGCCGTATTAACTTTCACATGGCAGGAAAACATGATGGTTGATTACCATGGCAAGCGCAACACTGCCATTCAAAGTGCAAACTGACAGAAACATCGCACGATTCCTGCAGTAATTGAGTTGTCTATAGGGACAAAATAGGTCACTTGTGACAAGGCAATCTATCCAATCTACCCATACTACTCAGTCTACCCAATCTACTCAGTCTACCTAATCTGCCCAGTCTACCCAGTCTGCCCAGTCTACCCAGTCTACCCAGTCTACCCAGTCTACCCAGTCTACCCAGTCTGCCCAGTCTACCCAGTCTGCCCAGTCTATCTAATCTGCCCAGTCTACCTAATCTGCCCAGTCTATCTAATCTGCCCAGTCTATCTAATCTGCCCAAGTCGACAAAACAACCCCTATTGTCCTGAAAAATGTGTATTTGCAA
>Ga0209737_10001822_pt1 | contig 15036 bp, 14 predicted proteins | sample TergutCu122P3_FD_187284 | JGI IMG/M metagenome (GOLD analysis project Ga0209737, IMG submission 187284) | Cubitermes ugandensis P3 segment gut microbial communities from Kakamega Forest, Kenya - Cu122 P3 (SPAdes) (version 2) | ecosystem: Host-associated > Arthropoda: Insects > Digestive system...
AGGCACTACAACAGATTATGAGGTACCTGTAAATACTTACTACAGATACTCTTATATACAACATTTATATGAAGCTGCTGAATTGGGTATTGATATTGGAAGAGAAATAACTGCTGTATCGTTCGAATATATTCATGCCTCTGTTAACCCCAAAGACCCGCTTACAATCTATTTGGGTCATACCAACAAAACAACTTTTGCCTCTACTACCGACTGGGTACCGGTGGCTAACATGGAACAAGTGTTTACCGGTCCTATTGTCTTTAACAACGCCAACCAGTGGTTTACTATCACTTTCGATGAGCCGTTTGTATATGAAGGCGGAAATTTGGTAATGGCAGTGCTTAATAACGAAGGCGATTACGTAACAGGTTCCAATCCCACTTTCCGTTTTCATAATGCTACGAATAAAACGTTGCATTACAGAGTGGATGGCACAACACCGATCAATCCGCTTACACCTCCAACTGCCACTGCAATAATAGCAAAACGCGCCAACACTCGCTTTATAGTTTGTCCAAGCACCCTCTACAACATCTACTGTGATGGTGAACTTATCAAACCAAACCACGGCGAACTGTTCTACAGACATGAAGCCCTCGTAGATGTGAATCCTATGAACCCGTTCCGTCCGCATTGTTGGGCCGTTACAGCGGTTTGTAAAGGCGATGGCAAAGTTGAATCTGAACCGATAGTAGAATGCTTGCCGCCATGTAAAGACATTACCCCACACCTTGTATTCGGTGTAGTTGCCGCAGCAGATGGAAACACTATTACCGAAGCTGCATTAAAAATGGTTGAAGTTTCTAATACACATGAAACCTATAATACCTCTTCGGGAACCCTTGGAAGATTCGAATTTACCGATGTTTTCAAAGCCACATACGACCTAACAGTTAAGAAACGTGGATATCAAATTCATGAGCAAATTGTAGAAGTGGAAGGACATACCAACTTAGGAACCATTATCTTGTACGATAGCGCTCATCCGCCAAGAAATGTAATTGCAGTAGAACAGAGTATGAATGCTGCAAAAATCACCTGGGATCCGCCTTCACCGCTTCCTGTTTCTGTAGCGGGTGTTATAGGCTATAAGGTATGGCGTTTAGTAAAAGGCAACGAGAATAACGAAGCTTCGTGGACTACATTAACCAATAACCCCGTAGCTGCAGACACAAGAGAGTTTATCGACTTTGGTTGGGCAAATCTCTCCACAGATCAATACAGGTATGCAGTGAAAACTTGTTACTCAGGAGATGTAATCTCTAAACATGCGTTCTCTAAAGATTCACTACAAAAATGGAACAATGTAGTTTTCACTATCAATGTAGAATGCGACAACGGAGCTAACCCCACCGGTGCAGAAGTAGTTATGGAGCATAGAAATGGCGGACCGACATATAGCGGACAGTCAGGAACTACCGGAATAACCTTCCCCGAAGTATTGCAAGGCAAGTATAAGCTAACCGTTACACTCGATGGATTCAAGACGTATGTTGATACGTTAGTAACCGTTATGGAGCAAGATTTCTATACTGCAACGTTAGAGAGTCCAAAATATAAGGTTACCTTCAATGTATTCAACACAGCAGGTGAGCCAATCACAGATGCAACCATTGTATTTAACGGTGAAACACTCGATGGTGACACGGTAAACGTTCGAGCAGGAACCTATCCGTATGTGGTTACGAAAGAAGAGTATGAACCCCATCCGGGTACAATTATTGTTACCGAAGATGTAACCGTTGATGTTCTAATGATTGGCGTTGGCATTATCGAGCTTGAATTGGGAGATTTTATCCTCTATCCAAACCCGGCTACTTCCACTATCACGGTTGAGCGTGGAAGCGCAACGCCTGCTACCATTGAGGTTTACAACGCTATGGGTATGCACATCGGCACACACGACACTAATGAGGCTATTTACGAAATCAACGTAGCTTCTCTTGCTGCCGGCACATACTTCATCCGCGTAGTAGAAGGAGATAGCAACAGCGTGAAGAGCTTCGTTAAGAAGTAGTAAGACTTTGCGGCACAACAGCCGCTAAATAAATAACCAAAGGGGCTGCCATAAAAATTGGCAGCCCCTTTTTCGTGTGCCGTGCATGAATACTAACTTGGTGGTGGAAGTCCACTATGGGGGTCGGTATCTTAACAAAACGAGTTTCTTTTCATCACAAAAAAATACAGGATTAAAAAAATATTTATCTATCACGCTTTTGTGTAAAAAAAAATCTATTTTTGCCGCCCTATTTAAAAGTTAGAGATAGTTTTGAGTATTGGCAATGAATGGGGCTGTAAATCAAATCGTTTGTTAAAAAATAAATTAAATAAAAAATGGGAGCAAGAAAAAGATTAGCGGCAGAAGCAAGAAAAGAAGCTAAAAAAAATGTTTATATGGCTCGCTTAATGGATAACCCAACCTCGCCACGTAAAACAAGAATCATGGCAGATGTGATTCGTGGAAAAGAGGTTGACTATGCTATGAACGTATTGAAATACAGCCGCAGAGAATCTGCTGAAAAATTGTTGAAGCTATTAAAGTCTGCTATTGCGAACTGGCAGGTTAAAAATGAAGGCCAGCGAATTGAAGAGGCTCAACTGTACATTAAATATATATGGGTGGATGGTGGTCGTATCTTGAAGAGATTGCGCACTGCACCGCAAGGGCGTGCCAATCGTATCAGAAAACGTTCCAATCACGTTACCATCATTTTAGAAGATAAAACAAAAAGTAATTTAGATAATAATATTGAATAAGTATGGGTCAAAAAGTTAATCCGGTAGGTTTACGATTAGGAATAATTAGAGGATGGGATTCCAATTGGTATGGCGGCAAAGATTTCGGCAGTAAAATTGTTGAAGACGACAAAATTAGACGCTATTTGAATGCACGTCTTTTTAAGGCAGGTATTGCCAAAATTTACATTGAGCGAACCTTAAAACTTGTTACAGTTACCATCAATACCGCTCGCCCGGGTTTAATTATCGGGAAAGGTGGCTTGGAAGTGGACAAACTGAAAGAAGAGTTAAAGAAAATTACCAGCAAAGATATTCAAATCAATATTGCAGAAGTAAAACGCCCTGATGTTGATGCGAATTTGGTTGCTCAGAATGTTGCAAAACAAATTGAGGGCAGAGTTTCATATCGTAAAGCCGTTAAAACAGCCATCGCATCTACGATGCGTGCTGGAGCCGAAGGAATTAAAGTATCTGTTTCCGGTCGTCTCGGTGGTGCTGAAATGGCTCGCAGTGAGCACTTCAAAGAAGGAAGAACCCCTCTGCATACTTTACGTGCAGATATTGATTATGCTACCGCCGAAGCACATACTACCTACGGTAGAATTGGTGTAAAAGTTTGGATTTGTAGAGGAATTATCTACGGCAAACGTGACTTTTTTACCGCATCTATTGAACCCAAAGAACTAAAAGGCGGCGCTATGAAACGCGGTGGACGTGGCGAAAGAAGTGAACGAGGCGAAAGAAGCGAAAGACGTGAAAGAAGAGAACGCAACTAATTATTTGCCAAAGAACTTATATAAAAGGATATAAACAAAAATAATAAATAACAATGTTACAGCCTAAAAAAACCAGATACAGAAGACCGCAGAAGGGGCGGATGAAAAAAATCACCAAACGCGGTGCAGAGATTAGCTTTGGGTCGTTTGCAATTAAAACCTTAGAAGAACATTGGATTACCGGCCGCCAAATAGAGGCTGCCCGTCAGGCAATTACACGTTATATGAAACGTGAGGGGCAACTATGGATACGCATTTTCCCCGACAAGCCTGTTACAAAAAAACCCGCCGAGGTACGTATGGGTAAAGGTAAAGGTGCTCCTGAATATTTTGTGGCACGTGTAAGTCCGGGTAGAATTTTATTCGAAGCCGAAGGCGTTCCTTTCGACGTAGCAAAAGAGGCGCTTCGCTTGGGTGCCCAAAAATTACCCGTTTCTACAAAATTTGTAGTACGTAGAGATTATTCACCAGAAATTTAATGTGCGCAATAGATTATTATGAAACAAAGAGTAGTAGCAGAACTTTCAACACCTGAACTGAAAGAAAGATTAGTGGAGGAACAATTGCAGTTAAGCAAATTAACGTTAAACCACGCCATCTCTCCCATTGAGAACCCGAACAAAATTAAAGAGCAACGCAAAATTATTGCCCGTCTTAAAACAGAAATCCGTAAACGCGAAATAACCGCATAATTTTTTAACATCATGGAAGAAAAAAGAAACAACAGAAAAGTACGTGAAGGGTTAGTTACCAGCAATAAGATGGAAAAATCTATCGTGGTGAGCGTGGAACGTAAACTCAAACACCCAAAATATGGTAAATTCTTGAAAAGAACTACCAAATTAATGGCGCACGACGAAAAAAACGAGTGTAATCTCGGCGATAAAGTAAAAGTTATGGAAACACGCCCATTAAGCAAAAACAAATGCTGGCGTTTAGTAGAAATCATTGAAAGAGCGAAATAGTTATGGTACAACAAGAATCAAGATTAGCAGTAGCCGATAACAGCGGCGCCAAAGAAGTTTTGGTAATTAGAGTGTTAGGCGGAACAAAAAAACGCTATGCGGGCGTGGGAGACAAGGTAATTGTTACTATCAAGAGCGCTATCCCCTCGGGAAACGTGAAAAAAGGTACTGTAACCAAAGCTGTGGTAGTACGTACTAAAAAACATATCCGCAGGCAAGACGGTTCTTACATCAAATTTGATGACAATGCAGTAGTGTTGCTCACTGCTTCGGAAGAATTACGCGGTACTCGTATTTTTGGACCGGTAGCCCGCGAACTCCGCGAAAAACAATATATGAAAATCGTTTCCTTAGCGCCCGAAGTGCTATAGTATCAACCTGAGTTTTGTTTAAGAGAAGTGGCTTTTAGCCAACCAAATACACCTTACCTCATAGGGGTTATCCTTGCTTCTAAGGGATCTTTAAAAAATAAGGGTGGTAATTCCTTTTTTGGAACAGTAGTTTTTTCTCAAAAAAAGTATCGTTTCTCAAATATTCCTATACTTTCGCCTTTTGTTACATATTATAATTCTAACTTTTTAAATTTTAAAATATTATGGATAATTTCAACGAGTATTACAACCCTACGTTCGAAGAACGCAGACGCCCCGGCTTCCTTACTTTCTTATGTATTCTAACTTTTATAGGTTCGGGGTTTTCGCTACTGTCAAACCTTATTACGCCCGTTATGCTCCCTACTTTGGTAGAGATGTTCCGCAACGCGCCATCAATTCCGGAAAATGTAGTAGAGGCTTACGAGCAAATGTTATCTATACCGATATGGCAATTCTACTTGTCGGTGTTTTTTTATGCTACTTCTATTATGGGAGCTGTTTATATGTTGAAAATGAAGAAAATAGGATTTCATATTTATGTGATTTCCCAAATCATTCTATTTTGCCTTGGACAATTTCTTATGGGAGATATATCAAAACCCAATTATTTCGGGTTGTTTCTAACACTATTATTTATAGGCTTGTACGGAATCTATTATAAAAGATTTACCAGAATAGATACCGATGAATAGCATTATATTAAATACCCATAACTATTAATCACTATTTACTAATCACTAATTTAAAATCATTATGAACAGCATTTTAAATCTTGAACCCAAGCGTGTTTTTTACTATTTCAATGAAATTTGTAAAATTCCGAATCCTTCAAAAAAAGAAGAAAAAATAGTTGCCTGGTTGCTCGAAACAGGCAAAGCTATGAATTTAGAAACCAAGAGAGACAAAATAGGAAATGTATTGATTTCTAAGCCGGCGACAAAAGGCAAGGAGAATGTTACGCCTGTTATTTTTCAAAGTCATGTGGATATGGTATGTGAAAAAAACACGGATACTGTTTTTGATTTTGATAAAGATGCGATTCATCCTTATATTGATGGTGAGTGGCTCAAAGCAAAAGGCACTACGTTGGGTGCTGATGATGGAATTGGCGTAGCCATTCAGTTGGCACTGCTGGAAGCAAAAGATATTGAACATGGCCCTATTGAGTGCTTGTTTACCGTTGATGAAGAAACCGGATTAACCGGCGCTAAGAACTTAGAAGCCGGTTTTATGAAAGGTAAAATGTTGCTTAATCTGGATTCGGAAGATGAAGGCGAATTTTTTATTGGATGTGCCGGAGGAAAAGACACGCAAGCCATTCTTGATATTGAATGGGAAGAAGAAATCCCGAAAAATACAATTGCATACAACATATATGTAAAAGGATTGCAAGGTGGGCACTCTGGCGACGACATTAACAAAGGACGTGGAAATGCTGTGAAACTGTTGAATCGTATTTTGTGGAATGCCTATCAAGATTTTGATTTGAGAATTGCAGAAATTGATGCCGGCAATTTGAGAAATGCCATTGCGCGTGAAGGCAAAGCTCATATCATCATTCCTGAAAAAGATAAAAAAGCCTTTGAAAAATATTTATCTGAAATGGATAAAACATACAAACAAGAGTTCAGTATTACCGACCCCGGTGTAACAGTTGCTTTTGAGGAAACAAAAATGCCAAACCATATTTTGAATGAATTGCTACAAATAGATTTGATGAATGCCTTGTATGTATGTCCGCATGGCGTATTGGCTATGTCTCAAGATATTAAAGATTTTGTAGAAACATCCACAAACTTGGCTTCCGTGAAATTTAAAGAGAGTAGAATCTATATATCAACCAGCCAACGTAGCTCGGTTGAAACAAAAAAACAGGATGCTGTGGATATGGTTTCTACTGCCTTCTTTACCATTGGAGCTGATGAAGTGAATAGTGGCGAAGGCTACCCTGGTTGGACTCCAAACCCCAACTCGGAGGTACTTAAAGTATTAACACAGGCCTATCAAAATCTATTCAAAAAAGCTCCTGAAGTAAAAGCCATTCATGCTGGATTGGAATGTGGACTATTCTCTGAAAAATATCCGGGTTTAGACATGGTTTCTTATGGACCTACATTACGCGGCGTTCACTCGCCCGATGAAAAACTGAAAATTGATACCGTACAACAAGTGTGGGATTTAACGGTTGAATTTTTAAAAATATTGAAGTAATATTCAATAAAACGAATGATATTATCATCTCAAATCATTAAACAACAAGCACACCTTTGCGGTTTCGGGATATGTGGAATAGCAAAACAAAAACAATTAACGCTTGAAAAAGAGCGTTTTAAAAAATCAATATCTCAAAATTTGCACGCGCAAAAAAGCTACTTGGAGCGAGATATTGACAAAAGATTTCATCCGGAATTGTTATTAGATAATTGCAAATCTGTGGTTGTGTGTGGGTTTAATTATAATATTGGAAACATTATACGTCAACCTGAAGAACGCCTTAAAATATCAAAATATGCACAAATAAAAGATTACCACATATTTGTAAAAGAAAAATTAGAAAAGCTGGCAAAAAATTTACAAGAAATTTATGGTGTTTTTAAGTACAAAACAACTGTTGACTCTTCCGTAATATCTGAAAAATCTTGGGCAGTGCAAGCAGGAATTGGCTATTACGGAAAAAATGGGGTCATACAAACCCCGTTAGGCTCATTTGTTTTTTTTGGGACTTTATTAATTGCAGAAGAAGCGGATAGCTACGACGCACCTAATCAAAATTCTTGCAAGAATTGTAGTAAATGTATTACTGCCTGCCCCACAAATGCCATTGTTGCACCCTACCAAATAGATTGCAAGCGGTGCATTTCACATATTACCTTAGATAAAAAAGAAACCGATTTTTCTGACATTGCTAAATACGGTTGGATTGTTGGATGCGATGAATGTCAGATTATTTGTCCAAACAATACTCATGCACCTGTTAATGAAGATGCCGTTGCATTAAAGGCACCGTTTTTTGACAATAAAAATGAAATCTTAACAAACCTATCTCCCGATTCTTTTGAACTCTTTTTTAAAGACACAGCAATTTATAAATTGAAGTATGAAGGACTGAAAAGAAGGGTGGAATGCTCTTTATAACAAGGAAAAAATATTATCGCTATCTCTTTAGTAAATCAAATACCGTTTTTACCGGATTGAAAGTAGATAGCGGCACTTCAACAAATAGGGTAATCCAATCTGCCATGGCACCGTTCCAAAGTCCGGGTAGTTCCATTGCCTTTAACACTCTTCCTTCATAAGATTTTTCCGAAATGAAACCGGTATAGGGGTCTATGTATTGGGCAAGGTCAAAAAAGTTGCCTTTTGCATCTTTAAAACAACAAAACATATCCACAGGGTTGAAATGTGAGGCGGAGGAAAATAATGCCTTTTGCTCTGCATTGTTCATATCTATTTGCGAAGATTCTACAATTTGCAACGAAGTATTTCCTTTTCTGTTGGTTACCCAAAAGGGACCGCCGCCCGGCTCCCCTACATTCTTTACTACTCCACAAATCCTCATGGGGCGATTAAGTTTTTCAACTACCTCCTCCAACGTGGGGTTTTTATGCTCAAATTGAATCCATAATTCACTTTTCGCAAACTCTACTGCCTCTTTCAACACATCTGCATGCTCTGCTAACTGCTTTTGATATTCAAAGTTTTTTTCTTGTAAATAAAGCAAATACCCTGCTAACGCTTTCTTATAAACCACTGTTGTTTCTAATTTATCTTCCGTAGTAACATTATCAATGTTTTTTACAAACACTAAATCGGCTTGTATATGGTTTAAATTATTGATAAGAGCGCCGTGGCCGCCCGGACGAAACAGCAAATCGCCGTTTTTATCGCGAAACGGACTATTATTCAACTCTGCTGCCAAAGTATCGGTAGAGGGCGCTTGAAGAGAATAGGTGATATGATAGGTAACCCCAAATCTTTTTTCATATTTTTCTCTCACTTCAGAAACCCATTGGTTGAATTTGTCTAAATGGTCGGGCGAAACTGTAAAGTGCAAACAACAAACCCTATCAACATTTTGTGCATACTGGGCAGATTCAACCAGGTGCTCTTCTAACGCCGTGCGATTTTCATCTTCATATTTATGAAACTTAAGCAGAGCTTTCGGTAAATTACCGTAGTTCAACCCCTTCTCTTCCAATAAAAACTCGAAAGATATTTTAGAGGCAGGGCTACTGATAGCTTCTTCAAAAGAATAACCGCTTTTCTCAATCGTTTCTTTTAGGTCATCAAAAAAAGCAAAATCATGAATATTTTCTAAATATTGCATGGCTTTATGGCTCAGAGGGGTGGTGTTTGTTTGCAATACTTCGTACAAGTCTTTAAACATTCTTGAAGCTGCGCCTGATGCAGGCACAAACTTAACCACCACTTTTTTTTGTACCTGTTTTTCATAGACACTTACCCAGTGTTTCACTTCCGAATCGGAGAATTGTACAATACCATCTCCCGCAGAAACATTTCTGTTAATAGTAGCAAAATCGAAGCCCGTTTGAAAAAAAGCAAACTGCTTTTCTACTTGTGCGGGATTGCTGCCGCGCTTCACAAAATATTCTAAATCTTGAGGGGTAAAATTAAGCATAATGAAAGTATGTTACAAATTAATATTTTCCAAACGAATGCCCCGCGACCCTTTTAAAAGGATTAGAGTGTTTTGTAATTGAATGGTTTTTATGTAATTATTACATTCTTCTGCAGTTGTAAAGAACTTAAAATGTTCATTTTTCATCGAATAAAAAACAGAGCCGATAAAAAAGGTTTCAATATTTTTTTCTTTGCAGAGATTTATAATTGCTTGGTGTTCGTGAGTGCTACTTTCGCCCAACTCTAACATATCTCCGAGAATAGCCAATTTGTGCGGCATCTCAATTTGCAAGAAATTCTCTAATGCTGCTTTCATACTGGTAGGGTTGGCATTATAGTAGTCTGCAATAAGAGTGTTTGTGCCGACGGGAATAATTTGAGAGCGTTGGTTTTGAGGTTTATACTCTGCAACCGCTTCGCAAATTTCTTTGTTGGAAACGCCGAAAAACTTTCCTATTGCTGCTGCACCTAATATATTCGGTAGATTGTAGTCGCCCGTTAAATGGGTTTGTAGTTTTTTTTCAAAAAGTTCAACTACTAAATACGGGTTCATTTCAACAATACGTCCGGTGGTGTCGGTATTTTTTCCATAGAAAAATATTGTTTTGTTTTGTGCTTTCCTCTTTAAAAGTTCGTCATCTCCATTCACAAAAACTACGGGCGCAGCTCGATATAGCGCTGTTTTGGTTTCAATGATGTTTTCAATAGTACCAAATCCTTCTAAGTGTGCTTTGCCGATATTGGTAATTAAGCCAAAATCGGGTTGGGCAATTTGGCAAAGGTTTTCAATTTCACCGGGGTGATTCGCTCCCATCTCAATTACAGCAATTTCGTCATCTTTATTAATAGAAAGTAGTGTTAGGGGGACTCCGATGTGATTGTTCAAATTGCCTTGGGTAAAGGCCACGTTATATTTTTTCGACAATACGGAAGCAATAAGCTCTTTAGAAGTTGTTTTTCCATTACTTCCGGTAATTCCAATCACAGGAATAGTAAGTTGCTTTCGATGATGGTTTGCTAACTGCTGCAAAGTTTGCAGAACATTCTCAACAATAATCATGCGATTATCAATTTCCGTGGATTGCGTGTCTGAAATCACGTAGCGCGCTCCTTTTTCAAGCGCCTCTTTTGCAAACGAGCTTCCCTCAAAATTAGCGCCTTTTAAGCAGAAGAACAAAGAATTAGGGATAATTTTTCGAGTATCTGTACAAACAACAGGGAACTGCACAAATATTTCGTACAATTCCCTTATCGTTAGTTGTTTTGGTAACACAGATGGTGCGGTAGTTGTTATTATTTTTTTCTGGCGTTTGGAACTTGAATAGCTCCTAATCTCGACATAGCGCACCTGAATCCGATAAAATCGGTCGCTTCATCTTCGGCTAAATATCTTCTGTTTCCGGGTTGCGCCCAATAGGGAATATCTTTCCATGAGCCTCCTTTAACCACTCTCACATTGTCGCCAATAAGCGAATATGAATAGGGAACAGTACCACTCAAATCTCTACGATACATGAAGGCTGTGGTTTCGTTCGGGTCGCCGCCAATTCCATCAGAGTTTAATAGTGAACCCAAATCCCCATCATTAAAGTTTGAGTTGAAAGATGTTCTGTAGTTGTATCTCCTTTCATTTCTTGTATCTGCATCGGGCACCATTGGGATTCTTCCGATGCTGTCTCTTTCCACTAATGTTCCATCGGGATTGCGTTCAAAAGAGAGGTAGATATTTCCTCTAAAAGGATTATATTCTGCAAGTTCTGAAGTTCCGGCAGGACGATATACGTCCATCACCCACTCGGCAACGTTTCCTGCCATATTATACAATCCAAAATCATTAGGCCAGTAAGATTTTACCTCTGCCGTAAAAATATGTCCATCGTTAGGACCTGTAGCTACCCCCATAAAGTCGCCTTTTCCTCTTTTAAAATTCATCTGAAACTCTCCCATGTAATTTTTACTGTCGGAGCGCAGGGAGCTACCACTCCAGGGATAAATATTTCGTTCCATTACTCTTTCTCCAATAGAGTTTCCTATTAAGCCTAAAGCGGCATATTCCCATTCCGCTTCGGTGGGCAGCCTGTATTTGGGTAACAAAATACCATCTTCCATCTTAACATTACGGTAGTCGTTCGTTGTAATGTATTGCATTCTTCTATCCCCTTCCGCTTCGTAAGATGGGTAGTTAAGGTAGGCATCGGTGTTAAAATAGCCTTCGGGCGAGGGGGTTGGATTCCACTCAATAAATTTAAGGTCGGCTAATATTTTTTCATTCACTCGGTCGGTGCGCCATTCTGCATATTGTGTGGCTTGTATCCATGATACACCCACAACAGGATAATTTCTATAGGCCGGAGAGCGAAAATAGTTTTGAACGGGGTCTTCCATGTAGGCAAGCGGTGTTCGCCAGCAATTCTCGTCGGGAACAGCCCGGTCGTAAACACCTTGGAGACCATTCTTTGCAAATACTTTATCTAACCAATGTAAATATTCTAAATAATTAATGTTACTGATTTCGCACTCATCCATATAAAAGGAAGCTACGGAAACTTTGTGTGGTATATTTGAATATTCAAACATTACGTCTTGGTCAACATTTCCCATTGTAAAAGTACCGCCCGGTATGAGTACTAATCCGGGACCTGTAGCCTGCTCTAAATAAGGATAAACTTCAAAACCGCCTTGTTTTACATCGTTGTAATTCCAGCCTGTAGCCGAAGATTGTTCCTTGCGCGAACAAGCAGAAACCACCAAAAGCGAAATACCTAATAAACACAATATCTTTCTCATTTTTTTATATTTTGTCAATTTGTAACGAACGATTTCTGATTTTATTTTGTTTAGTATGATTATTCACAACACTATCACTTGCAAAATAGGAAAAATCTTTGTCGAAAATATTACACACTTTATCCATTAACAAAAAATCAATTTTCTGAAAATTGCCCGATTCAATATTATGCAACGTGGCTTGCGAAATCTCTAATTGTCGTGCCAATTCGCTTTGAGACATCTTTATATTTTCTCGTAATTTTTTGATTTTTATACCGATATCCATGATATTGCTCACTATGAATGAATATGCAAATTAACTGTTTTTTATTTATACGGTTTAAAAATAATTAGTTTTCTAATTAAAATAATTAATTTTCTGATAGTTGCGTTAAACATTCAATGTATTTTTGTCTTGATGAATTATCTACCATTTTATGCTATCTTTGCGCTAATATTTACAACCTTAAATTCAATCAAAATGAAAAAGTTAGTTACTTTCTTAATGAGTGCAATCCTGCTCACTTGCAGCGTAAATCTTTCCGCAAAAACAGAAAAAAATCAAACAAACACCAAACTAACAAATATTACCTACAATAGTAATAGTAACGAAGAAGTATGTAACTTCCGGTTTGTGTTAAAGAACCCAGGGGGAATAAATGGATGGGTTCCAGAATACGGAATAATGATTTGCGTTGATGGTGTAGATTATGGAATTGTTACGTTACCATGGGAAACTCCCTACGTAGAAGAAATCGTACTGTTGCCCTCCGGTGACGTTCATTTTTTTTGGACAGCTGATAACTATAATCCGTCCAAAGTCTATTTTGAAATCTATAATTCGTTTGATGAACTCATTTATACAAGCCCGGCAATGATTCCCGATTGGTTGTTTTTTACATACCAAAATGAATGTCCTGAGTGTATTCCTTTAACCGATTTTGAGGGAGAGTATATAGAGGAAGCAAAACAGGTAAACCTCACATGGAGTGTACCTGAAAGTGAGTTTTTAACCGGCTTTGATATTTATAGAAATAATGAATGGATTGCTCAAGTGGACTCTGTAACAAACTCCTATTCTGAAAATACCGAAGGGTTTGAGGAAGGTATATATAAATATTGTGTAGTTCCTGTTTATCAGTTTGAGTGCAACTTTGATGAAGCGTGTTTCGAGTTTGAAATCGAGGGAGTGGGTATTAAAAACTATGCTTCGGGTTTTCATCTTTATCCCAACCCGGCAAGCCATACCCTTACGATTGCAGTGGACAAGTGGACGAGTGGACAAGTGGACAGAGTTGAGATTTACGATGTCCTGGGCAGAAAGCAGAAGGCAGAAGGCAGAAAGCAGAAGGCAGAAGGCAGAAAGCAGAAAGGAGAAGAAACAATAGTAATAGATATATCAAATCTACCAAACGGGATATATTTTGTAGAGATAGCAACAGAAAAAGGAACTATAACAAAGAAAATGATAAAACAGTAACATATTTGTCCACTCGTCCACTTGTCCACTTGTAAACCAAAAAAATATTAACCAAAATCCAATAAATTATGAAAAACTTTTACACCCTTGTAATCCTGCTCAGCTTGGGGATTGCACAAATTTACGCACAAACGCCCTGTTATCTGTGCGACTCCACCACAAAAGCCTTTACCTTAGGCTCATTCACCACTGCAAGAGGTAACAATTCATTCGCAGGCGGTATCTATTCGACCGTAACAAATCATGAAGGGTTTGCATTCGGTTATCATTCAACAGTAGATGGACTTAGAGGCATCGTACTTGGTAAAGAAAATTATGTTTACCGAACCGATGGCATCGCCATAGGCAGCAATGCTATTTCTGATGCTATAAACAGTTATGTTTTTGGTCAAAATATAACCGGCAGTGGTGAAAAGTCTATTACCATTGGCATGGGCAGCTCCGGCTTTCAGCCCTTACTTAACAACAAGGCCGGTAGTATTATGTTTGGGGTAACGCAAAACCCTTCGCTTACCATTATAAAACCCAACAGCAGCGCCAATATTGGCTATTTGGGTATCGGCACGGAAGAGCCCAAACAGATGGTGCATATTGACGAAGGCAATTTGCTCATTACCAGCGTTAACTCCGGATCTTCAAATGCTCCTCAAGGTGCGCTGATTTTTTCGGATATAATAAACAATAGTGTTCCTTATGGTCGTTGGAGTGTTGAGTATCTCAGTTCAACTCATCCTAATTTGGGTGGGCAAGGACTTAGTTTTGGAAGATATTATTTTAAACATGCTCCGGAATCGCATCTCTTTCTATCCAATGATGGAAATGTGGGCATTGGCAACTCAAATCCGCAGGCAAAATTAGATGTAAACGGCTTATTTAAAGCGCAGGATGTAACCGTAGAAAACACGCTGCAAGCCACAAATTTGAATGTCGCAAATTTGATTACCTCAAGTATAGGCACAACTGGCTGTAGCGACTTTATTATCAAAACCAATAACATTGAGCGTATGCGTTTAAATCGTTCGGGCTTTGCTGTGGGAATTGGCACTTCAGCACCGAAAGCTTACTTGCATTTGCACAGCTCAAATGTAACGGAAATTGATTGTGGACAAATTTCAGACCCTCAGGATAAAAGCTACATAAATCTTCCCACAGGAAATAGATTTTTGCAAATATCTGCTCATAATGCAACTAATGGTTTTACCGTATCCTACAATGGCAGCTCTAAGAATGTATTTTTCAGGCAATTAGAGCAGGGCAATATCTTTATGGAGGGTCCCGGCGGCGGCTTA
>Ga0209737_10001823_pt1 | contig 15035 bp, 15 predicted proteins | sample TergutCu122P3_FD_187284 | JGI IMG/M metagenome (GOLD analysis project Ga0209737, IMG submission 187284) | Cubitermes ugandensis P3 segment gut microbial communities from Kakamega Forest, Kenya - Cu122 P3 (SPAdes) (version 2) | ecosystem: Host-associated > Arthropoda: Insects > Digestive system...
AGGGGCAGGGGGTGGGGATGGGGTCAGATTTAGGTGGGGATGGGGTAATAGAGGCCAGACTCGCGGGGAAGCCACTCGCGGGGAAGCCACTCGCGGCGAAGCCAAAAACCGTCTGCACATATTCAAAAATCCTTTTGTGACACCCTCACAAGGGGAGAGGGAGAAAAGCGTATCTACCTGAATAAATCATCCTACGCAAACGAACACGCCGTCTCGAAGGGCAATCTTGGGCTGCGGGGAAAGAGTTTTTCCCTTACCCCTGTTCCCAGATTGCAGAGCATGTGGGCGCGGTAGCGTCCGTCCGGGAAAAAGGCCGCATCGGTTGCCGCCGCATCAAAACCGGTGATCGGGCCGCAGTCCAGACCCAGAGCGCGGGCGGCAAGAATCAGATACGCGCACTGCATATCGGTATTCTGAATGGCGTTCTGTTCCGCAAGCGCATGATTGCTGGCGAACATGGGTTTGGCATCATAGGCGGGAAACTGCTCGGTGATGTACTCATAAAAGCTGGTGTCGCGCGCGACGATGACCGTCACCGGCGCCGACAAAACCTTGTCCACATTGCCGCGCATAAGACACGGAATCAGCTTCTCCTTCCCCGCCTTGTCCTGCACGAAAACGAGACGCGCCGGTTGACTGTTCATCGCGGTAGGCGCCCATTTCCAGATGTCGTAAAGCTGACGCAGGGTAGCCTCTGGGATGGCTCCCTCCTGAAACACATTATGGCTACGCGCCTCGGTAAAAAGTTGAGCCATACTCTCCGGCGCAATGACTGACATGATTATTCTCCAAAAAATTAAAAGCAAACATCAAGCAATTACATGCAATAGATCGCGGCAAGGTCTTGCAGACGGCACGCAAGCCGCGACAGCGAATTCACACTGTTGCGGTTCGTTGCACTCTCACCGCAACTATCCTTTTCTCGCAACCTCATCCAGGGTTCGCAAAAACCGCTCCTTATTCTGGAAACCGACAACCCTGACTCCGGCAACTTCCTGTCCCGCCGAATCAAAGAAAATAATTCCAGGCGGGCCGAACAACTGAAAGCGGCGCAGCAGTTCGCGGTCTTCCTTGTTGCCAGCAGTCACATCCGCCTGCAACAAAACAAAAGGCGAAAGACGCTCACGAACTTCCGCATCGGAAAAGGTAAAACGATCCATCTCCTTGCAGGAGACGCACCAGTCGGCATAAAAATCCAGCAACAGAGGCTGCCCGAGAGCGGCTGCTTCCTGAAGGCGAGCCTCAAATTCAGTAAGATTAGCTACTCGCGCAAAAGGCAGGCTGCTCTTGTGTCCCGCCTCCTCCTTACCCTTGGCCTCTCCTGTAAGACTCAAGTGGGCAAGCGGTTGCAAGGGATCGTTGCCGCCGGAGAGAGCGCCGAAAAAGAGCGCCGCCCCCCAAAGCAGGAGCAGGAAGGCCAGCAATTTACGCAGATATGCGCCGCCCCTGGCATTTGCGGGTAAGGGCTCCATGACCCGCATGAAAATCGCCGCCCCCAGCAAAATAACGCCGTAGGCCAGCAAGACGAACAGGGCGGGAATGACCGGGGAGACGATCCAGACCGCAGTTGCCAGCAACAAAAAGCCAAAGCCTTTTTTCACTCCCTCCATCCAGATTCCGGCCTTGGGGAGTAGCACCCCGGCGGAAAGACCAAGGGCAAGCAGGGGGACTCCCATCCCCAGCGCCATCACGAAGAGGGTAATCCCTCCCAGAAGGGCATCCCCAGTCTGGCCGATATAGAGCAGAATTCCCGCCAGCGGCGCGGCAACGCATGGGCCGATAATCAGGGCGGAAACCGCTCCCATCAAAAAGACCGTCGCCAGATTGCCGCCCTGAAAGCGTCTGGAATAACGCGCAAAAAAGCCCTGCAAGGCTACCGGCAGTTGCATGTGATAAGCGCCGAGCATGGCAAGCGCAAGCGTCACGAAAATCAGGGCGAAGAACGACAAGACCCAGACATTTTGCAGATAGGCGGAAAAAAGAGTGCCGGAAAAGACCGCCGCCACTCCCGCCAGCGAATACACCAGAGCCATCCCCAACACATAGGCCAGCGACAATAAAAAGGAGCGCATCCTCCCCGGAGTCTCTTTTTGCCCCACGATGATCCCGGAAAGAATGGGAAACATGGGGAACATGCAGGGAGTGAGCGACAAACCCAGCCCCGCCAAAAAGAACAGCAAGAGCTTGCTCCAGAGGCCGGCATCGGCAAGCATCTGGGCAAAAAAGCCGCTTTCATCGGATGCCCTGTCCACATTCCCGGTTCCACGCGCCGCTTCTGCTTCGGAAGGAAGTTCAGCGTTTAACAGCGTTGTTTGCGGCAGATAGCAAAGCCCCGCCTTGGCGCAGCCCTGCGAGGTCACTTCCAGAGGAAACTCGAGCCTGCCGGAAGAGTTTCTCTCCACCGGCAACACGATGTCCACCGAATCATAAAAAATCTCCATCACCTTGCCGAAGTTTTCATCATGAATTTCTTTCCCCTTGGGAAAGCGCGGCGGCAAAAAGGTGATGGCTTCGCTCTTGAAGCGAAAATTATCCCGATAAAGATAATAGCCGGGGGCAATGGCAAAGCGCACTTCCAGCGTATCGGCATCGAGCGCCTTAACAGAAGCCTGAAAAGCAATCGCCGGGTCGAGAAACTCATCCGCCCAGGCGGGCGTCAGCATCGCTACCAGCCATGCCAGAATCCACAAGCACTTCAAACGCATTCCACACCCTTCCAGCTTTCTGTTGCAGTCATGTCTTCTACCCAGTTGAGATATTGAGGCAAGCCCTGCATAAGAGGCAGGGCGATGATTTCCGGGACGTCATAGGGATGATTGGCGCTGATAAAGGCTTCCAGCTCCGGGTAACGTCCCCTCGCGGTTTTGATTAGCAGGGGAATTTCTTCCGCCTGTTCCACCGCGCCCTGCCAGCGATAAATGGAGCGGCAGGGGGCAAGAAGATTGACGCAGGCGGCAAGGCGGTTTTCCACCAGCGAACGCGCCAACTGTTCGGCGCTGTTCTTATCGGGCATGGTCACGAGAACGACCAGAATTTGCGGTGCTTCTGTCATGGCAACTTCCCGAACAAACTTACCAGCTTGGGGTTTCAATCACCGCGGGCGGCGGCGGTTTGGGGATCCACTCCCCGGACGCGCCCCAGACGGCAAGGAGGGCAAAGGCAAGCGCCACCAGAAAGGCAATGATTCCGCCGCCCTTGTATGCTTTGTCCTTATCGCTCTCTGCTACTTCTTTTTTTCCGGTCAGCATGGGAGTTACGAGATCATTCTTCTTCACCAGCTTGTAGAACACGATGGAAGCGACGTGCAGCCCGACGAACACCGCCAGACCATACCATGCCAGCTCATGGTGCAGGCCTGTGAGTTTGATGGAGAGGCTGCTGTCCACCAGCTTGTAGAGGGGGCCGTAAAAACTGATTTCATCGTTGGCAACTAAACCAGTCAGAGTCTGCGCCAGAGTGAGCAATAAGAGGGCAAACACGGAAAACGCGCCCAAGGGGTTATGCCCGAGGCCGCGCCAGTTGCCTTGCAGATAAGCGCGGATGGCGGCAGGGGTGGGGAAAAATTGGGTAAAGCGGGCGTAGGTCGAGCCTATCACTCCCCAAGCCAGGCGAAAGGCAAGCAGCCCCACCACGACAAGACCCAGTCTGGCGTGGCATTCCATCCAGCCGCCGCCTTCGATGCCGGTCGCAAAAAGAAGGGCGACGGCAAGCACCAGCAGCCAGTGGCATAAGCGGGTGGGAATATCCCAAACCTTGATCTTTTGCATGTCGTCCCTCTTTATGATGATGCAGGCGTGTTGGCATGAGCGCCGCGAGTCGCGATCTGATAGCGGATCGCGGTAAATGCCGTCTCTGGAGCAACCCCCAGCGCTTCTGCAAGGCGCGCGATGGTTTCGGTGCTCGGGTCGGTCGTGCCGGCTTCTATCCGGGCAATGTGCGACTGACTGGTTTTGGAACGCTCGGCAAGCTCCGCCTGCGACAAACCAGCCTTCAAGCGCAAGGCGCTGAAACAATGAGGTTCATCGTGATACATCGTCTCGGCAACGCGCTTTCGGGCGCGGGTCATAGCCGCGCGCATCTCTTCATCTTTTTCGTACTCCGCCAATAAGTCGTCAAGAGGGATGAATCCTTTCAGTACGGGAGGATGATCCGTCTCAAGCTCCCGAGGGGGTTCAGGAGATCGCGGCGAACCAGTCGGAAATGATTCGCTGGGCAAGGGGGCTGTCGCGGTTGTCATAGTCAATTTCCTCCTTCGGAACAACGGCAAGAATGCAAATCTTTCGCGTCTGATACTGATTTGCCATGAGGATGAACATTGGGTCTTTTCATAATAACCTAAAACCAACTTCGTACATTCTCGGTCCTCTGATACCCCATCCCCACCTAAATCCTCCCCTTGAAGGGGAGGACTTGCATTGGTCATGCAACACGTGATTCTTTCGCAAAAACACTGAAATATCAGAGTCTAACAATTCAATCGCCGTCAGCAACGATTACAGCGCCATCCCCTCCCCTTCAAGGGGAGGGCTAGGGTGGGGATGGGGTTAGCGTGGGGCATAACTTAGTCGTATTCCCTATACGCAAGCTCCATCGGCGGTGCGGGTTGGGTCTTCTGCTTTTGGCTGTTTGATGAACTGCTCGCGGGAGACTCCCAGCCACATCACGATAGGCGCGGCCACCAGCGCCGCCGAGTAGATGCCGAAACAGATGCCTACGGTCAGCGCCATGGCGAAATAATGCAGCGCCTCGCCACCGAAGAGCAGCATGGACAGCACCATGGCCTGAGTCGACCCGTGGGTGATGACGGTACGGGAAATGGTTCTGGTAAGGGCGTGATCGAGAATCTGCGGGGTCGTCATGCCGCGCGTCTTTTTGAAAGTCTCCCGCACCCGGTCGAAAATAACCACCGATTCATTGACCGAATAACCGAGCACCGCCAACACCGCCGCCAGTACCGACAGGGAAAACTCCCACTGGAAAAAGGCGAAAAAGCCGATGATGATGACAACGTCGTGCATGTTGGCGATGATCGTTGCCACCGAAAAACGCCATTCGAAGCGAAACGCGAGATACACCAGAATGCCGATGATGACCAAAAGCAGCGCCAGCGCGCCATTTTCGGCCAGTTCCTTGCCGACCTGCGCCCCCACGAATTCCACTCTTCGCAGTTCAGGCTTTGCCACATCAGGGTTGGGGTGGGCGCTCAATGCCGCCATCACCGCTTCTCCCTGCCGCGCCATGCTTTGCGCGGTATCGAGGTCGTCGGCATCGGCTTCTTTCAGGGGCAGGCGAATCAGCACATCTTTTGGCGAGCCGAAATTCTGCACCACGAAGTCGGTATAACCTGCCCCCGCCAACAGACCGCGAATGGCTTCCGTATCCGCCGTCTGTTCGTAGCTCACCTGAACCAGCGTCCCCCCGGTAAATTCGGTGGAAAAGTTGAGGCCGCGCGTTACGATGAAGAACACCGCCAGCAAGAAGGTCGCAAAGGAAATGATATTGAAGACCAGCGCATGGCGCATGAAGGGAATATCTTTTTTGATCCGGAAAAATTCCATGTTGTTTGCTCCTTACTTTGTTTTTCCGGTCGCCGTTTCCGTATCCGGCTTCCATACCTGCCCGATAGAGACATTGACGATTTTCTTGCCGCGCCCGTAGATCAGTTCCACCAGAACGCGGGAAACCACTACCGCGGAAAAGATGGAGGTCAGAATGCCCAGACAATGCACCACCGCAAAGCCGCGCACCGGGCCGGAACCGAAGATGAGAAGGGCAAGACCCACGATCAGGCTGGTCAGGTTGGAGTCGAGAATTGTATCGAACGCCCGCTCATAACCCGCGACAATCGCCGCATAGGGCGACATTCCGGCGCGTAGCTCCTCCCGGATACGTTCGTTGATAAGCACGTTGGCATCAATCGCCATCCCCAGCGCCAGCGCGATCCCGGCGACGCCGGGAAGGGTCAGGGTAGCCTGAAGCATGGAAAGAAGAGCGAGCAAAAAGAGAACATTGGCGGAGAGCGCCACCGCAGAGATGACTCCGAACAGGTGGTAATAAACGGCCATGAATACCACGATGGCAACAAAGCCCCACAGGGTCGCCTTGAAGCCCTTCGCGATATTATCCGCCCCGAGAGAAGCGCCAACCGTGCGCTCTTCGATGATCTCCATCGGCGCTGCCAGAGAGCCGGAACGCAGCAACAAGGCGATGTCGCTGGCCTCGGCGCTGGTCATATGCCCCGAGATTTGTACGCGCCCGCCGCCGATCTCCTCCCGGATCACCGGCGCGGTCACCACTTCGCCCTTGCCTTTTTCAAACAGCAGAATCGCCATGCGCTTGCCGACATTCTCCCGGCTGACATCGCGGAAAATACGGGAGCCGGTGGAGTTGTAGGTAAGCGAAACCGAAGGCCTGCCGTTTTCATCAAAGCTCGGCTGGGCGTCGGTCAAGTGATCCCCGGTGAGAATCACCTGCTTCTTCAGGAGAATGGGGACTTCACGCCCTTCGCGGGTGCGCTCGATAAATATTTCCGAATTGTAGGGAATAGGCTCCTGCGTCGCGGGCTGGCTCTCATCCACCATCCGCACTTCCAGAGTTGCGGTACGTCCGAGAATGTCCTTGGCCTTGGCAGTGTCCTGCACCCCCGGCAATTGCACCACGATCCGGTTTGCCCCCTGCTGCACGATCACCGGCTCGGAGACGCCGAGAGCGTTGATCCGCTTGTGCAGGGTATTGATGTTCTGCTGTACCGCGTTTTTGGAAAGATTGACCAGCGCTTCGGGGCGTATTCTGGCAACCAGAGTTTCCCCGCTCGCCGCCACGGTAAGGTCGGAGATCTCCCGACTGATCAGATTCTGGGCTGATTTCTGAGCCTCGCTATCCCGAAAGGCGATGCTGATAGTCTTGCCATCCCGGTTGATGCCCGCATGGCGCAGATTGCGATCCCGCAACAGCACCCGCAGTTCGGCGGCAAGGGAGTCGAGGCGTTTTTGCTCCGCTCCCGGCATATCCACCTGCATCAGGAAATGCACCCCGCCACGCAAGTCCAGACCGAGATACATGGGCAGCGCCCTTATGCCGGTAAGCCAGTCCGGGGAGGCGGAAAGCAGATTCAGCGCCACGACGTAATCGGGATCGGCGGCATTCGGATTGAGCGCCTTTTCCAGCGCGGCACGCGCCTGCATCTGCTGATCGATATCGGCAAAGCGGATCTTGATGCCGTTGCCTTCGGCAAAAATGCCGTTATTCTCGATCCCGGCGTCGGCAAGGATTTCCTTGATTCTGGGGGTAAAGGAAGCATCTACCTTCAGGGTTGCCCGGTTGGAGAGAATTTGTACTGCCGGCACCTCACCGTAAAAATTGGGCAAGGTATAAAGAAATCCGATGACCAGCGCCACGGCGACCGTCACGTATTTCCAGAGGGGATAACGTTTCATGAACGAGACCTGCGGGGAAAATAATCAGGAAAAAGCCGCCTGACAACAGGCGGCAAGGTTTAAAGAACGCCCTTCAGGGTTCCTTTGGGCAACACCAGCGTCACCGCCTCGCGCTGCACCAGCGTCTCAGCGCCGGACATGACTTCCAGAGAAATATAGGCGTCGCCCACCTTGGTGATCCGCCCGGCAATGCCGCCCTGGGTTACGACTTCATCGCCTTTTTGCAGGGCGCTTACCAGTTGCCTGTGTTCTTTCGCCCGCTTCATCTGGGGACGGATCATCAGGAACCAGAAGATCACGAAAATCAAAATAAAGGGCAAAATATTCGCCCAACCACCTGCCTGGGCAGCAGCGCCTGCTGCATCCTGAGCGTAGGCAATACTAATCATGGGACATCCTTTAAAAAAAACTTGAACACGCTTGTGTCGAGGAACCCCCGGCCAGGAGGTCGGGGTGACTCAAAAGGGTCGATTTTATCACCTTCACCTTTTTGCAAAACCTTTCCAATCCGGCAAAATATAAATAAATGTTTCTCACGCCTACCCACAATGCCCCAGTCATCCCCCCTCGTTCCTCTGCGTACCTTTGCCGACCGGGCGCGGCAGGTCATTCTCTTTGAAGTCGTCGGCCTCATTCTCTTCGCCCCCCTGTTTGCCCTCGCAAGCGGCGAAGCCTTTTTCTCTTCCGCCCTGCTGCTCTTCGTTCTCTCCCTCGTCGCCATGCTCTGGAACGCTCTTTATTGCGAACTTTTCGACCGGACAGAGCGCCGATTCGCCCACCGCCCCGCCGACAAGCGCCCTTTTCGTCTCCGCCTGATCCATGCCATAGGCTTTGAGAGCGGCCTGATTCTCCTTACCCTGCCGATCATCATGTGGTGGACGGGGATGGGCTTTTGGCTGGCGCTCCTTGCCGACCTCGGCCTTGCTTTTGCCTATGTCTGCTACGCTTACGTCTACAATCTCGCCTACGACCGTCTTTTTCCCATTCGCTGACCGCCTCCCATGCTCCCGGATTTCATCGTTCAAAAAGCAAGCCTTGCCGCCCGCAATACCCTGGCTCTTGCCGCCCGCGCAGAATTTTTGGCCAGCATCGAGAGCCGCGAACAACTGGCAACAGTCGCCGCTCATCCCCTGCTCTCTCGCCTGCCTCGCTTCATCCTGGGAGAAGGCTCGAACCTGGTACTCGCCGCCGACTTTCCCGGCATCGTCCTGAAAATGGAATTAAAAGAGCGCAAACTGGCAGGCGAAGACGATTCTTGCTACTACGTCAGCGCTGCCGCCGGGGAGAACTGGCACGAGTTTACCCAATGGACATTGCAGCACGGTTTTTTCGGACTGGAAAACCTCTCTCTCATCCCCGGCACGGTGGGCGCTGCGCCCATCCAAAATATCGGCGCTTACGGCGTGGAGGCAGGGGATTTTCTCCATGAGGTCGAGGCTTTCGACTTTGCCAACGGCGAGATTCGTTTTTTTTCCGCGCCCGAATGCAAACTTGCCTATCGCAGCAGCATCTTCAAGCAGGAAGGCTGGCACCTTTGTGGGCGTTACGCCATTCTGCGCGTGGTGTTTCGCCTGCCAAAACAATGGCAGCCCCGCACTGAATACGGGGATATACGTAAGCGCCTAGAGCTACGCAGCATTCGCACCCCCACGCCGCAGCAGGTAGCGGAGACGGTGATGGCAATTCGTCGGGAAAAACTGCCCGACCCGCTAAAACTCCCCAATGTGGGCAGTTTTTTCCAGAATCCGCTGGTAGCGGCAGAACTTGCGGCGGCGCTGAGCTCGGCCTATCCCGATTTGCCTGTTTATCCGCAACAAGATGGCAAGGTCAAACTCGCCGCGGGCTGGCTGATCGAAAAAGCGGGCTGGAAGGGACGCAACCTGGGACCAGTAGGGATGCACGAAGCGCAGGCTCTGGTTCTGGTCAACCGAGGCGGCGCCCGCTTTGCCGACGTACAAAACCTCGCCCGCGCCGTCCGAGAAGCAGTCTTCGCCCGCTTCGGCATCCACCTTGAACCAGAACCCATTGTCGTCTTGCAGACGGGTGCTGCGCACGGCGATTGAAGAACCGACTCGAAGATAGACGCCTGTAGGGGCGGCATTCTGCCGCCAGCCAGCGATCCTGCGGACGGCGATTGAAGAACCGATTCAACGATAGGCGCATGTAGGGGCGGATACCATCCGCCCGCAATGCAGGCAAAGCCGCGTCATGACAAATGATTGTCGCAGGCTGGGTTGAAGCATAGCTGAAACCCAGCTTTACGCTCAATGCTGGGTTTCGCGTTGCTCAACCCTGCCTATGGTGCTTTACGCTCCACTCTGTTAACGATGAGACTGTCGTTGGGAATTTCAAGAGTGTTTATTGCATCTCCGTCAGCAAACGAAATTAAAGCTGTGCTACCAATTCCTCTGAAAAGAATATTTACTTTCTCGAATGCGGTGAATTCATTCATTTTACTACGATCTTCTAATATTAGCGAATTCGGAAGCAACGCAGAGTGAGGCTCTTTGATATAAACAATGGCATTATCAATACGGATGTTTGCGATACGCATTGAGACATCTATGAGCAACCCTGTTACACCACCAAAGAATATTGGGATCACAAAAACGCCAATAATAGCTATTAAAACCCTGTTGCTCCTTAGATTACGAATCTTTGCGTTTTCTTCTAAGACGTTCTCTTTGGAATTCAAGTTTTCTTTCGCTTCTTGAATCTTCTGCCCTAAAGAAAAGTATCCGATGTAGCACATGGAAATAATAAATGGTGTCATCAATAACCCGAACCATGATTCTGGGCTTTTAATCAAAATGGGCAAGAAAAAGGAGAGGAGCATACATATTGCAAAACACAGCCACCACCAATCGTATGGAGGGAAAACAGGAACTGAACCATCCTTGGGTTTTATGAATTTGCATGTAATTGGCAAAAGATAACGCCATACAGGAACAAAAAAAGCAGCCGCAATGAAAAACATACCGCTTACGTATATTATGTAAATTACGCCAAAGCATGCTGCGGCCATAACGAACAGCAATCCATCGCCTATTGTAAAGTTTTGCGGGGAATAACCAACTCTGATCCAATAGCAAGCTATTACACTTACCCCTAAAAAAACAATCAAAACTGAAACTGCACTGATTGCCTTAGAAATTCTCTCTAATTCTTGAGTAATTTCAAAAAACCGGAAGCTCATTTTAAGCGCCTTTCATTTCAATTGGTGGAGATAGTTTGTCACGATTATTGTGGCAGGCAACTTACTAATCTACGGCGATGAATTAGCGGGGATGACACGGGAAACGTAGGTTTCCAGCATCCACCCGCTCAAATCCCGGCAAGGGCAATTATTGCCATGCGCATACGTCAAAACAAATTTTTGTCCGTTGAAATGCCAAGTTTTTCTTTCTGAACAATCGTATCCCCGACCTGATGGGAAACCACTGCCACTGATGCTCATGGTATTCTTATTAAATTCACCTGCTGCTTCGATAATTTGCGGCGAATAAGGCGGCGAGTCATTGGCAATCCAGTGGGGAGCAGAAATATCGAGTGGAAGACGCTCTGCTACGCAATCGGACAAGGAGAGCAGTACACGCTGATTCGTCAAGCGACTGACTATGATGCTCTTAGCACTATTCACCCGGCAATTACGGATTGAGATGATTTCCTGTAGGGGCACGGCATGCCGTGCCCCTACAGTGCAACCCTTAATCGCCGGTTCTATAATGCTGTTGCGTCCGTATCTCGTTTCATCTGCGTTGGCGCAGTCTGTTTCGGACAGGTCGAGCAGAGGAAAGATGCGCTCTGCCAAGTCCGCATCAGCAGGACGTGTGGGCACAGGCGCGGCCACCTTGACCACAGGCATGGGTACGGGCGGCAGCACTGACGCTTCGGGCTTGCGACCGCGCCGTATCAACGCGCCCGGCGTACCGACGCGGCCTTGCCATTCGTCCATTTTCAACAGCATGGCGTTCAGGCCAGCCAAGGACAGTCTGCCGTCGGGATCGCCGCTGGCGTCATCGCCAAACCAGACCCAAGCCTCGCTGACCTTTGGCTTGAGCATCTCGGACATCACGGCGTGCGCCTGCGCGGGGGTCAGTTCGATTTCCCACGAGGAATCCATCTTCAGACCGCGCAAATCCACCGCGCCGACTTGCAGGCGGTAGGAAGTAGGCAAGGAGTTGGCCTTATCAGAAACAGCATTGCTGTCGATTCTCAGCGTCATGGCGACCGGCGCATTCGACCCCGCCACTCGAGTGATGCGCAATGACACTGGCGAAATTGGCATGCAATAAGAGCCTGATGGGCAAGGTGGCTCATTGAGTTCCTCTGCCTGATAACCAGCCGCCCGGCAGGTGCGCGTGTTATCGCAAGCCAGATCCCAATCCTTGTGACTGAAACGACGCGCACAATCTTCATCGCTTGCCAGTATGCGCCCCGAACTCATCAGCGCCATAATCGCCAGCAGTACGCTACAGACAATTCGCCCGCCCTTCACTGGTTGCCAGCTTTTTTGAATACCTTTACCGGAAATCACCGCATATCCTCCTCCAAAACATTGGGGTTTGCCTGCCTGACATCTGATTCCTTATTCCTGACCTTTGTCCTCTAACTTATGGTTCATGATCCCTGTCTTGCTCCTTATCGGCAGTGGATTGCCGGGTTGCCAGCGCCGTAGGATGGGTTGATTTCCGACAGAACTAGACATGAGCCAGCAAGCGTTCCTCAACCGGGGCGCTCAATTGAAGGGGAACGAAAAGGCTATCGGGAAAAGCATAATCTTCCCCGGTTTCGTCCACTATGCGGACACAACCCATCTCTTTGGCATCGTTGTCGTCAATGACCCGGTAGACCTTCATCCGCTGCAACGATGCCTGATAACCTTCGTTATCGGTACAGAGAACCCATTTCATAGCCATTCCTTAACTTTCATGCCGACTTTGCCGACACCGTGCGCCTCATATCAGTGTACCTCTGCACGGCGCGTATTGCCAGTTTTCATGTGTCGCAGCGGTTGGATTGAGCGCCAGCGAAACCCAGCGCAGTTGAGGTCTTGCAGGTAGCGAATAACGAAACCTTGTAGGGGCGTTGCGCGCAACGATCCTGCGGATGGCGATTACGGTTACGCCAGCGACCACGCCTAACCATTTGCCATTCCCGCCAAACCCCGTCATTGCGAGGAGCGCCGTAAGGCGCGACGTGGCAATCCAGAATCGTAAAAATATGTTCGCTACGCTCACAGTTTACGACGCTGGATTGCCACGTCGTGGCTACGCGGCTTTGCCGCTACGCCACTCCTCGCAATGACGGGATGGGATGTATAACCGCCAATTGCATCATGAGCGCATCGTAGGGGCGCTCAACCCGTCCTCCCTCCCCCACTTGGCGGGCGAGATGGTTGGGGTGGGGGCGTTCGGCGGTATTCACCTCCCCCGCAAGCGGGGGAAGGAGAGAAACCCAGCATCGAGCGCAAAAACAATTTAAAGCGTCATGCTGGGATACAATTACTGCCTGCAAGACCTGAACCCATTAGCCTACGACGCTGAATTTGACAGAGTAGCAAGACATGAACACCATGGCATACAAAGGGTACTCTACAGCGGTAGAGTACGACTCTCGCGACAATATCCTTGTCGGGCGTCTCATGGGCATTCAGGATATTGTCGTGTTTCATGGCGAAACCGTTGCCAAATTCGAGAAAATGTTCCACGAATCCGTAGACGGCTACATCGAATCGTGCGCGCATTTTGGCAAAGACCCCGAAAACCCTGCCAGCGGACGGCTGATGTTGCGCGTTCCGCCAGCGGTACATTGCGCGGCGCTGGCTGCTTCCCGCGCTTCCGGCGAAAGCCTGAACCAGTGGGCTACAAAGGCGCTGGCCTCTGCGGCTGGGGTATAAAATACCCCAGCCATTTTTGCTTCTTCATTCCTTTTACCTTTCCTGCCATGTCCCATAAAATTTTCATCGATGGTCGTCACGGAACGACCGGCCTCAAGATCGACGCCCGTCTCTCCTCGCGTCCGGGGATAGAAATCATCTCCCCCCCCGAAGCCGAGCGCAAAGATCCGGCGGCGCGCGCGGCCTGTCTCAATGAGGCCGACATCGTATTCCTTTGCCTGCCCGACGCCGCCGCCAAAGAATCAGTTGCCCTCATCCGCCCCGACAACACCCATACCCGTGTGCTGGATACCTCCACCGCCCATCGCACCCATCCCGATTGGGTCTACGGCCTACCTGAACTGGACGGCGGTCAGCGGGAACGGGTAAGAAACGCCCGTTGGGTCGCCGTCCCCGGCTGCCACGCCAGCGGCTTCATCCTCCTCCTCCGCCCCCTGATTGCGGCAGGGATCGTCCCTGCCGACTACTGCGTCAGCGCCTCTTCCATCACCGGCTACTCCGGCGGCGGCAAGGAAATGATTGCCAGCTACGAAACAACAACGCCCCTCCCCGACGCCATGCTAAGCCCACGCGCCTACGCGCTTGGCCTCACTCACAAGCATCTCCCGGAAATGCAGCAAATGACCGGCCTCACAGCGCCGCCCCTGTTTACGCCCATCGTCGGCAATTTCGCCCAAGGGATGACGGTCATGGTTCCCCTCTTCCCCCGCCTGCTGCCTAAGCGCCCTGCCCCTTCCGAGCTCAACGCCTTCTATCGCGAGTATTACAACGGCGAACACTTCATCAAGGTCATGCCCGCCGATTCCCTGACAAGCGGCGTACTCGAAAACGGCTTTCTCCCTGCCACAGCCTGCAACGATACCAATCGGGTCGAGATTTTTGTCTTCGGGCATGAAGAGCAAATTCTCCTTGCCGCCCGCTTCGACAACCTCGGCAAGGGCGCATCCGGGGCAGCCATCCAGTGCATGAACCTCATGCTCGGAGTAGATGAGGCCAGCGGCCTTCTCGCCTGATCCTCTCGCTGCCGCATGTCAGCGTCTCGCCCTCTCTGGCACGAATTCTCCCTCCAGTTGTTTGCCGCAGCGGCAGTCACGGCAGTCGCCGTTGCTGTCAGCGCCGATGACTGGAGTCTGAATTCCATTGCCATCGGCCTTCTTGCCTTTCTCCTCGCTCGCTGTTTTCGTTCCCCCGCATGGTGGCAGGCCATTCATCTCGGCTTTGCTCCCTTGCTTTATCTGGCGCTCGCATGGCAAAAAGCTCTCGCTCTTTCGCCGCTGTGGTTTCTGGCCGCCTTTTGCCTCACCTGGCTCGTGTTTCGCAGCGCGGCCAGCGGGCGCATTCCTCTTTATCTGAGTAACGAAAACACCGCCAAGAGGCTAGCCAAACTGTTACCGGAAAACGCCGCCCTGCTCGATGTCGGCGCAGGAGTCGGCAGTCTGTTGCTGCCCCTTGCGACTCTTCGCCCTGACCTTGCCTTGAAGGGAATCGAGAACGCACCCCTGCCGTGGTTGATCGGGAAAATTCGCGCGAGAAGGCACAACAGAGAGCGGCTCGACTGGCGCTATGCCGACTTATGGACGCACTCCTTCGCCCCCTATGATGCGATTTACTGCTTCCTCTCCCCTGCCCCGATGCCTCAGCTCTGGGAGAAGGCATGTAAGGAAATGAAGCCCGGCGCCATCTTCATCAGCAAGGCTTTT
>Ga0209737_10001824_pt1 | contig 15034 bp, 24 predicted proteins | sample TergutCu122P3_FD_187284 | JGI IMG/M metagenome (GOLD analysis project Ga0209737, IMG submission 187284) | Cubitermes ugandensis P3 segment gut microbial communities from Kakamega Forest, Kenya - Cu122 P3 (SPAdes) (version 2) | ecosystem: Host-associated > Arthropoda: Insects > Digestive system...
ATATCGCGGACTTCGCTTGACGTGCTGTCCTGTCAAGACCTTGTCCGTCTCCATAAATGCCGCAGAAAGAGCGGGGTCGCCACTCTCGTTCGCTAGTTTTCTGAGGGCAGCGTTCCTCTCCAACTGCCGTTCTGGCGTTCTGTTGCCTGTGAGGATGTAGGGTACGTCTACACCCGCTGTCGCAACCGCAGATAGATAAGTGGCATCCGGCGACCGCTCCGACGACTCGTAGAGCATCTGAGTTTTCTTTGTTACCCCGCCAAGTTCGCCAAATTTTGTTTGATTAAGGCGCAACCGCGCCCTCTCTTCGCGGATTCGATCACCAAAAGTAGTCGTTTGGTTCATAAAAGCACCTTGACAGGGAACCGTTTGGTTCATTATAGTCTGTATCAACTTGATACAACAAGGGTACTCCATGAAACAGGATCGCGTCAAAGCCCTTCGCTCAAGACTTGAGCGCGAAGGGAAAACAATCAAGCAACTCGCAGAGGAGCGCGGCTTGAACTACACCGCCGTACGACAGGTACTGAACGGTTTCAACAAGGGCAAATACGGTAAAGCACACCACATAGCTGTAACTCTCGGACTGAAGTGAGGATGTTATGAACAACAACGAAATCGACCTTGGCATCGGCCGTAGCCTCGAAAAATTCAAAAGTGCCCCGGCGGCACTTTTTGAAAACGACGAAATATCGACAAATCCATCAAGCATTGCCGATGAACTCGGGTACGAAGGCTCATTGGCCATTGATGTACTTGAAGAGCGTATTCGGTTTTATCAGCGCCGCACGGTAGAAGACGCTATCGAACTCGGCAAATACCTGTTGTTGCTCAAGTCAGTAACCGAACACGGTGACTTTCAGGGGCGCATTGAGTCTCTTGGTTTTTCTTACAGGTCAGCGGCGAAGTTCATGCAGGCGGCAGGAAGAATTGCCAAAAGCGCAACTGCGGCAGTTTTAGCAAAACAGGTCAAGAGCATGAAGGGGTTCCTCGAACTTCTCACCCTCGAAGACGACGACATCCAGAACATCCTCGAACTGGATGATCTGGACAGGATGTCGGCCTCGCAGTTGCGCAACCTCGCGCGAAAGCTGCGTGAGGACAAGGACACCGTGCAGACGCGGCTCAACACCGCCGAGTCCCGTCTTGACCGCCTACAGCGAGGCATCGCCGCTACTGACCCGGACATGCCAAAAGAAACCGTCATTGCGCGTGCCTACTGCATGAATGCACAGAAAGCGGTCGAACTCAAGCTGGAAGGGCTGATGAGGAACTTCACGCAGGAGGCTCGCGCAGAAACCGAAGAGGCCCGCCTGCGGCTTGAACAAGAGTGGGTCGCGGCCAACGTGATCGCCGCCCGCGCACTGGATGTGATTGCCCGCATGCGCGAACTGGCCCCGTTCGAGTTGCCGTCCCGGATCATGGGGCAGCACATCCTGACCCCCGAAGAAGCTGAACGCTGGCTGATCGACTCCCGGATGCTCGAAAACACTGAAGGTGTCGAAGAAGCATTGCTGCATGACCCTGCACCGGAACGGCGCGGCCGGGGGCGTCCTCGCAAAGAAAACACGAAGGCATAAGCCATGCAAACCGCCGCTCTCATGAAGATCGTCCCAGGAGACTCGCGCCGCCCTGCCATCCGGCCCACGGCGCAGGTGCTGATGCTCCGCGAACGCGATCCGTGGAAAGAAGCCTCGGATCGCGCCCGGCAGGTAGCCGTCTGCCGCGAAACCATCGTGCTGGCGTTGAAGAACCGCCCAGACCAGTATTCAACCCTCACCTCCGCCATCGAAAACCTGATCGAACGGGCGCAAGGATCGATGCTCTCACCGCACGTCGCAAGCGCATTGCGTAGCGCGGCGAAAGCGGGTCGCCCTGCGCCGGGACGCTCCGCAATCTTCGAGTGGGTGAAGCTCTACGACGAAGGCGGCATCAACGCCCTATTGCCAGACCACAAGGGCCGCGTCGTCGAATCCGCCTCCTGGTGGGGGCCGGCCCTTGAATACTTCAATCAACCCTCGAAGCCGAGCATGGCAGCGGTCTATAAACAACTGCGTGAAGTCGATGGCTTTGCCGTCACCTACGATCAGGTACGGATATATCTCACGTCCGTTCCCGCTCAAGTGGGGAAGCACAGCCCGGCACGGCTTGGAAAAAATCTCTACCGTCTGACCGAGAAGGCGTACAGACGGCGCTGTACCACGAACGCGCTGCCCGGTGACGTGTATGTGGCCGACGGCTACCGGGGCGACATCTATCTCGCGCACCCCGTAACCGGCGACATCTGGCGGCCGGAGTTTACTTGTGCCATCGACTTGCGCAGCCGCGTACCCGTTGGCTGGCGGGCGGACGAACATGAAGGCACGTATGCCGTCCAGAACATGTGGGCGGAAGCCTTCGCCCGCTGGAATCATGTGCCGCCGATGCTCTACGTCGACAACGGTTCTGGATACAAGAATCGTTTCATGGATGACAAGCTCACGGGCTTTTATTCCCGCGCAGGCATCAAGGATATTATCCATGCCATTCCCGGTAACCCGCACGGCAAAGGCTGGATTGAGCGGTTCTTCCGCATCGTCAAAGAAGATTTCATCAAGGTCGAGTTTCCTGCCTTCTATTGCGGCGATGACGCTGCCCCGGAAAACTTGAACCGCATCGTGCGCGAAGTCAAGGCGGGTCGGCTGCAACTGCCTTCCCTTGCGGAATTCACGATTGCGTTCAACGCCTGGATTGCCAGATACGTTCAACGCGCCCATCCGGAAGACAAAACCGTGACACGCGCCGAGCTATGGCGTGAGTTGCAACCGCTGCCGCCCGCCTCCTCTGTGGCCGAGTTGAAACGGCAGGCCGTGACGCTCACCGTGCGCCGTGCCTCGGTCAAGCACGGTCGCAGGGAATACGGACACTCCGAACTGCATGCCTACAACCATACCAAGGTTGTCCTGGAATACGACCTCATGGACAACACGGTGGGCGTCATCCGCGACCTGTCCGGTCGATGGGTTTGTGATGCCAACCTCATCCGCGTCATCGACGCAGTCGACAAGACCCGTCTCGACGAAAAACGCGAGCAGCGTGCGGCGGACGCCATAAAGCGGCTCGAAAAGAAGATGGCCGAGCAACGCGCCCGCGCCGGGATCGTACTGGACGCAGACGCCCTGGTGGATTGCGCCTTGCCCGCGATCACAAGTGGCCAGAAACGACTGCCCACAGCCGAAGACGATGGCTTCCAGCTTTTTGACCTATGAGGATCGCCATGAACGCGAAAGACCTGAAGAAAGGAGACGCGGTGCTGATTACGACCCACCTTGGGCGCGTCATCGAAGCCACGTTTATCGAAAACAGTGGGTGTTCCTGCTACTTCGATGTCCCTGAGTACGCCGGTCTGGACGGCCCGGAAGACACAGGCAGATGTGCGATCCCAAACAAAAGCGTGCGCCACCGCGTGACGCGCAACCTGCAACCCTGTTTAAAACCTGTTTAAACGCCTTCAATCCCGGAGATCAGAGTGAAAGACATGCCCAACCCCGAAATCGACCCGCAAACGGTACAGACGCCCTCTGGTGCTGTTGTGTGGGGGCAGAGCTACACAGCAGAAGACATCGCCAATGTCGAGACCGTGAATAGATGGCTCAAGGAACGCAATTTTCAGAAAGCCTCACTGGCGCGGCTTGCACGTGTCTCCACATCGGGTACCAGTCAGATCTTGTCTGGCTACTACGCCGCCAGTCCGAGCAAGCAACTCAGCAGCTTGCTCTCAGCCATGAAACACGCAGATGAGCAGGCGGAGCAGAAAAGCGCCTCTGCCGTTGTTGAAACAAGCGTTTTCCGGCTGGTGCAAATGGCCTGCGACATGGCCCGCCGCTATCGGAACTTTTCCGTGCTGACGGGCTACGTCGGCACGGGTAAAACCTTTGCGCTCAAGTATTACGTAGCGCACAGGCCGAACACCTATCTCGTTGAAGCCACGCCAGCGATGACGCACCAGAGCATGGCGCGCCACCTCGCCAGGATGGTCGGATTTGAAGGCAAGGGCAGTATTGCCGACAAATTCGAGCATATCGTCAGCAGCCTGAAAAACACTGATTCGTTGATCATCATCGATGAGGCCGAAACGCTCAAACCGAGCCAACTGCATCTCGTGAGGCGCATCCGGGACGTAACGGACATCGGCATCGTGCTTTCCGGCACCGAGCATCTGTCCGGCCTCATTCGTCCAGCCCACGGTCAGTTTGACCAGATCAGGAGCCGCGTCGGCTTCTGGCCGGAGACGGTCAGAGGAATCACGGCAGAAGATGCAGCCGCGCTCGTTCAATCCGCTTTCGGCGGGGAAGAAGTCCATGAGGATGTGATCGCGCGGTTGTTTGCCTATTCACGGGGCAGCGCGCGGATGCTCGCAGAGGGGCTGGTTGCCGCCTTGAAAGAGTTCCGCCAGGGCAGGCCGCTCGACACAAAGCTGGTGGATGCCGTTGCCAAACAGGCGCTGTGTCTGCAATCGCTGGCGTGAGGTAACCATGAGAACATATCGCGAAAACGCCGCAGAAAGGGCCAGTGCGGGCTGGCATGCCGCACCAAAAGGTGCAGTGTTGTGGGGCTTTTATTGCCGCCACTGCAAGCATGTCAGCACGGCGCGGTCAGGCATTGTTTGCAAACACGTCTTAAACGAGTTTTCAACCGAGCTTGATGCCCGCTGCAAACGGATCGAGCCAAGGGGGAAGAAATGAGCAACGTCATCCCTTTGCCCCTCCCGACCCCTGCCGTGCCGCCCGTGAACATCAGCGTGATGAACGAAACATTCGTTCATCGTCTCGCTGCCGCCAACGCACTCACCCGCAAACTGCGTGGCTGGAGAGTCGACGTAGAAAACGTCGTGATTCCGCCGAGCCACGAAAACGCCCCGGCCATGCTGTACATCCGGCCAGACCCGACCCGATCTGCAAAGCAACTGCTTGATGCGACTGCCGGAAGTCGCAGATGGCATCCCGCCTCCGGCAGGCTGCCGGATCGCATGGTCGCCGACCTTGATGGGTGCATGGTCATGTGGATACTGCGCGACCGCCGGACACTTCTGCGCCGCACGGAAAGAGGGTGTACATGAAAACCCGTTGCCCCTGCTGCGGCACTACGCTGAGCCTCGATGCGCTCGTGACGCACGAATCCGCCCGCACGGCGCTCGCCAGCGTCTTCCGGTTGTCCGGCGAGCTTGGCGGCACACTCTGCCGCTACCTGGGGCTGTTCCGGCCTGCACAGCGGGAACTGTCGATGGATCGCGTTGCTCGCCTGCTGGCCGAAGTCGTCGAGGATATTTCCGCAGGCAGGATCGCGCGCAACGGGCACATCCATGACGCCCCGCCAGATGCGTGGATATGGGCCATCAACCAGGCGGTCTCCGCCCGTGAGGCGGGCCGTCTCAAGACGCCGCTCTCCGGGCACGGCTATCTTTATGAGGTGATTGCCTCATGGCGTCCAGAGCCTACTGCGCTGGTGCCGGTGGCGGTAACGCCTGCAATGCCGACCAAAACCTCCTACGCCCGTGCAGCCATAGAAGTCTTGAGGGATCGGTCGAAATGAACACACCGGAGTGGCTCGTGCGCGAAATCTCAAACGGATTCCAGGCTCTTCTCGCGCTTGGGTTGAAACGCGCCCCCTCTGCGGACGTGATTGGGATGACTCTTGACGTGTGGCTTATCCCCATCACCCAGCGTCTCGGCGGTGCGGATGAAGAGCGCGGAGTCAAGCGGGTGCGTGCCGCGTTCTCCCGTCTTTTTGAGCGGCGCGAATGGCCGACCCCTGCCGACTTCCTGGACGCGCTGCCAGCCCCTATCCATCTCCCGGCGCTGCCTGCGCCTCAATTGAGCGCCGAAGAGCGCGCTCTCAACCGTGGCCGCATGACAGCGATTCTTGAACAACTTTCAAAAGCCAAACAAATGAGGTGAAACAACCTATGGTCAAAGCCAAAAAAACCGCCGTTCCGTATGCCTGCCAGAACCGTGAAGAGGTGATGGACGCCATCAAGACGCTCGGCGATACACAGCGCGAACTGGTGCGCCTGGAGACGTCCATCAATGACGAAATCGCTGCCATCACGCAGCGTGAAAAGTGCCGTATCGACGCACTGAAAAAACAGATCGACGTTCTTACCACCGGCGTCCACTGGTGGTGTGAGGCCAACCGGCAAATGCTGTGCGCCAATGGTGGCAAAACGGCCAACCTCATCACCGGAGAGGTTTCGTGGCGGCAGCGCCCGCCCTCTGTCTCTCTTCGTGCCGTCGACAAGGTGATCGACACCTTGAAGCGCCTCGGACTGGAGCGGCTCATCCGCATCAAGGAAGAAGTCAATAAGGAAGCCATCCTCGCCGACCCGAAGAAGGTGGCGGGCGTGGCGGGCATCACCGTGGTGCAGGGCCTTGAAGATTTTACGGTTACGCCGTTTGAGGTCGATATCGGGGGTGTGCAATGACACGTAACCCTTTCCTGTTTTGCCTGTTAAGTGACGGGACAGAAGTCCAGATTGGCGACGCCGCCGGACGCATTGATGCCGTCAAAAAGTTCGGGACAACCGAGTGCCTGGATGCGCTCGCCTTGCCCGGGCTGCAAAGCACCGTCAAGAAAGCGATTCAGCGGCGGCTGCGCGCACTCGACCGTGCCGACCAGCGGAGGCAGTGACCATGACTGATCTGCTCACACACCAGCGCCAGTTGCTCGGTATCGCCAAAGGGTGGGCACTCAAAAACCTGCCCGGCTGGACAGACGAATGCCACCGTGACCTGATTGCGCGGCATGGCGCGGCTGCCGTCAACGGTCGCGTCTCTGCCACGGTTATGACCAGCAGCCAGATCGCGGCGGCACTCTCGGACTACGAGGCGAGAGGTTGGCCGCGCCAGCGCAATCACAAGGCGGCAGGTGGGCAAACGAAGCCCATCCCGCCGCGCATCGCGCACATGGTGCGCCTGTGGGGACGATTAGGCACAGCGGGCAAGGTGGAACGCGCCACCCGCCCGGCGCTGCTTGCGTTCTGCGCGCGTCAGGCCCGACGCGAAGTGCGTGACCTGGACAGCTTGAGCCAATCTGAATGCATGGCTGTCACCGAAGCCCTCAAAAGCTGGCTTGCAAGGTAAAAATGGAACCAGCCGTCCGCCTCCATGCCGTTGATGATGAGTTGCTGCGCACGCTGCCGCCTGTGCTGCGGGCGGTTGTGCGGGCGCTCGGCTTCAGGCGGGCGCAGGAATGGCTACAAGACTACGGTGGGGTTTCCGTCACGCTGCCGCTCTACAAGGCGGACGCACTTGAACTGACGTCAGACGAACTCAAAGCCATGCGTCACACCCTTGCACCGCACCTGGACGCGGACGGGCGGTTTTGGGCGCCCAAAGCAGACAAGATTTTAATCAAGGTGCGCGACGCGCAGATACGCCGCGAACGCTACAGCACCAGCATCAAGGCGCTTGCGCGCCGCTACCGCATCACGGATCGGCACGTACTCAACATCTGTCGCGAAGATGATCCCGGTCGACAGACCGTGCTTTTTTAACCTTGTAATAACCACACAAAAAACCTAGACTTTTCCCGTCGCCGAAAACAACGGCGATTGGGTGTGGAACCCAGAAATGTAGTAGCGGACAACCGCCAGCGCATTCCTGCGAACTGGCGGTTGTTCGTGCACGGCATCTCCCAATGGGCGAGCCGTGCGGTAGGGCTTCGGCCCTGCCGGTTGCTACATTCCGGATTCCACACCGCGCGGTTCCGCCCACCCTCCCTGTCGAGTGCGGGCGGAGAGAAATCTCCACTAAAACATAGATGCCTTCTTTATGAGTATGTCAGTCCTCGCGTCCACACACATCGAAACTTACTCTGTCGCTGCTTTCCTCCGCCGCTTGCAGCAGATGTGCATCCCAGACTGACCCCTCCCCGCAGGCGGGAAACATTTCCAGCCTGAACGCCGCCGCCGAGATTGGCGAAGATGGCGTCCATGAACACGGACGCCCCCACCTTTGCTGCACTGACTCTCGAACTGGTTCCCACTGACGGCGATGCCGTGCCGTCAGAGGCGCACCTTTTGTTGCCTGGGCCATTCCGCGCGACGGATGGCAGGCCGCGCGACGTGTCCGCATGGTTGCTTGATGCTGCGATTGCCGCAGCGGTCATCGACCGTGCGTCACGGAAATCTGGAGACACCCTCATTGACTACGAACACCAGTCCCTGCACACCGAATGGAACGGACAACCTGTGCCTGCCGCCGGGTGGTTTCGCAACCTTGAGTGGCGTGACGGTAAAGGGCTGTACGCGGTCGATATCCGTTGGACGGATCGCGCCCGCGGGCTGATCGCGGCGCGTGAGTATCGCTACGTCTCCGCAGTGTTCAGCTACCACCAGACAACCGGTGATGTACTGGAAATCGTCTCTATTGCGATCACCAATACCCCCGCGCTGGACGGGCTTGAAGCCCTCGTTGCCGCGCGAAAAAACAACCTCAACCCCAACCCCAACCCCAAGGAGGTCACTATGGCCGATGAAGCCAGGGAGACTGCCGCGCTCACGCAAGAGCGCGACGGTCTGAAGACAGAAGTTGCCGCGCTCCGGGCCACCGTCGAGACGCTGACGCGCGAACGAGACGATGCGCGCGACAAGGTTGCAGACATCGAAGCGAAGGAAGCCGAAGCCGCGCTGGCGGCGGAAAAGGCCGAGCGTGACAGTCTGCTGGAAAAGGTGCCGCCTGCACTGAAGGAAAGTGTCGGAAGCCTGCCGCTGGCCTCGCTCAAGACGTACATCGAAAAGGCTGAACCGCTTGGTCTGCTCATCAAGCAGTCCGATGGCAAAACATCGGCACCCACCGCTGCGCTCACCAAAGATGAAGCCGCGTTGTGCGAAAAGTTCGGCATCTCCCACGAAGAATTCACTTCGGCCCGCAAGGCCGGAAAGGAGTAAAAAATGGCCCTCACACAGGCTCAGATCGACGCTCTTAAAACCGCTCTGGTCGCGCGGTTCAACAAAGGGCTTGCCGCCGCCCCGAACAACTGGCCGACCGTGGCGCGAAAGATCGCCTCTAACTCGAAGAGCAACACCTACGAATGGCTTTCCTTGTTCCCGATGTTCCGGGAGTGGGTAAGCGGCAACCGGCTGCACAAGCAACTGAAGGAGTCCGCCTACGTCGTTCCGAACCGCAGGTTTGAATCCACGATTGGCATTCCGCGCACGGACATCGAGGACGATACCTTCGGGCAGTACGGTGAACTGTCTGAAGCCCTCGGTTATGCGGCCATCGAATTCCAGAACCGGCTTGTATTCGAGGCGCTTGTCGCAGGATTTAAAGAGAAGTGCTACGACGGGCAGCCGTTCTTCGACGAAGATCATCCCGTTGCGCCAAATGAAGATGGCAGCGGTACGGCGATTTCTGTCTCCAACGTACAGGCTGGAACGGGCGAGCCGTGGGCGCTGCTCTGTACCAAGCGCGCCGTGGCTCCTATTTACCTCCAGGAGCGCGAAGCCGCCCGGTTTGATGCCGTGACAAACGGCAGTGACTTCACCGTCTTCGACACCGACCGATACTCCTACGGCGGGTATTGGCGCGGAGCAGCCCCGTATGGCTTCTGGCAACTGGCGTTCGGGTCGAAAGCCCCGCTCACTGAGGCCAACTTCAACGCAGCCTACGACGCCATGTTCAGTTGCAAGGGAGACGGCAACCGCGTGCTCGGCATCGTTCCCGACCTGCTGGTCGTGGGGCCGTCAAACCGCGCCGCCGCAGAAGCGTTGATCGACGCGCAGTTCAAGGCCAATGGGGCCAGCAATACCAATTACAAAAAAGTGGAGTTGCTCGCCTCGCCGTTCATGGTCAATCCGGTTAAACAGGAGGAGGAATGAGACTGTTCGTTCGCGTTTCTCCCGCTGCGAAGGCTGAAACCTTTCGGCGCTGCGGCATGACCTTCACCAGAGACGGTGCGGAGGTTGATGTTGATGAGGCCACCGCCAACCGTCTGATGGCCGAGCAGATGCTCGAAGTGCAGGAAGTCGGCAACCATTCCGAGGAAGCCCTCGAAAAGGTTCCAGCGCCCGCTCCGGCAAAAGCCAGTAAAACCAAGGCAAAGGCTTGAGCATGTTCGCCACCCGCGCCGACCTTCTTGCCCGCAGTAACGCCATGAGACTTGCGCAACTGGCGGTGCCTGCCGACCATGATTTTCCGAGTGCCGACAAGGCGCTTCGGAAAGTCATCGACGGCGGCAATATGTGTGGTCTGACAGTAGAAGAACAGGCAGCGATTGTGCTGGCGCTGGATGCTATCGATAGGTGTCTGGCGGACGCGGACGCGCTCTTGGTCTCCTACGGCATCCCGCCGCAGGCGCAGAGTACGCTGCTCTCAAGGTTCTCATCGACTATAGCGCTCTACTACCTGCAAGGTGCGGAGCGCATGACCGAAGACGTGCAGGACGCCTACGAGTCGGTGCTTGCGCTGCTTGACAAGTATCACAAGGGCACGTTGCCCGGCCTTGTTCCGCCGGAGCCTTCCGGGCTGGCGGACATCCAGTCCGGCCCATCGCGCTACCCGCCGCGCTTCTCCGTTGCCGGGGAGGATGACTGATGATTTCGCTCACTCCTGTCATCGAGCATCTCACCCCAAAACCGGCGGGCTTCACCGGAATCTGGTTCCGTAAAGTTGCAGGTGCGGCGGAGTTTGCCCAAGTGCGTCCCGACGCGCTGCCGCTTCCTGCTTGTTGGGTGATTCGCGCAGGCGAGCGTGTGCGCCACGCAGGCGAGCGTGCGGAGAACGTCACGCTCACCTTCGATGTGGTCATGGCCATCGAAAATGCTCGCGTTCATCGCGCGGGCGAAACAGACGACAAGCTGCTTGCCTATCGCAAAGCCGTCAAAAACAGGCTGCTTGGCTATGAGCTTGAGCCGGATGTGAGGCCAATCAAGTTCGACGGCGGGCGCGTCCTGGAGTACGCGGACGGCGACCTTTATTGGGCGGATCGCTACGTGTTCGACGCGCTCATCACGAACTACCTGCCCGACCCGACACCCCTCTTTGAATCCATTCAAAACACAGGAGATGAACAGTGACCATCACGTTCTCCGAAGTCCCCCAGGCGCTGCGCTATCCGGGCGTCTATATCGAAATCGACGGCTCGCAGGCCGGTCTCGGCGGAGACTTGCCGACCGTCTTGCTGGTCGGTCAAAAACTCGCCACGGGCAGCGCCCCGGCCGGTGAAGTCGTGCGCATCACCAGCGTCGAGGACGCCGTGAAGAAAGCGGGCGCGGGTTCCATGCTTGCGCAGATGGCCGCCGCCTACCGCCGCGCGGATCAGACGTTCGACCTCTTCATGCTGCCCTATGCCGACAACGCTGCGGGCGTGCAGGCGACCGGCAGCATCACGGTGACAACGCCTGCCACCGAAGCCGGGACGCTCGCACTCTACATCGCCGGAAAACCTGTGAGCGTGGGTGTGCAAGCAAACATCGCCGCCGCCGACATCGCCACGGCAATCGCTGATGCCATTACCGCCGCCGGTAAAAACATTCCGGTGACGGCTGAAGCCACTGGCACGACGGTCACACTGACCGCACGCCATAAAGGCACCTGCGGCAACGACATCGACTTACGCCTGGGTCTGTACGGTGAACCGATGCCCGAGAACCTGGTAGTCAACATCACCGGCATGGCGGGCGGCACGGGTGATCCGCTCTCGGGCGATCTGCCGACTCTCATTGGTGAGCGGTGGTTCCGGTATGTGGCGCTCGGGATCAACGATGCGGCAACGCTGGCCGCATGGCACGCCGAATCGCGTCGCCGCTACGCCGTGCCGGTACAAGCGGGTTTCCGTGTATTCACCGCGTATCGCGGCACCTACGGGGAAGCCGCCGCCTTCGGCGAGACCAAGAACTTTGAGCACATTTCATGTTCCTGGCTGTCTCTGAATCCGCCCACGGTATGGGAAGCGGCGGCAGCGATCTGTGGCGCGGCAGCACCCAGGCTCACCAACAACCCGGTCATTTCGCTCGAAGGCACGTCCGTACCCGGTCTGGCGGCAGACGTCTCCTACAACGATTTTACGCTCGGCAACAGCCTGCTCTTCAAGGGAATGTCGATTCTCGAAGTCGGCAAGGATGGTGCGGTTTACCTGAAACGACTGATTTCCATGTACCAGACGCGCTCAGACGGATCCACTGACGATGCGTGGCTCGACATCAACGTCGCCGAAGCGATGGAGCGGATTCGCACCGAGCAGCGCATGGGCGCAATTAAAAAATTCCGTGGAACAGTCGCAGCAAAAACAAACGAAGGCTACCGCCCCGGCCTGCCGATCACCACCGAAGACAGCGTTAGGGCGTTCCTGCTTTCGCTCTATCAGAACGTGCTGATGCGTGAATACGGCTGGGTGCAAGCCTACGGCTACTACAAGAACAGCCTGATCGTCGAACAAGACCCGAACAACCCCTCCCGGTTCAACTTCCGGGACGATCCAGTCATCAACAGCCCGTTCTACATCCTTGCGGGGCGCTCGCGCTTCCTCAAGGCGGTGCCGAGCTACTGAACCCACCAATAAACGCCCTTTGAACGAGGTTTGAAATGGCACAACTCAACAACATTCGCACGGTCAGCCTGCCAAGTTTCGGCAAGCTCCCGTTGGCCGATGATCCTGGCACCTTCTCGCCCTCCGGTGTGAAGCGCGAACACAAGGCCGGGCGGCTGGCCGAGGACGGCGGCTTCACCGAAACCGGCACCCCTGCGACGCTCGAACTCAACATCAACCTCCAGCCGGGGATGGACTTCGTGGCCTTGAACGCCATCAAGGATGAAGACGTGACCGTGCGGCTGGCCGATGGCCATGTCCACATGCTTTCTCAAGCGTTCGTCACAGAGGTGGTACAGGTGGGTGACGGCTCCGCGAAAGTAACGCTCATCGCCAACACGTCCGAGCAGATCGGCTAAGGGGCAACATGAAACTCAGACTGAAATACCCGCTCCAGCTTGAAAAAAAGATGGTCGAAGAACTCACCTTCCGTGATTACACGACCGCCGATGATTATCTGGCTTTCGACATACGCGGTGGCGTAGCACAGAACATCACGCTGATCGCCAACCTCACCGGCACGGACGAAGTGCTCATCAAGCGGCTCCGCGGGCCGGACTACAAGGCCGCGTGCCAAATCGTGGACAAGATTTTCGACCGCGACGACAAAGAGTTCATGGGCATGGAGGACGCCGAAAAAAAGTCATCCGAGTCCTGACCGCCGTGGGGCTGGTGGCACGCGAACTGCACCAGCCCATTCCGGTGATCGAGGCTTTCCCGATAAGAAAACTGATGGTTTTCGCAAAAATGGCAGCAGCCATGAGTGGCAGGAAGTTTTAAGGCATGGAAAACAGACGCATCCCCGTCAAAACGCTCACCGTCTCGGCGGCATTCCTGATCGCGCTGGCCATCTCCGAAGGCTACGCGCCGAAGGTTGTCTCCACCGCCGTTGATCCCGTGCCGACCGGCGGTTTCGGTAGCACGCTGAATGAGACCGGCAAACCTTTGAAGGTGGGCGAGCCGATGCCGCCCGTGCGCGCGCTGGTGGTGCTGCGCGCCCATGTGTCGCGCGACGAAGAAGCCTTCAAAAAGAGCCTGCCGGGCGTGGCGCTCACGCAGGGCGAATGGGACGTGTATCTCGATTTCGTCTATCAGTACGGCACCGGCACATGGGAAAAGTCGAGCATGCGCACGGCTTTGCTGGCCGGGCAGTACCGCGCCGCCTGTGAGGCGCTGCTGGAATACCGCTTCTCAAACGGGTTGGATTGTTCTGCGCCTGGAAATCGGACATGCGCCGGTGTCTGGAAGCGCCAGCAGGAACGGCACGCGAAGTGCATTGGGGAACAGGTATGAACCGGCTCTGTGTGATTGCCGTCGCCTCCGCGATCTGCATGGGCTTTGCCGTTGGCCACAAGGTTGGCGCAGCGGGCGTCCAGGCGAAATTCGATCAGGCGCAGCAAGCGTGGGCCGAAGAACGCCAGACGGCCATCGAACAAGCGCTTGCTGAGTCTGAGACACAGCGCGCGGTCGAACGTGCCTTTACCGCACAACTCTCCACCGCCATCAAGGAATACGACGATGAAAAAAACCTGCTTGCGGCTGCCGCTCGCGCTGATCGTGATCGCGCTGCTCGCCAGTTGCGCGACGCCCGCTCCTCCATTACAGCCGCCCTCAACCGTGCGGAGTGGGCTACCGCCGCTCCCTGTTTCCGTGCCGCAGACACCACCCTCGCGGCCCTCGGAGGATGCACAGGCGCGTATCGAGACATGGCTGACCGATACGGAGAATGCCTGGCAGGCATGCAAATGATCGAAAAAACGTGGAACGCGGCCCGCGACGTGTGCCGCTGAAGAGCAACTGGAGTTCAACAACATGAACGAAGCAACAAACGAACAGCAGCCAATGAGCAATTCAACCATTGCTCATCAAATCGGCCTGCTCACCGGCACCGTCCAGCAACTGCACTCTGCGCTGACAACACAGATTGAACACATCCGCACCGATGTGCGCTCGCTCGAAGACAAGCAGTCTCGCGCGCTGATTAGCATCGAGGGGCGGCTCACGCACCGCATCGACGGCCTGGAAAAAAGCATCGGGCACCGCATTGACGGACTGGAGGTGCGCGTCGGAAAGCTGGAAGAAGAGGATAAAAACTTCTTGAAAGCCAGTTCCAAGGCCGGTGGCGTGTCGGGTGGCGTGGCAGGTGTCGTCGTCACTGGCGCCATCGAACTCATCAAGATTTTGTCAACTAAAGTCCTCTGAAATGGCCTACCCGGACGAAACCCGTTCCAGGCTCCGCGCGCTCTACATCGAGGGTATGCCGCTCACCAGCGCGGCGGTCACGCTCGAAGTGTCCTATGAGACGGCGCGTGACTGGAAGGCGAAGGCCAAGGGGCGTGGCGACGATTGGGACACGGCCCGCACCGCCTATCGGGTGTCCGAGCAGGGAATTGACGATCTCAACAAGCAACTGGTCGAAGACATGGCTCGGCAGATCGTGGTGACAACCCGCGAACTGGAGGCAGCG
>Ga0209737_10001825_pt1 | contig 15029 bp, 11 predicted proteins | sample TergutCu122P3_FD_187284 | JGI IMG/M metagenome (GOLD analysis project Ga0209737, IMG submission 187284) | Cubitermes ugandensis P3 segment gut microbial communities from Kakamega Forest, Kenya - Cu122 P3 (SPAdes) (version 2) | ecosystem: Host-associated > Arthropoda: Insects > Digestive system...
CACGATTTACGTTCCACGCTTCCTTCCCACACTCGGTCACCCTCATGCAGTTGCGCTTCTCTTCGCTCGTTGTGACCAACTCGCGGCGGGACTTCCACCCGCAGGAGTGCGCCCATGCTGGGCGCACTGGATTGCGGCCTTCGGCCTTATCCACCCTACGCTACGAAAAAGGGCACATTGTTCCGCTTGGAAACCCTGCGATACCGGAAGATAGCGAGCTAATCGTAACCGTTCTGGAGCGATTCATGAAGAACCGCGCCGAGAAGCAACGCGAAGCGTTCCGGCGCTTTATGGCCGCGATGGAAAGCGCCCCGCCGTTACCGGATGAGTTTGATGAAATCATCAGCCGACGTGTCAACATCCAACGTGAGTCGAGATCTGCACTGTTTTAATGCACCGTATACATCTTTTGGAAGCGCTGGCTGGAAACCATGTCTTGACACGCCTGTTCGCTCGTCGCGCCCATGCCATAGCCCATATACAACTCAGCGCCGGAGATTATAGAATTATCTGCATTATCATTAAAATAAAGCAACACAGCTTTTTTTTGTAAAAACCCGATTTTCCCCTTATAAGCTGGGCGGGTAAGTGAACAGTTCGCCGATAAACGTTGCTTGTCAGATAAATTCCCCTGCCAATAGCTCACATCATTGAATGGCATTTTTTGCTTCAGCGATGTGCCAGAAGGCAACGCAATCGTGCTAGGCACATAAGCAAAAACGAACAAAGCGCCCTCCTGATCCAGGTGAATGGTCTGAGGGGAAAAGTCGGCGTAGACAATGGTTCTCTTTCTATCGTTCCAATCCTTGTCTGTTTTATCTGTCGTGACAATTTGCATCGCCTGATAGGTCTCTGGGTTCAGCGCATCGATAATGATGGCTCTGGTATACGTTGAACCGAATAAATTGAAGTAATAATCGTATGCCGTAACCTCAAACGACAAGCGATAAAGACCGGGGCTTGTGAATAAGCGACTGTTTATTTCGGAGCCATCACCGGCAGCAAATATACTGACATTCCCATCAGGAGCCGTTAGTGCCCATTGACCTTTATTGGCGAGCGTGCCGGCAGAAAAATTCTCTTTCTCATCTTGGAAAGGATGGCCTTTAAAATATTGCAGAATAGGCGGCGCAAAGTCATCAAAATCAAATGTTTCGTTAGAGGAACGTCGCAAAGTGGGAAGCGCTACCCACTGATCGTGGTTTCTGAAATGCCCTCCATGAAGGCAATTGAAACAGCACGTTTTTTCAATGTTCTCCGGAACTGGCCACGGGTACTGAACCAGCTGGTTCTCTGCGGCGATCAAAACACAGAGCTTCGGAGGCAATGAGGCAGGCAAGCCCGTCAGATGGTTGTTGAGCACAAAAAGCTCCCTCAGAAAAGTGGGCAGCGTATCAGGAAGTTGCGTCAACTGGTTGTCGCTTGCCCAGAACGTTCTTAATGAAGTTGGCAATATATCAGGCAGCCGTATCAGTTGATTGTTTTGCACACGAAGCTCTTCCAGAGAAGCGGGCAACGTGCTGGGCAATTGGGTTAACCGATTATCATTCGCGTCAAGATATTTCAAAGAAGCCGGTAGTGTGTCGGGCAGTTGCGTCAGCTCGTTACTTCCTACGTGAAGTTTCTCCAGAGAAGCTGGTAGTGTGTTAGGCAATTGAGTTAGTCGATTATTGTCTGCGTAAAGTTCTCGCAGGGAAGTTGGCAGTGTATCAGGCAGCCGCGTCAATTGGTTCTTGTTTACATAGATTGTCTCCAGGGAAGTGGGCAACCTATTGGGCAGTTGGTTTAACTTGTTATTGCCTGCATAAAGAGACTTCAAAAAAGCCGGTAATGCCTCGGGTAATCGGGTCAGTTGGGTATCGCTCACAGAAAAAAACGACAACGAAGCGGGTAGTTTAGGCAGCTTGGCCAACCGATTGCCGCCCAGTTGAAGCTCCTCCAGAGAAGCCGGAAGCTCCGGCAATTGCTTCAGTGGATTATTTCCCAGGTTGAGCGTTTTCAACGAAGCCGGTAGTCTAGGCATTCGGGTCAACCGATTGTTGGCCACATTCAGCTCTTCCAGAGAAGTTGGCAGTATCGGTAGCTGAGTCAGCCGGTTATCGTATAACTCGAGCGTCTTAAGAGAAGTCGGTAGTTTAGGCAATCGCGCTAGCTGATTACGGTTCGCGCGGAAGATTTCCAAAGAAGCGGGCAACTTGGGCAATCTGGTCAGTTGGTTGCCATCCACGCAGAGTTTTTTCAAAGAAGCTGGCAGTTCGGGCAATTGCGCCAGTTGACTTTCCGTCAGGTAGATTTTCTCCAAAGAAGCCGGTAGTTTATCGGGAAGAGCGCTTATTGCAGTGTGGCTTACGGAAAGTAACGATAACTGTAACGGTAGCTTGGTCGGCAACTGCGTCATCGAGCTGTTCGCGATGAATAGCTTTTGCAACGTGTTCGGTAATAATTCGAGTTGCTGTGCCGCATTGATATTTGTTACGACCACCTGTTTCAGGTTGGGCAAATATTCGCTGCCCGCGAATGATTGTGGATTGTTGATGCCAAGTTCATTGATTACAGCCAGTTCGCTTTGCGTGACAATTGTATCGGCATCATATTCACCGGGTCGCTTGCATGGTTGCGGATAGTCAAAATCCAATGAATCAGCAATCCAGGTCAGATCCTCTTCCGTGACAATAGGATTACGGTTTCCTCCATTGAGTTGCCTGCAAACCGCCGCTGCCAACGCAGGGTCAGGAAAAATCTCCTTGATCGTCGCGGGTGGAGCCATTTGAGCGTGAGTTGCGCCAGCGCCAAGCATAGAAACAAGCAGCAGCATGGTCGTGAAACCAGCCATGACGAAACAAATGGGAATGAAGTTGCTGAATCTGGTCAACATTCTGATGATTCCTTATAGGGAATTTTTGCTTAATATTTTCTTCCAGAGAAAGCGAAAATCTCAGGACGTCTGCGCCTTCCGCGCCTTGACGCGCTGCGCCAATTCATCCAGCGAAATGTTGAGCCTTTCAAACACGGGATGCAACAATCCCTGCAATTCGATTTCGACCAGATCTTCCGGTTCCGAAGGGTGTTCGTCGAGGAACAGTCGCATCACTTCGTCCAGTCGCAGCGTCTCGGCGCAGCGTTGCAGAACCCATCCGTCGCGGCCTCTGTGTATCATGTTTTTATGGGTCAGCGTGTCGAGCAGGAGGACGATCTGGTCGTCGCCGGCGTTGATGTGTCGGCGCAAATGGGTGAGTTGCAGCGCCCTGCCCTCGTGTTGCGCTTCATAGAGTTGCAGAAGGATTTCCACTGCGTCCTGAAAACGGCGGCGGAAGTCGCAGGGTCGCCGCCATGCCGCGCCGCGCCAATACGACAGCGACGCGGCGATGATCGCGCCGGCCAGCACGACCAGCCACAAGCAATACAGCCACAACAGAAAAATCGGCAGGCTGGCGAAAGCGCCGTAAACAAGTTGGTAGGAGGTCACTTTCCCGACGTAGTAGCTGAACGCATAGCGACCGCCCTCCACCAGCAATGCCGCGAACGCCGCGCCGATCAGCGCGTGCCGCCAGGGCACATGGCGGTTCGGAACGACGCGATAGACGAGCCATAACAAGGCCGTCGTCGTGCCCCATGTGCTCAGGAAATGGAACAAATACGCAAGCAGCGGCCAGCCATCAGAAACGCCGAAGTGGTGGTGCAGCCATCGCCACAGTGTAAAACCAGCGCCGATCAGCAGCGGCCCGAGCGTCAGAATCATCCAGTAAACCAGGCATTGCTGCATGAGACTGCGGCGGTTGCGGGTCGCCCAGATGTCGTTGAAGGCGCTTTCTATCGTGTGCAGCAACAGGAAGGCGGCGATGCCGAGCAGGATCACGCCGGCGGCGGTCAGGTTGCCGACGTTGCGGAGAAATTCTTCGACGTAATCGCCGACTCTGTCGGCGTATTCGGGCACCAGCATTCCCAGCGCCAGCAGTTTGAAGCGGTCGGCAAATTCACCGAAAACCGGAAACGCCGACAGGACGATCAGCGCAACGGTCAACAGCGGCACGAGCGCCAGCAAGGTGGCAAAAGTCAGACTGGCCGCCGCCTGCGTCATCCGCAGTTCGAGCATCCGCTGCGACAGAAAGCGCGTGAAGCCGAAGATGCGGTAGCGGCGCAGGAGCGAGAAATCAGGCATCAGGAATCGGGTAGCAGGGATCAGAAATCAGAAATCAGTGTATTTTAACCGCAAAGAACGCAAAGATCGCAAGGAAAAACGTTCTCACGCGAAGCCGCGAAGGCGCGAAGAGGAAATGCCCTTTCACGCTTGTGGGGAAAGGAAAAGGTGAAGAACCCCATCCCCACCCCAGCCCTCCCCTTGAATGCATAGGTATCTACACAAGCAGGAAAGCAGCCCCGAAGGGGCGTGAAATGAGTAACCGCCGGTGGAGCGAGCGCAGCGAGTGAAACCGGCGGGAAGCGAACATTTCTCCTTCCCAGCCCCGCAGGGGCTGAGGAATGTTGGGATCGACTGTCCGCCGGTTCCGCGCTCGCTACGCTCACGCTCCACCGACGGTTATTCACGTGACGCGCCTGCGGCGCTTTTTGAGGTACGCGAGAGGAGTCGGGCAAATGTCGCCATACTTGTGTAGATACCTATGCCTTGAAGGGAAGGTAGCTTTCCGTTCCTTCGCGCCTTCGCAGCTTCGCGTGAGGCCAAAACTGCGGGCGGGACGCCCGCGCTCCGTTCTGATCCCTGACCTCTGACATCTGACATCCGACACCTGACATCTGACATCTGACATCTGCCCCCCCGCCTACGTGCTATAATGAAAAGTTCGACAAACCCTTTGATTTTGCTTTATTTACTTCAACCTGACGAGAACCATCATGACTCTGCAACGCACGCTTTCCATTATCAAACCCGACGCGGTCGCCCAGAACGTTATCGGAAAAATCTACACCCGCTTTGAAGACGCCGGCCTGAAAATCGTCGCGGCGCAAATGCGCCAGTTGTCGCGCGCCGAAGCCGAAGGCTTTTATGCGGTGCACCGCGAGCGTCCCTTCTTCAAAGACCTGGTCGAGTTCATGATCTCCGGCCCGGTGATGATCCAGGTGCTTGAAGGCGCTGACGCGATTGCGAAAAACCGCACGCTGATGGGCGCAACCGATCCGAAAAAGGCCGACCCCGGCACGATCCGCGCCGATTTTGCGCAGTCGATCGACGCCAACGCCGTACACGGTTCTGACGCGCCGGAAACCGCCGCTGTGGAAATCGCCTATTTCTTCCCGGCGCTGGCCGTCTATAGCCGCTAATCGCCGTTGACACGCTGACTTCCGCCGCCATGAGCAACCCGCCGTCGCGCGTCAACCTGCTGGATTTCGATCCCGCTGCGCTCGAAACCTTTTTCGTCAACATGGGCGAAAAACCGTTTCGCGCGCGACAGGTGTTGCCCTGGCTGCATCAGCGTTTTTGTGACGACATCGCTCAGATGAGCGATCTCTCGAAAGTCGTGCGCGACAAACTCAGCGCGGTGGCCGAGATTCGGGCGCCGCGTGTGTTGCGCGACACGACGGCAAGCGACGGCACTCGCAAATGGCTGTTCGCGGTGGACAATGCGTCGGGAAATGAAACAGGCGCGGAAAACGCCGTTGAGGCGGTTTTCCTGCCGGAAGACGATCGTGGCACCTTGTGCATCTCGACTCAGGCCGGTTGTATGATGGATTGCGCGTTTTGCTCAACCGGCCAGCAGGGTTTCAACCGCAATCTTTCTGTCGGCGAAATCGTCGGTCAGCTTTGGGTTGCCAATCGAACCTTGCTGGCGGAAGGCATGAACGCGCCCTGGATCGACGCAGGACGGCCACCGATCACCAACGTCGTGCTGATGGGAATGGGCGAACCGCTCGCCAATTTCAAGAATGTTGTCGCAGCGTTGCAACTTTTCCTGAGCGATCACGCATACGGGTTGTCACGCCGTCGCGTCACTTTGTCCACCTCGGGCGTCGTGCCGATGATCGACGCACTGCGCGATGCCTGTCCTGTCGCGCTGGCGGTCAGCCTGCATGCGCCCGACGATGCGCTGCGTGACCGCCTGATGCCGGTCAACCGCCGCCATCCGCTCACCGAATTGATGGCAGCGTGCCGTCGTTACCTCGATAAAGCGCCGCGCGATTTCATCACTTTTGAATACCTGTTGCTGGCCGATGTCAACGATGCGCCGACGCACGCCGCCGCGTTGATCGACCTGGTGCGCGATGTGCCGTGCAAATTCAACCTGATCCCGTTCAACCCGTTCCCGGGAGCGCCCTATCGAGCGCCGACGCGCGACCGTGTGCTGGCGTTTCAGCGCGTGTTGATGAACGCCGGCATCGTCACCACGATCCGTAAAACGCGCGGCGACGATATCGACGCCGCCTGCGGACAACTGGCCGGACAAGTTCACAATCGGGTACGCTACCGGATGAGCGACGTACCGCGCCGCGCCGAACCGCGTGAAGCGGCGACGCTCTCTCCTGTTCCGCGTGAACATCATCGCTTTTCCTGTTATCCTCACACCAAGCATTCTGTCACTTAAGGAGTTGTAATGATGGCTTCTCTTTCCCGTTTGTCCATTCCGACGTTGGCAGTACTGACACTTGCGGCCTGTGCCGGTTTTCCTCCTCCCACCGACGAATCTTCGCAAACGCTGCAAGCCGCCCAGCGGCCGCAGTTTCAAAATGCGCCGGTTTCGCCGCGCACTCGCGCAGAAGCGCGTACCGCGTTGGCGCTCGGTTATTACGAGCGCGGTCAGTTCGATGTGGCGCTGGAAGAACTCGACGAAGCCATGAAGCTCGATAACCGCTACGCGATGATTTATAACGGCTACGGACTGGTGTACGCCTATCTGAAGGAAGACGCCAAAGCCAGCAGCAATTTCCAGCGCGCCATTGAACTCGACCCGAACAACCCCGAGATTCGTCACAACTGGGGCTGGTTCTTGTGTACTTCCGGTCGGGCGCGTGAATCGCTGGCGGAATTCAACCGTGTGGCGCTCGACCCGCTGTACAAAACACCGGAAATCGCTTTCACCAACGCCGGTCGTTGCGCGCTGTCCATCAACGACAAAGCGACGGCGCGCCAATACCTGGAGCGCGCGTTGAGCGTCAGACCCGATTATCCCCAAGCCGCCTATTCGCTGGCTGAACTTAACTACGGCGAAGGCAAATTCAACGAAGCGCGGGTCATGATGCGCATCATCATGCAAACGCCGACGCCGACAGCCGACGCGCTGTTTCTAGGCGCTTGTATCGAGCGGAAACTGAACGACAAAAGAGCGGAAGACTCTTACATTCTGCAATTGCAAAACCGCTTTCCGAGAGCCGAACAGGCAGAGCGAATCACCAGGCCCGGAAGTTGTCCGTGAGCAAACCTGGCTCCAAGCGCGACAAGAAACGCGCGGAAATCCCGGAACAGCCGGTCGATAACGACCTGCTGACGGCAAAGCCTGCGCCGCAAGTTTCTGTGCTGACGTCGGGGAAAGCGGCATTGCCTGCGGACGTTGACGAAGCGCCTTCTGTATCCCCCGCTGTTTCAGAAGCACCGAATCAAAAACAAACCCAAGAAGAAATGAATCAGGAAAATCCCTCTGGCACGGAGCAAAACGCTCCGAACAAAACCCGCTCTGCGGGCGGTTTATTGAAAGAAGCGCGGGAAGCTGCCGGCCTTTCCATCGACGACGTTTCGCATTTGCTCAAACTTGCGCCACGTCAAGTCCTCGCACTCGAACAACAAGACTTTGCCGCTCTTCCGCCGCGCGCTTTCGTTCGCGGCTTCATGCGCAACTACGCACGTTTGTTGAATATCGACGCCGACGCCGTGCTGGAAGCGCTGCCGCCGGAATGCCCCCAAGCGCTTAGTCCGGCCGCCACCAGCATCAAACTGGCAACACACAGCATGCCTGTTCTGCCGCCTTACGGCGAAAAAGCAACCCGTCCGCAAACTTGGAAATGGTTGTCCGCCGCAGCGATTCTCGCCGTGATCGCCACCGTTTTTTTCTTCTGGCCGAAAATTTCGTTGCTGCTTTCAGAAGAGGAAACAACACCCGTCGCCACCGAGGAAGTCAGCGCGCCTCCCGTCTGGCAGGAAACGGATAACCTTCACACCATCACGCCGATCATCGCGCCACTGTCAGAAGTGGAAACCGCAGCGGAGTCTCCAACGGCGGTCGCGGCGCCTGCCAGCGAAGAAACCGAACTGGTGTTGCGCTTCCGCGGCGATTCCTGGGTCGAAGTGCGCGACAAACACGACAGAATCCTTTACACCGCGCTGGAAAAAAGCGGCAGCGAAAAAAAAGTACCCGGCACACCGCCGTTTTCGCTGGTGCTCGGAAACAGCGAAGCCGTTACCGTGACGCTGCGCGGCAAGACCATCGATCTGAGCAGCCAAAGCAGACAGGGCGTGGCGCGGTTGGTCATTGAGTAACGTACTCGCCTTTGCATTACCGTTCATGAAAATGAATATAGTTCTTCCCTCCCCTTCAAGGGGAGGGTTGGGGTGGGAATGGGGTTATCAGGAATCAGGGATCGGAAAAGCGTAAGCGCATAGGTCGTGGTGAGCGAAGCGAACCGCGACAAACGTGAAGAAAACAACCGCACGAAATGCAGACACACATAACAAGCAGCAAGAAAACCTCTCGTTTTCTTCGCCCTCTCTCCCGACTCCCTTGCTTGGGGCTGGATTCCCGCTTTCGCGGGAATGACGGGGAGAGGGGAGATAACGCCGCAGGCTGGGATGGAACGAAGTGGAATCCCAGCATCGAGCGTCACCCAAAAGCCAAAACGCTGGGATTACGCTACGCTTCATCCCAGCCTACGTTTTGTTTGTTGAGCCCATGAACACCCTCCCCTTCATTCCGCGTCGTCTGAGCCGTCAGGTCATGGTCGGCAATATCGCCATTGGCGGTGGTGCGCCGATCGTCGTGCAGTCGATGACCAACACCGACACCGCCGACATTGCCGCCACGACCGCGCAGGTCAAGGCGCTGGCCGATGCCGGTTCCGAACTGGTGCGCGTGACGGTCAACACACCGGAAGCGGCGCGCGCGGTGCCGCGCATTCGTGAAGCGCTGGATCGGCAACAATGCAAGGTCCCGTTGATCGGCGACTTTCATTACAACGGACACAAGCTGCTTGCCGATGAACCGGCTTGCGCCGAAACGCTCGCCAAGTTGCGCATCAATCCCGGCAATGTCGGTCAGGGCGACAAGCACGACAGCCAATTCGCGCAGTTGATTGATTGCGCGTTGCGCTTCGACAAGCCGATAAGAATCGGCGTCAACTGGGGATCGCTCGACCAGCAGGTGTTGGCGCGTTTGCTTGACGCCAATCAGTCGCAGGCCACGCCGTTGCCGCTGGCGCAGGTGATGCATCAGGCGCTCGTCACCTCGGCGCTGGAGAGCGCCGCGTTTGCCGAAGCGCAGGGTTTGCCCGGTGATCGCATCATTTTGTCGTGCAAAGTTTCGGAGGTGCAAGACCTGATCGCGGTCTATCGCCTGCTGGCCGAACGCTGCGATTATCCGTTGCATCTTGGGTTGACCGAAGCGGGCATCGGCTCGAAAGGCATTGTCGCTTCCAGCGCCGCGCTGGCGATTTTGCTGCAAGAAGGCATCGGCGATACGATTCGCGTTTCGATCACGCCGGAACCGAACGCGCCGCGAACGCAGGAAGTCATCGTCGCTCAGGAAATTTTGCAGACGATGGGGTTGCGCGCGTTCACGCCGATGGTGATTTCCTGCCCCGGTTGCGGACGCACCGCCAGCACGTTTTTTCAAAAACTCGCCGCCGATGTTCAGGATTACCTTCGCGCGTCGATGCCGGTCTGGCGGGCGACATCTCCCGGCGTCGAAAACTTGCGGGTGGCGGTGATGGGATGTATTGTTAATGGCCCCGGCGAATCGAAAATGGCGAACCTCGGCATTTCGTTGCCCGGTACCGGCGAAGCGCCTGCCGCGCCGGTGTACATCGACGGCAGGAAAAGCGTGACTTTGCGCGGCGAGCACATCGCCGAAGAATTCAAATCCATCATTGATGATTATGTACGCACTACTTACAGCAAACAACAATAAGGGCAATCCTGAAAATGACCATCTAACGCTGGGATTGCGCTTCGCTTCATCCCAGCCTACGGCAACAAGGACAACAACGCATGACTGATGCCGCGAAAAACACGACCCCAACGGCGCTCCAGGCCGTTCGCGGGATGAACGATATTCTGCCGGACGACGCGCCGCTCTGGTTGCATCTCGAGGACACCGCGCGCCGCGTGTTCGAGCAATACGGCTACCGCTTTTTGCGCATGCCGATTGTCGAACCGACGCCGCTCTTTGTGCGCAGCATCGGCGAAGCCACCGATGTCGTCGAAAAAGAAATGTACACCTTCGAGGACAAGCTTTCCGGCGAAAGTCTGACGCTGCGCCCCGAAGCCACTGCCGGAATCGTGCGCGCCGCGATTCAGCACAGCCTCACTTACGAACGTCCACAGCGGGTCTGGACGCACGGCGCGATGTTCCGCCACGAGCGACCGCAGAAAGGCCGCTATCGGCAATTTCACCAGCTCGATGTCGAGGCGCTCGGTTTTGCCGGACCGGATGTTGACGCCGAACAGATCGTGTTGCTCGCGCGGCTGTGGAAAGCGCTTGGGCTGGAAAGCAGCGTGACCCTCAAGATCAATTCGATCGGCGATCCGGCTGACCGTCGCGCCTACCGCGAAACGCTGGCCGCGTATTTTTCGCCGCACTTTAACGCGCTCGACGACGACTCGAAGCGGCGACTCTCGACGAACCCGCTGCGCATTCTCGATTCCAAGAATCCTGAAATGCAGTCCATCATCGAAAACGCGCCGCGTATGCTCGAACAACTGGGCGCGGACGCGCGCGCCCATTTCGATGGTTTGCGGAGATGGCTCGACAGCGCCGGTCTCGTTTATGAAATCGACACCCGTTTGGTGCGCGGGCTGGATTATTACAACCGCAGCGTGTTCGAGTGGGTCACCGACCGGCTCGGCGCGCAAGGAACCGTGGCCGGTGGCGGTCGTTATGACGGATTATTTGAATCGCTGGGCGGCAAACCGACCCCCGCCTGCGGTTTTGCTGCTGGCATGGAGCGGCTGGTGCTGCTGCTGAAAGAAAACGGCCAAAACGCCGATTCCGCCCCCCTCGCCTATCTGGTGCATCAGAGCGATGCCGCCGCCGCGCTCGCCTGGCGGCTGGCTGAGACTTTGCGGGACGCCGGTCATGATGTCGTGCTTCATGCCGGTGGCGGCAGCATGAAGTCGCAGATGAAGAAAGCCGACGCCAGCGGCGCCCGTTTTGCGCTCATTTTGGCGGAAGATGAAGTCCGCGACGGCGCAGTCACGGTAAAATGGCTGCGCGAAACCGGCCAGACGCAACAAACCGTGCCGATTGACGGCCTGATTGCGTGGTTGGCCGCCATTACCATATAAAATACGTCGTTTTCAAGCCCGTTTAAAACCCGAGGAATATCAAGCATGGCAGTGTACGATCATCAAGAACAGGAACAACTGGAAGACATCAAAGCCTGGTGGAACGAATGGGGCGGTTACGTAACCGCGATTGCCGCCGCCGCCTGTGTCGTGCTGTTTAGCGTTCAGGGCTGGCGCTGGTGGAAAGTGCAACAGGCGGACAGCGCCTCGACGCTTTACTTCGCCGTCAGCGACGCCGTGCTCAAAAAAGACAGCATCCGCGCCAGAGAAGCCATGACCCAATTGGCCGACGGTTACGGCAGCAGCAGCTACGCCCCGCGCGCCGCCCTCCTCATGGCCGAAACGCTTTGGGCCAGCGGGGACAAAGCGGGTGCGCAGGCGCAGTTGCAGTGGGTGATCGACCGCGCCTCCGAGAGCGACCTCAAAGACATCGCCCGTTACCGCTTGGCGGAAACGCTGATCGAAGAACAGAAATTCGACGACGCGCTGCGCACACTCGACGCCAAACACAGTCCGGCGTTCGAAGGTTTGTTTGCCGATACTCGCGGTGATGCGTTGTTCGGCGCCGGTCGCCACGACGAAGCGCGCGCCGCTTATCAAACCGCGCTTCTGAAAGTTGACAACCCTTACCGTAACGTCGTCCAGATCAAACTCGATGGCCTGGGCGGTCCGGTCAAACCTGTCGCACCGGAAGAACAAACACCATGATCAGATTCTCGCGCGCTTTTCCGTGGTTCCTGGCGGCAACCCTTGCGTTGGCCGCGCTTGGGTCGATCGCCGGTTGTTCCTCAAGCAACAAAAAGCCGCCGAAACTCGCCGATACGGCGCCCGTCGCGCCGGCCACCATCGTCTGGCGGGCGAACACCGGCGATGCCGCGCTGGGTTTTTCGCCGGCGATTGCCGGTAACGCCGTCTATGTCGCTTCGCGCAGCGGCCAGATCACCGGCCTCGACGTTGACAGCGGCCAAACCTTGTGGCGCATCCATGCCGAAACGCCGCTCTCCGCTGGTCCCGGCGCCGACACCACGATGATCGCCGTCGGCACGCCCGCCGGTGAAGTCCTCGCCTTCGACACCCGCGGCAAACCGTTGTGGCGCGTCAAAGTCTCCAGCGAAATCATCGCACCGCCGACCGTGGCGGACGGCCTTGTCGTCGTCAAAACCGCCGACAACCGCGTGCATGGTCTTGATGGTAACGACGGCTCCGCCAAGTGGATGTTGCAACGCAACGTGCCGCCGCTGATCGTGCGCAATACGCAGGGCGCCGTCGCCAGCCGTGGCGGACTGTTCTTCGGTACGGCAGGCGGTCGCCTGATCGCCGTCGATATGGCTTCGGGCGACGTTGCCTGGGATGTCGCAGTGGCGACACCGAAAGGCACGACCGAACTGGAGCGCATCGCCGATGTCACCAGCCGCCCGTTGATCGAGGAAAAACATATCTGCGCTGCCGCTTTTCAGGGGCGTGTCGCCTGCTTTGAAATCATGCAGGGCACCCTGCTGTGGTCACGCGACATTCCCAGCTATTCGGGCATTGCTTCCGACGAAACGCATCTTTACGTCTCCGACGACAAAGGCGTCCTCCACGCGCTCGACAAACAAACCGGCGCATCCGTCTGGAAAAACGAATTGTTGAGCCGACGCTGGCCGAGCGGCCCGCAATTCGTCGGACGTGATATCGGCGTCGTCGATATCGACGGCTTCCTGCACGTTTTTGCCGCCGAGGACGGCCAGTATCTGGGGCGTCTGCCGACCGATGGCTCGCCGGTCACCGCGCAACCGCAACTCGACGGCAACCAGATGATCTGGCAATCGAAGCAAGGAAATATTTACGCCGTCGTGCCGCGCTAAAGCGTTTTCTGTTTGGTTGCGCACACTTTCGCGTTGTGTCGCTTTGTTCCCTCCCCTTCACTATTCACCTCTCTCCCGCTTGCGGGAGAGAGGGTAGCGAGGATGTCGTACACATTTAAACCAAAACCGCTCTAATCAGAATACCCCGGAAACGGCCCGGTTTGAAGAATCACGTGATCAAAATACATATATTGCGTTTCCTCGATGACTTCAGGCCCCCCGCCGCCCCAAAGTGGCGTTATCCTGAAATCGGCAACACCTCCCCAGTTTCCTGCATTGATCCACATAACGTCTGAAGCATCCACAGCAAGCACATCGTTAAGCCATATCCTGCCAACGCCGTTATACTCTCCCGGCGTGTTCACCTGAATATGAAACACAATCTTGTGCCAGGCATTCCTTTCCAGCCCATCAACAACGGCATAGATCGTCTGGTTTAAATCGGGATTGGTTTGTTGCTGGGTTGACCAGCCGATATTGGGAAAATCTTCCCATTGATTGTTAACGCCCAAAATGTGGTTGGTCTGCGACGTTCCGTCAGCGGGATTCTGATACCCCATGCACATATAAATCAGCTTGTTTGCGATCGAGTGCCACACGTAATTGGGCGAGGTTTTCATATAAAACTGACCCCACAATTCCGTCGGTTGGGCGTCGCTCGGGAAAACAAAATAAATACTTCCTACATACATGCCATCCTTCACCCCCGGCTCATACGAAATTCGCGCAACGCGGTTTCCGTCCGGCGCTGTCGGGTCTGCGACAAGGGTAATAAAACTTTTGCTCGTTTCCGGCGGATCCTGGTGAACCCCAAACGGTTCGAAAGACCCTTCAAACGAAGTTTGAGCCAAAACGGTGGGGGGAGCAGGAGGTGGTGGCGGCGGCGGAGTGGTGTCCGAACCTGACCCGCAAGCAGTCAAATACGCTGCAAGCGCAACACTCAATAAGGCCGCCAGTGACAGGCTAATTCTCTTTTTCATCCCTTCATTGTACCCGATAAAACCGCCGAGGCCATCGCTACACCCGTCTCTCGGCTGTCGTGTACACCTCAGCGTCGCGACGCTGCCCAACGGCAATAATCAAAACCCCGATAGTCACCGCATTGACCCGATACAATTGGCTTTGGCCGCCAAAGCAGCGGCGATCACTTGATTATTGCTGGGATCGGTGAGTACCACTTGTGGCGCCTCATCAGACTCAACGAGTTCAATCACTTCCAAATAATCGGCCAACACCTCGTGTGCCGTCTTGGTGAGCAAAGCCAAACGGCGGCTGGCAAAAGGTCGCTCCAACACATTAGAGCGTTTTCTGTTTGGCTATGCACACTTTCGCGTTGCGCCGCTTTGTTCCCTCCCCTTCACTATTCTCCCCTCTCCCGCAAGCGGGAGAGGGGCGGGGGAGAGGGCGGTGGGGATGGGGTTGTCAGGAATCAGAAGTCAGATATCAGGTATCAGAAATGCGTCATTGCGAATGCGTAGGCTGGGATGGAATCGCGGTAGGGACGCTCATTACTGAGCGCCCCCCGCACAGAACCGTACGTGCCCAATTAAGGCATACGGCTCCCACCTTGGGTGGGTGACGGCAAATCGTTTATCTGGCCAAGGATGAAGGATGTGCGGCTTCGGCAGAAAGTCTCTCGCCAACGACCTGATCCTTGTCCATGTCGATCCATCCTTTTGGCTACGACGCCGTAGCGTCTGTCTCCAAAGAGCGGTTACATGGAAACGAAAGGTGGTTAGCGA
>Ga0209737_10001826_pt1 | contig 15028 bp, 8 predicted proteins | sample TergutCu122P3_FD_187284 | JGI IMG/M metagenome (GOLD analysis project Ga0209737, IMG submission 187284) | Cubitermes ugandensis P3 segment gut microbial communities from Kakamega Forest, Kenya - Cu122 P3 (SPAdes) (version 2) | ecosystem: Host-associated > Arthropoda: Insects > Digestive system >...
GGCAAGTTTGACAAAACCGCGCGGCGCACGTGTTTCCACCAGATAGTACGTCATAGCGCCCGTGACCTCAATCTGCGCTAAACCGTTGGCGTCGGTCGTAACCTCGATATCGTTGCCCTCGTGCCTAACAAACACGCTATCACGCGCGTTCTTCTCACTTGTCGCAATCTTAAACGACGCACCGGCAAGCCTTGAGCGGTCAGACGCGCTCTGCTTGATAATAGTAATCGTCTTAGGGTAAACCTCTCTCTGCTCAGTCGCCCTGCTCACGTTCTTGGGAAATACATGCACATCCCAGTTCCAGGTATACCCCAGCTGACCAGGCTCTTCGACAGGAATCTTTACCACGAACTGCTCGCTGAGCGCTTCGGTGCCTTGTGGCGGCGTCTCAGTCACCAGATAGAAACCTTTCTGCAAATCCGGTATGACGAGCACACCGTCCTTATCGGTGATACCTGAGAGTGCGGAAAACGCGGTGTCTCTCGGGGAATCCGGATGGGGGGCCGTCTTGGGCTCGACCCGAAGCCTCTCGATAGTAAAGCGCACACCCGCAACGGTTCGCGCATCACGAGGAACGTGTGTCTCATCGCCAACGTTACCGGTGCCCTCCTTGAGGTTCTTGTACTGCTGCGCCATGAACTTATGAATGGTCAGCGTTCCGGTTTGATTCGATTCGGGGAGAACGGAGGAGACCGCGAATGCCTGGCAGTCTCCTCTCCCGAACATCATCAATACCGTTAGAAGGACTAGGACGCCGAAGGGTGCAATACGCAGCGTCATCGAGTGGTTTGATGTGTGTCTATTCACTGTTCTATTCTCCCCTGTTACCAATACCGATTATCCTTCGAGCGAGCGCTTCTTGAGATAGCCGGTCGTAGCAACCGCCATGATAGTTATACCGATTACCGTAAAGAGCGCAACACCGCGACCACCGGTCAAGGGCAGCGAGAATGCCGGCTCATCGGGGTCGATCTCGTCGTTGCGGTAGTTCTTCACGATGACATCGGCGCGTACCAATGCACCGTCGATCCAGTTACCATCGCCATCAAGCTGTGATGCGTTTGCATCCGCACTCTTGGGCGGAAGCGTCACCGCGATGGTGCCCACTTTGAGCTGATAGCCCGGAGCGGTTGCAATCTCATGCAGATAGTACGTCGTGCCGAGCGTCTCATCGTAGGGAAGGTTGTAGAAACTCAGTCTGCCCAAAGCGTCGGTCGTAAGTTCGATGATGGCGCCACTCGCATTCTTGACGTAGTCGGCATCATCGCTGGGATTAGCGACCGTTGAGAGGCGGAACTTCGCGCCTGCAAAAGGCGCATCTTGGCTGGTCGTCTTGGTAAGAGCGATCAGTGTGGTGGGAACAAAGACCTCAGCCGTCGGCCAATCGCCCGTATCATCTGAGCCTGGTTTGATAACAAACGAGGTCACCACGTTTTTAATCGGAGCTGAACCTGCGACATTGTCGCCTGCTGTCGCACCCTTAAACTCGGTCGTCAGCGTAACGATGTAACTAGCCGCATCGACAGCGATCGCCTTATCGATACCGGCAGGGTTCAACTTCACTTTGAGCGGACCTGATCCATTGAGCAAACCGGTGGTAATAACCGCATAATCGCCATTTGTCAGTGTGCTGATCTGAGCACCGACACCGTCAAGCAACGCGACGGAGTCGACTGAAACAAAGCTGAAATACTCCTGAATCATATCGATGAGGTATACTTCACCATAGACGGCTGGCGTCACAGAATCGTTGCGCAGATCATGAACGCTTCCAACGTGATCGGGATCTGCCTTTTGATTGCGGAAGTCAGCCGTCACATCGAACTTGATCGTGTCGCCGACATTGAGTACCTGCGGTACTCCGTTGATGGTCTTCATCACCGGCATCGAGGTGGTTTGATTCTTAGGATATACATGGATGTCACGATTGTGTGCCGTACCATCCGCTTTCGTCATCGGTAATCTGATCAATGCGCTCTCGCAAGTGCTATGCTCTTCGGGAGTAACCGTCTCGACCAAAACGTAGTAGCCGTCCTCAAGACCCACAAAGACCGTCGTACCGTTGGTATCGGTAAGCTGTTGGTTCCCGAGCACGGTTGCCAGAGCAGGCATAGCCGTGACGGGAGGATTGCCCGCACCGTCTAGGGTGAACGTCACATTGTTATTCGTGGGGTTGATGACATGAGATACGTACTTATTACCGTTCTTGATGGCCGCATCAACATTAGCCATATTGAGTTTATACAGGGTAAAACCGGCACCTGGCAAAGGCTTGCCCAGCGCTGATGTATCGGTGAGCATCTCACCGGTGTACGTATTGGCCGTGACCGATCCTGCGGTACTTCTTGAGTATTTGTGCACCGTGATACTACCGAGTGGCACACCATATGAAGCGGTCACTGTAGTGCTCAGGAGCAACACAGCCATCAAGACAAGCAGGATCGCTCTGCCCAGCGGCTTTTTTCCTAAACCAATCATTAACTTTCTCCTTTTCGTATCTTTTTAGTTGAAATGTACGTTTCTTTTCGGTTCGTAAGAATCTATTACTATCCCACGTATATCTCACACATCTTTTCCCTCCTTTCGAGATCCTTCTTTCTATGTAGATATACGTAAGAAGCACTAGCAAGCACTAGGAGGGCCATGCCGATGAGGACGAGTATGTTCTGCTCTTCCAGGCCGGCAAGCGGTAGTGCGAGGGGGGTCGCATTAACAATCAGGTAGGCGAAAACGCCCTGCCCCTTATCTTGGCGGATGACCGCATTGGGCATGATGCCTTTACTCTTTGCAATGAAATTGAGTTGGTAGCCACCCTGGGCCGTATTAGGATTCTCTGCGATGACGCGCATGAGCCACTGACCAACCGGCAGTTGATACATCCGCGGCGAGGCAATCTCAACAAGTTGGTAATATCCATCCGAAAGCGGACCGACGGTGACCACTCCGTCGCTTCCCGAGGTGTAGAGAGCCTCAAGTGGGGGCATCCCGGCGGTCAGCACGCTCCAGCAAGCCCCGGGATTGGTGATATCGACGAGATCAGCCGGATCGCTTACATGATTGTGACCACCTGAGGTACATACCAGTTCAAAGAGTTTGAACTGCGCGCCCTCCAACACCTTCATCGTGTCGAAGGCATCCACTTTGGTGAAGCTGACGTCGGTGGTCGTCGGCTTTTCGCGATAGACGAAATAGACGGTGTATTCGCTCGTTATGTTTTGCTTGGTAGGTGCTCCGGACGAGTAATCGCTGCCACTCGCATTGGGGCGTGCCCAGTTGTGACCGACGAAGGTGTAGCGGTCCAGGTTCAGAGGTATGCCAGTATATGTTTTGCCCGATTCAACCATAGCAAGCGTGTCATCGTCGGTGAAATCACCGTTCTCATTGACATCGATCGGCTCGCCGTAAATATCGACGTGCTTCTCAATGATCGGGTATCTGAACGTGAAGCCGCTCTCACCCCACGTGGCGTACAAAGACATCCAGTAGTTCTGGTATCCATGACCGCTTTCGTAATAATCGTACGGTCTTTTAATCGCATAGAGTACGCCCAGATCGCTTGCATAAAGGGTACCGGCTGATTTACGGATCACCTGCTTAAGGCCACTTCCTGCCGGATCGCCGATGAAGACGTAGTCAGCGCGCGTGCCGGTTGTTCCCGTAGTATAGGTGAACCCCTTAAACGCAAAGGGTACTCTTACGAATCTGAGCGGAACGTTGAGGTTGCTCTTATTGTATACCACCATCATCTGGTTGGCGGAGACGGTATCGTGCACGAAATTGCCGTTGACGAAGTAGGCGTTTCCCTCGTTTTTATTGGCTTGGCTCGGTCCAGCGCCACAGTCGATTCCAGGCGTATTCGATATCGCCCGTCCAAAGCCGACGATGTCGGCAGGGACATCGATGGTAATAATAGGGTAGCGTACGAAGTTGCGCCCCGAACCAACGATACTGCCAAGGTCGAAGTCACCGAAAATCTTGCCTCCCGTAATCGTGACGTATCCTATCTTGCTGCTTTCGCCAACGGCGTGGTCCTTACCGCCGTGACCAACACACGATCCTCCATGTGATTTCAGATCCATGTCGCCACCGGATATAATCACATACGCGTAGCCGGGAACGGTGGTGTTATTCCCTATAGCGCCACCACCTCCGATCGCTGAGCCATATCCGGCGGTGTGGGCTTTAATCGTGCCACCGGTAATCGTCACCTCACCATTACCGTGCATGCCCCCACCAATTGCGGCACCGTGGCTCTGCAACGTCAGCACGATCGCAGTGACGTTACCCCCGGTGATAGTTACCTTTCCATGAGCTCCATAGCCCCCGCCGATAGCGGCACTATTACCTGCGCTAATGCGAGCGTCTACGGTTCCCCCGTTGATGGTGACATACCCGCTGAACGGTTTTTGTGCGTGATATCCGCTCCCCCCACCGATGGCTGCGCCGCCGGCAGCAGAGGCGGTCACCGCTCCCCCGTTGATGGTGACGCGTGAGGTGGCTGCATTGGAGCCACCGATAGCCGCATAGGTGGTGGATTTCTGTACCACGTTAAGGGTGCCCCCATTAATGATGACCTCACCGCTATCGGTATCATAGTTGCCTCCGATAGCGGCAGAAGACACGTTCACCGATGCTGTTAAGTTTAGTGTCCCATCGATACTGCCGGTTCCCTGAGATGAAGCACTATCGATGGTCAGTCTCGACGCTGTACCAACGATAATCTGGCTGTTTATTCCGGCGTTGCTCTCAACCATCGTGTTAGTGCCTGCCAACAACAGCTTCACCTTCGCCCCGCTGGTCAGATTGATGCTTAGGGCACAGTTGATACCGCTTAGGATGAGCGTCGTATCGACATCGGCATTTACGGTAATCCTGCGCGGGACTATCGTTGAGCTCGATTGATAGATGGTGTAGACGTGACTGTTGGCTCCATTGTTGAAAATAAGGTTGTTCGTGAGAGGCCATACGTCGGTATATGTCCAACCGGTGCCAGTGTTTCCGACAGCTAAGGTCGAGAGATCGATAAGATAAGCGGCGGTCGGCGCGATACCGGTGTTGCGCGGCGGTACATCTGCAAGTCCGGGCGGTTGAACCGTGCGGGTCTGCTCACTCGACGGTGCCGTCGTTGCTTCCAGAGAAAGCGTTACATCCCCTCCTGCAACCTGCGTGCTCTCCTGTGACATCCAGGCGAACTCCCCCAAATCTGCACTGAGCTCGTGATACGTCGTATTGCTCTTGTCTATCGATGCGTCCTCCCAAAGTGCATGGGCAATGTTCTCGATCCTCCTGGCAGCACCATCGTCACCGTTGTGCCCCGTTACCACGACGGTATAGGACACCTCGGCAGCGAGGATTACCTCATATGCCTCAAGTTCCCAGACAATCGTGCGCGTTGTCGGGTCATAGACACCCCCATGACTGATACTCTCATCCACGATAGTGAGCGCGCTAGGAACCACATTGATAAAGGAGATGGTTTTATTGTCATCGGAGAATACGCGATCCCACATTGAGATTCTATATTCGATTTGATCCCCGATTGCGACACGAACTGGCTCTTCTTCGCTTCCGTTCTGCTTCTCAGGCGATCCGTTTATGAACGCCTCAAGGGTGAGCTTTTCCAGTGCTGCGTTCGTAGGGAGACTCACCGCGGTCAACATGCCAATGACGGCAATGCCGGTGAGAAACAGTAACGCTATTCTCGTCAGTTCTAAGTCCTTCATCTTCCCCTATGCTCTCTTTCATAAAACCTGGGAATAACGCCCAGAGTACTCTCACAATTCTCTTATGATACCTTATTAGTATCATTTCTACCCATATGATATATTTTTAGTATCACTTATGCAAGAATGGTGCTGACTTATGCAGTATCTATGAACAAGCTATGAAGAGAGGGGTAATCAGGTGCTGGTAATCTGGCGTCTCACCAGATCGGCGAATATCCCGTTTTGCTCCATCAGTTGATTGTAATCGCCATCTTCGACTATCTTGCCCCCATCTAAGACAAGAATCCGGGTCGCCTGCTTGATCGTCGAGAGCCGGTGCGCGATGACGATCCTCGTGCACTTCAGCGCCGCCAGTGCATCGGAGACCTGCCGTTGCGTGATGTTATCAAGAGCGCTCGTCGCCTCGTCAAGCATCAGAACCTTCGGCTTCGGTGCTACGGCACGCGCAATCATCAACCGTTGCTTCTGTCCACCCGATATGCCTCCACCACCCTCGGCAATAACGGTGTGCATCCCCATTGGCATGGTCCTGATGTCATCGGCGATTCCGGCAAGTTCTGCCGCTTCCCACGCCTCGTCGAGCGTGAGTTGCGGGGCTGATATCACGATATTGGAAAACACATCGCCCTGGAATAGCTTTCCATCCTGCATGACGGTACCTATATTGCGCCGAAGCGATTTCAAATCAAGTGACGAGATATCCTGGCCATCGTAGTACACCGCTCCCTTGTTCGGCAACTCCAACCCCAGCAATATGCGCATCAACGTCGACTTCCCGCAACCGGTCGGACCGACGATCGCCACGTATTGGCCCGGACGTATCTTAAGCGAGATGTCATCGAGTATCATCGGCATCGTTTCGCTATACCTAAAGGAAACGTTGTTGATCTCGATGCCGCCGGACAGCCGTGTGACAACCTTTTTTCCCTCGGAGGATTCGGGCATCACCTCAAGCAGCGGCTTCATGAACTTCATCTGCATCGCCACATTACCGATAGTAAGTGCCGTGCCGGTAAGTGCGAGAAACGCGCCGCTGACCATCCCATACGCTACGTTAAACGCCATATAATCCGGCATACTGACGCCACCGGCGGCGGCGTAGTAATACATCACGATTATCCCTATCAAACTAATCGACATCGCGAGTGCGGAAGAGTACTTCACCAGCAGCGGAGGTGCGTATTGAAGTGTAGCCGACTTGACGTAGACGTCGGACCATTTCGCAAACGCCCTGCGCTCGCTGCCCGAGAGCTTAAGCTTTGGCACACCGCGGATGAGAGAGAATACCAACCCGCTCTCCTTTGCAGAAGCCTCCATTGTCTTTTTTGAGTGACTGAACTGCGCGAACGAGGTCAGAACGGATACCGTCAGAGACACCGCAATTACAACCATCGCCGGGATGACCAGAACGGAAGCATAGAGAAATATCTGTCCTACATAAACGAGAGAGAACAGTGAGGTCATCGTGATGACCAACGAGGCACTAAACAGCACGGAGCACACCCGTTCTGCCATACCCAGCCGCTGCGAGATCTCTCCCGCGCTATGGTCTTTGAAAAACCGTGCCGGCAATGCAAGTACCCGCGCCATCATTGCCGCTGACACCGAGGAGGCGATGCGCGTATTGATTCGTGCTGAAACCAATCCCGATGATGTCCGGATAAACGCCGAGGATACCGACACACCGATCAGCATCGTCACCGCAGGCCACACGGGTATGCTCCCTGCGCTATACTGCGCGCTTTTGAAGAGCTGATTGACAACGAACGGTACCAGCATACCAACCAGCGTCAGCGTCAGAGTAAACGCCGCTAGCATGACGATATCTCCGATATTCAAAGCCTGCAGGCTGTAGATGATGAAATCCTTGGCGGTTATCTCTTTTTGTGGCAGCGGCTTGTAGAAGCAGACCGCATCCTCATCGATGCGTGCGGCCACCTCTTTGGTGACGACGACGCGCCGCCCCTGCCGATAGTCATAGTAACTGTATCCGGTTGATTTACGCGGGATAAGCGCGACCACGTCACCGGTTTCCTTGAGTGTGGCAAGCATCGCGCCGATAGCCTTTCGATACCATACATCGGTCAACTTGACCGTGCGACGCATGATGCCCTCAGGGTTTAGTAGATAATCCATCTGATCATTGATATCGGTGATATTGTCAGGAAGTACCCGCGGCTTTATATGATAGAACTTGAGAAGCTCCTCGATAGCGCTCTTGGCTTTCTCGCGAGCAGCCAGATCGTGCAGAGGAACGTCGCCCATCACCACGCCGGAAAGGTTTACAAAACTGCTCTGGAACTGCTCGGCGTCGGTCTTGATCCGTTGCTTTATCTGCTTGTCGTGAATGCCCATAACAATCCTGTCCCCCCTCCTACTCCGTCGAGATGAGCCGCAGGTACAGCCCCTCTGCCTTCATGAGTTCATCATGAGTTCCACGCTCGATTATCTGACCTTTATCGAGAACGATTATCTCGTCGCAATCGCGAATGGTAGAGAGCCGGTGCGCGATAACAAGACAGGTGATGCCCCGGTCTGTAATGTGCCGGACCGTCTCGTATTCGGTCTTGGCATCAAGCGCGCTTGTCGCCTCGTCAAGAATGATGATAGTTGGATCGGCCGCCAGAGCGCGCGCAATCTCCATACGCTGGCGTTGACCGCCGGAAAAGTCACTGCCACCTTCAGCCATCGTGTACTGATACCCACCGTCTCGACGCATGATGTCCTCATGCAAACGAGCATCGCGCGCCGCCATGATCATCTCGAAGTTCTCGATGGAGCTATCCCACATCTTGATGTTGTTCGCGATGGTATCGGCAAACAGGATGATATCTTGGTCGACGACGGCAAGAGAGCTGGTAAACTCCGCACGGTCTATCTCGTCAAAATGCTTACCGTCATAGAGTATCTCGCCACTCCAGGGTCTATACATCCCGCTGATGAGCTTTGAGACCGTCGACTTTCCGCAACCGGAACTACCGACCAATGCGATCCTTTGTCCCTGCTTAATACTCAAGCTGAACTCATGAAGCAGTGGCTCTGCCAACGGCGAATACCCAAAGGTGATGTTCTTCAGTTCAATATTGCCCTGCAGCTTATCATATTCGATAGCGTCGTCATCTACATCGAGTCGATCCTTGTACTCGACATCGGGCTTATATGCCATCACGTCCTCGATGCGCTCCATATTCGTCTGCATCTCCGTGATGCTTTGTCCTACCCCGATAAACTGATTCACCGGACCGTTGAATTGCACCAGATATGATTGGAATGCAAGCAACATACCTGCGGTAAAGTGACCTTGTATGACAAGAAGGATTCCCAAAGCCAGAATGCTGTAGTTGATTATCTCCGAGACCACCATCGGGATACTTCCTACGTACTGATTGAGTCTCTGCTCCTTCTCTTCCATCGCATATGATGTCGCCTGATAGCCCGACCACTTCTCAAAGAAACCGTTCTCGGCACCCGCCGCCTTGATCGTCTCCATCATTTCGATACCGGAGAGCTGTGCCGACATCATCAACGCCATTGACCTAGAGCGTGCGCCGGACATTCCGACTCGTTTTTTCGAGATATAACGTGCGGTCACTATGTTGATTGCGACACCCGCAAGACCGACCAATGTGAGAGGCAGACTGTACTGCACCATCACGATAAAGTAAAAGATGAGCATGATGCCCTGCAAAAACAGCGGGGCGAGTTGACCGACGACACTGCTCGCGATGTTTTCGTTGGACGCTTGCCGAGAAGCGATATCACCCGCCATACGCTGGGAATAGAACGACAGGGGAAGTCGCAGGATATGCCAAAAAAACGTTGCGTTGGCAACGATGGCGAACTTGCCCTGTAATTTCAAAAAGTACGCCGCCTCAAGAACTGAGACGACCAGCCGCACCGCCGCGATTCCTAGCATGAGGAGGGTAAACGGAACGAGCCACCCGGGGTTGTGACCGGGCAACAAGACATCCATAAAGACCTGTGAGAGAGCGGGGTTTATCAAGTTGATAATCGAGCCTATTATGGTAGTGAGGATAATGAACGCAAACATAGGCGCGCTTCCACGCAGCCGTGTTTTGGCAAACGACCAGACCGATTTTGGCTTACCGCCCGGCACAAACGTCTCGTCCGGCTCCATCAAAAGACAGATACCAGTAAACGCTTTATCGAACTCCTCTATCGTTACCTTCGTCTCTCCTCTGCCCGGATCGTTAAGAAGCGCGTGCTCACCCTTGAATCCCTTGCAGACCACAAAGTGGTTAAAGTTCCAGTGGATGATGCAGGGGAAAGTGCCGTCACGGCGCAGATCGTCAGGCTCGAATCGATACCCTTTGGCTTTCAGCCCATACCGGCGCGCCGCTTTGAGCATATTGCCGGCGTTGGAGCCATCACGCGAGACTCCGCAATCGGCACGCACCTGCTCCAGCGGCAACCACTTTCCATAGTAGGCGAGCACCATCGCAAGACAGGCGGCGCCGCATTCCAGAGCCTCCATCTGCATGACGACCGGTGTTTTCGCCACACCACCCCGAGCAGGTTGTTTGTGCGCCTTCTTTCTCATCGGGCAAAGATAAACTCTATCGGTCTTACGACTTCTGTTATCAGCTCACCGTTGGGATTTGGTCGCGTAACCTCCACCCCGCCAAAGAGCGCCCATACAAAGAGCGTAGAGAGGAGGATAACGCACGCCGCCAGAATCACCCACACGCTGGGCGAACCCACCCGTATGTAATCGGTGAGTTGCTCCGGCGATGAAACGCGATCGATCGCCGCTTTTCTAAATATCTGCTTTTGCTCCATATCGTTTCACCATTTCCTGACTGTACGCCCACCAACAGGCACAGCATCTCTCGCGGGGATTCTATTCAAGAATACTCCTCGAGACTTTCCAGATCATAGGTATCGTCGGCCTCAATTCTTCCCTAACCTAATGGTAGCGCATTATGAATCGATGATTCGAGAGTATATGCCCGACCGGCCGATCAGCGGTTGCGGAGCATCAGATAATTGCTTTCCTAAGAGTAAGGATATTCTTGTCGTCGGCACGCTGATACTCCACTGAATCCATGATGTTTTTGACCATGAATATGCCCAGTCCGCCCGCCTCCCTCTCTTGAGGTGGCATCGAGATATCGGGGTCCTCTTTCGCAAGCGGATCGAACGCTATGCCACTATCCTCAATTTGAATCGTTAGGTCCTCGCCTATCGTAACGCGAACGATGACTTCGCCGCTTCCGGGATGGTATGCGTAATGTGCGATATTTGAAAACACTTCATCGATGACGATGCCGATGCTGTTGCGCATCTTGGGCGAACAGCCGGAGATCCGACTCTCTACATAATCTTGGACCAGCGCCATGTTCTCTAACGTCGCCTCAACGACAAGCTCGTCAGAGGCAGGCCGTTTACCAAGGCCCTGGTACCGAAGCACAAGCACGGTGATGTCGTCTGCCTGATCGACCCCTTCAGCGAATTGATCTATCTCTTGTTTGAGCGATTGCGCGAACCGGCTCAGAGGCGCGCCATCGTGACGGTCCACCGCCTCGAACAAACGCTCTTCGCCAAAGAGTTGATCAGTGCGATTCATCGCCTCGGTCACCCCATCGGTATAGAGGAAGATCTCGTCGTTCGCACGAATGAGGAACTCGTCTTGCGCGTACTCACGGTTTTTCGCCAAAGCAAGCACAAACCCGCTCTTAGTCCGTATCTTATCCCATACGCCATCTTGTTTCGCCAATGGCGGATTGTGCCCCGCGTTGACGTACGTAAACCGCCCGGTAGGTAGGTGCAGATAGCCAAGAAAAGCCGTGACGAACATCCGGGCTTCGTTGCCTTCGCACAATAGGTTGTTGACCGTTTCAAAGACCTCTTTGGGGCTCATGCCACTTTGCGCTTTGCTTTTGATGAGCGTTTTTGCAATCACCATGAAGAGCGCGGAATGCACCCCTTTGTCCGAGACATCGGCGATAACTACCGCAAGCGTATCCTCATCGATGAAGAAGAAATCGTAGAAATCACCGCCGACCTCTTTTGCGGGAATCATCGACGCGTAGATGTCGAATTCATCGCGATCGGGAAACGGCGGAAAGGTGCACGGAAGCATCGAGGATTGGATTTGGCTGGCTATGTGCAGCTCAGCCCCGATGCGCTCCTTGGCAGCGGTGACCGTCTGCAGATTGGCAATGTACTCCTTCAGCTCAAGCGCCATCCTGTTGACCGAGCGCCCCAGCTCTTCGATCTCATCACCGGTATGTAAGTCGATGATGTGCTCCAAATTGCCATCCGCAATCTGGCGAACCCCTTCTTGAAGTGTCGTTACCGGCTGGGTCAATGCGCGGGCGAACTTCCGTGACATATAGCCGGTGAGCAGAACCGCGCACGCAACCACACCCAAAAACGCGGACACGACCGTCACGATAATCAAATCAATGTCACGCAACGCCTCGTTCATCATGGTTATGATGCGCCCCTCGCTTGCCAGAGCAGGCGCGATAACCTCTTCGGCCTCAATCGCAACCACAAAGCTCCAGGGTAACGTCTCTATCGGCGCATACGCGATGAAGTACTCTGTGCCGTCCATCTGTACGCGCTGCGCGCTGCTTTTTCTGGCAATCATGTTTTGCGCAGCGTCGGCAAGATCTGCGTTGTCGCTGTTAAGCCAATCCTCCCAGATCACGTTTCCTTCAACGTCCGTCTCCATGTTTTGGGAGACTACGATCTGTCCTTGCTCGTTCACGATAAAGGAATACTGGGTCTCACCCGCGCTGTACCCGGTATTCGATAAAGCCTCATCAACCATGAAGATAAGGTTTTGCGATGTTGCGGCGACCCCCGCGATGTTGCCCTGCGCATCGTAATACGGCATAGCGCACGCGATACTGAACTCCTCGGTACGCACAAGTCGATATACGTCAGTCCACGTCAGAGCATTATTCTCAACGGTCTGTATATACCACGGGCGTTGACGCGGGTCACTGAAAGCCGGTTGCTCGTGAGCGTAGTGATCGACCATGATAAAGTAGCCCTGCTCGGAGCCGATAAAGTAAGCAACCTCGGTTCCTTTGTCAGCGACACCGAGTATCACGTCTGAGATATTGCCCATCATCGTGACGTCATCCATTACCGCGTCGATGTCGACGCTTTCACCCCATATGAGCTGAGCTGAAGGACGTCCCCCATTCGCAGGATCGGGCGGCGCCACCGGAGTCGGCGTGTACTTATCAGGGTTTTGCACAATGTCGCTTGCTGATGAAGCGATCATCTTCGTCGTCAACTCATAGGTATACATTATCGAGTCGATGAGGGCCGCGGAGTGCTCTGCAGACATAATAAGATTGTCGATCATGCGCGCTTCAAGCGCCTGACGACTGTCCTCTGCGGCAGCTTCACCTAATGTGGCGTTGATGGTAGCGGTATTGGTGCGCAGCAGCAAGAGACCGGCGATCGCGACTATGCCAACAGCGATGACCGCAACTAAGGAGACCCTCAGCGTGAGGGTGGAGACCTTTTTGCCTATAGATGCTTTCTTCACTGTACGTCAGCTCCGCTGTGACCGTCGTCGTAACTGTGGCGACTTACTGTTCAATCGTAAGAAAATCGACAAAGCCCGTCATCTCGAATATTTCCATGATGTCATCGGTGACACCGCGCAGTATCATCTCCGCGCTCTTCGAAGTCGCAGTCTCATAGCCGGAGAAAAGGACGCGCAATCCCGCTGATGCCACATATTCGACCCCCTGAAAATCGAGTATCACCCGACTGGATTGGTCAAACGCCGGCATCAGTTCATCTTGAAGCTGTTGCGAGGTAATCGTGCTCAACTTGCCTTCGATTGCAAGAATGATAGCCTCGTCTTCCTGTGTTTTGCGAATCAGCATCGCCTGCCCCTCTCCGTGCCCTCTTTCTTTGAGAGTAGCATAAAAAGCCAGTCCAAATAAAACGGAGCCCCGAAGGGCTCCATCTATTCTGTCGCTTTTATAGAAGTACTATGACTTATTCTTTTTGCGACGAGCAAGAAAACCGGTGGTCACAAAAGACAGAGCTACGAATACACTTGCGAATGCACCCATGAGCTTCGTGGCGTCGCCAGTCTTAGGAGTGACGGGTGAAACAGGCTCCTTCTTTTTCTCGGCCTCCTCCTCTTCCTCTTCCTCAGGCTCAAGCTTATCGATTTCATCAAACTCAATGTGAGTCTCATCACGATCGCAGACGCGAACCCGCTCGCCCTTCTCGTCAACGGTAGGCTCTTTTGTCACGACCCACTCGCCCCACAGATGACCGAGGGCGGGGAGGACCTCGTGGTCGAGGTGAGCCTCGTTATTTCCGCACAGACGCTCCCGATAACCATCGTCTTCACAGGTAGGCTCAGTGCCGCCCCACTCTCCCCACGCATGACCAATTGCCGGGATAGCCTGCGTCTCGACTGTGTTCCACTGACCAGTCCTGCGGTCTTGCCCACAGCTGTAGCAATGGCGGGACTCCTCGCCATCAACCTCACAGCTCGGCGCAAATACCTCAGTCCATGGCGACCAGTTATGGTTGCCGTTTGGCCGAGCCAAGGCCGTTGCAGGCATCATCATGAGTATAAGTGCGGCGATTACAAGCACTAATACCGATGGCTTACACAAAATACGTTTCATTTTCTACTCCCTTTGTCTAGGAAACATTAAAAGACCTTTTCTACTCTACCATACATAGTGCGCATCATGTACAATTTCGCGAAATTGTTTACAGCCGAAGACAAAACAAAAAGTGGCGGGCTCACCGATGAGTCCGCCACCCTGCTGAAATCTTTATTTAAAAGCTACGGGCGCGCTTTGCTTTCCCTGCTTCTGCGACCGACCACCCGTGAGCCACCGGCAATCACAAGCGAGAAGCCCAGAAGAAGCAACTGCACAAATATATTGACGGTATCACCCGTTGACGGACTCTTCTTCGGATACTTCTTATCCTTGGTGTCAGTCTTCGTGTCGTCCGGATCGTCCGGATCGTCTGGATCGTCGGGGTCTTCCGGGTCAACTTCTATAAGCTTCCATACTGCCGTGAGTTCGACATCATCGGTGATAACGAACTCGTCACCCTCGACATAGATATTGATTCCATCGGTCCAGCCAACGAACGTATAGCCAGCCTTGGCAAGAGTGCCTTGACCGAGAACGGTCACGGTAGTGTCCTCGGAGTAGTAGTTGGAATCTACCGGCGCCTGACCGCTGGTCGCCCCATCATCAAGATAGGTTACACGCTTCCAATACGGGTCGGTGTAATCCGCATTCCAGACCGCCGTCAATACCGCTGTGGCAGTA
>Ga0209737_10001827_pt1 | contig 15024 bp, 14 predicted proteins | sample TergutCu122P3_FD_187284 | JGI IMG/M metagenome (GOLD analysis project Ga0209737, IMG submission 187284) | Cubitermes ugandensis P3 segment gut microbial communities from Kakamega Forest, Kenya - Cu122 P3 (SPAdes) (version 2) | ecosystem: Host-associated > Arthropoda: Insects > Digestive system...
GCTACGCCCAGTATGTTCGTGGCGCCGTACGGCACGACAATGCGGCGCATGTAGGTGTGACGCCAGTAGTCCCAGGTGGTTTTCCTTGTTTCCGGATGAACAGGAGGCCACGGCGTGCTGTTGAAATAACGAACAAATTGCAGACCGCCCGATGTCATCGGCAGATCTTCTTCGCGCTGCATTTTGTTCATCAACGCCGTGTTGATCGGGTTGCCAACCAGATTGCAGCTTGATTTTGTCAACCTGGAAGCCCCTGAGACTCCGGCGCCCGACATGCCGCTGAAACCAGAACTGATTCCCCCGTTTCGTCCAACGGTTTCGCAGCGATCGGCGGGAAGGTACCAGCATTCGAGGTCGCCATTGCTTTTATATCTTGTCCGCGTTCCGGTGGGGCATTCGAGGCGGCGCTGTTTTCGTGCGATGGTTCTGAACGGGAAAGTGTTGGAGCAGTTTCCGAGGTTGTCCTGAGTCGTAATGATGAAATCAACAGTCCTGAAATCTCTTATCAGGGTATCATTCTGATAAAGTGGGCCTTCCGGCTTTCCCGTATAACAATAACAAAAAATAGAATCAATGGTTTGCCCCCAACCACTGTCAACGGGGCCTTGCACATCACAAATAGAATTGAAACGCTCTCTAACGTAGTTGTCGCTGTACGGCACGACATCTTCGTCATAAACAGGGCGCTTAAAATCACACCATGATGCACCAAACCCCCCAGGAATCCATTGACCATCCCTGGCTCGACACCAAGCTGACAGGTCTGCGCTCCAATAATAGGGGTAATCGCTGCAGAGATCGTAACTCCAAGCATCTTCGTCTGCGCCTTCTCCAGAACCAATCGGAACTGGAACGGGCGGCACGCAAATGGCCTGACCGGGAACACCGCCATCACTGTTCTGGCCGATGCAATCGGTGATGGCCGCGTGCGCAGTTCCGGTAAACAGAATGAAGAGAGCGGTGAGCGAGAAAAGCGCATTCAGAAATGTTTGATATCTCATCTTCAATCTCTCTTTCAGGTTTGTCAGCATTTGTTTCATGGTTCTCTTTCGTTCTTCGGTTGGTTCGGTTGCCGCTTTTTTTGTTCTGCGGTTTTGTTTAGCTCAGGCCACTCGCATTATTGCAGCGCTACGTTGATGCTTCCCAATACGCCGCTCGGTGGCACGACCCGCACGGTGTAGGTTCCAGTCGCCGGAAGGTTGTTCAGGGTCAGGACAGTCGAGGTTCCCGCACCGCTGCCGTAGTAGAGCCAGGTGGAAGTTTGTTGTGCGCCGCTCGGTCCGTAAACGTAGACGTAGGTATAACCAACGAAGGTGTTGCCGCTCATGTGCAGGTTGACGTTCTGCCCCGCTGTTCCGTTGAAGGTGTAGCTCGCCGACTGGCCTATCCGCGTTGGAGCGAAGGTTTGGGCGGCGGCGTTTGCTACCAGTGTTCCAGATGCGTCCTCGGTCAGAAGAAGGTCGAAACTCGCGGTGTTGTTCCCCGGTTCGATCAGGATTTTGTAGGCGCCTGTTGTCGGCAGTTGACGGATCGCAAATCCCGCCGCCGGGGTCGCATAAGACCAGAAGCTTTCCAGTGTGCCGCCATCCGGCCTGAGGACGGTGATGGTGATCCAGCCGCCTGCCGGGGTGATGGTCAGATCGCTCAGCCCCAGCCCGAACCATTGGCCTGCGGTTCCTTCAAAGGTGTAGCTGGCGTTTTGCCCAGTTAGCAGGTTGACGGTCTGTGCCGCGCTGCCGGGTGTCAGTGCTCCAGTAGCTTCGGCCAGCAGGGCTACGTTGACGCTTCCCAGCTTTCCGTTCGGCGGTACGACCCGCACGGTGTAGGTTCCAGTCGCCGGAAGGTTGTTCAGGGTCAGGATCGTCGAGGTTCCCGCACCGCTGCCGTAGTAGAGCCAGGTGGAAGTTTGTTGTGCGCCGCTCGGTCCGTAAACGTAGAAGTAGGTATAACCAACGAAGGTGTTGCCGCTCATGTGCAGGTTGACGTTCTGCCCCGCTGTTCCGTCAAATGTATAGCTCGCCGATTGGCCTATTCGCGTCGGCGCGAAGGTTTGGGCGGCTGCGTTTGCGGTCAGCGTTGCTGAGACGTCTTCTGTCAGCAGAAGGTTGAAGCTCGTGGCGTTGTTTCCCGGTTCGATTCGGATTTTGTAGGTGCCTGTTGTCGGCAGTTGGCGGATCGCAAATCCCGCCGCCGGGGTCGCATAAGACCAGAAGCTCTCCAGTGTGCTGCCGTCCGGCCTGAGGACGGTGATGGTGATCCAGCCGCCTGCCGGGGTGATGGTCAGACCGCTCAAGCCAACGCCAAGCCATTGTCCCTGTTCGGCGAAAAATCCGAAACGAAGCGATTGGCCGGGAATTGCTGTTTCGAGCGGCAGAGGGTCAGTGTCCACCTCAATGATCGGGTCACGATCCAGGCGTACCGATAAATCGGCGGAGCCGTTGCTCCCAACCGACAGTGAAAGAACGTAGGTTCCGGAAACGGGAACAAGAGGGAGGGAGATGGTTGTCGCTTGTCCGGTGATCGAAGCGCTTTTCCATAGTTTTCCTGTTGTGTCGTAGAGGGAATAGCTGATGGAAGCGGTCGATGGGTTTTTGACGATACCGGATAAATGGAAGCTCAACAAATCGTCGGCGTCGGCTTCAAAGATCAGGACGGCTCTTTCGCCGGAAGCGATGTTGATGGCTTTGCTCTGTCCGATGGCGATAGGTGTAAGGCTGTTTCCCGCGCAGGTGATGCCGCTGCCGCTGGGCGGGACGAAGAAAATCCCTTTGCTGTTGGCTGTTCCGCTTGGGGTGGCGACTTGAATGTGGCCGGTCGCCGCTTTGTTGGGCACGCTGAAGGTTAGCTCTGTGGAGTTGAGGACGTTTGTGTTGGTCAAAAGACCAGCTGTTCCGGCTTGGGTGGCTCCCGGCGCAGGATCAAAGTTTTTGCCCTTGACGGTGACGAGGGTTCCCACCGTTCCGCAGTTCGGGGAAAAGCTTTCGATTTCGGGAACGCCGTAGTGGTCGGTGACGGTGAAATCGGTGGCGGATGTGGCGGTGTTCGCGCCGACGTCAACATGGATCGGCCCTGTGGTTGCGCCGACGGGGACTTTGACGATGAGTGAGGCGCTGGTGGCGTGAAGCACGACGGCCTGGGTTTCGTCGAAGAATACGGCGTTGTCGGAAGGCTTGGCGCTGAATCCGCTGCCGTAGATCACGACATCGGCGCCGACCGGGCCGGAGGTCGGGGAGAAGGAGGAGATGGTCAGCGCTATTCCGGCGCGTTGTATGGAGATGATGTTTCCGACGGCGTCGTAGTGGTATTCGACAGCGGTGTTGGCGGCGGCGGTGAGGGAAAACGCCAGAAGAACGGCAGCGGCGGTGTTCAGGAAAAACGAGCGGAGGCGGTCAAGCATGGGGTTCCTCGGTGTGCGGGGTTATGGGTTGTTTCTTGTGTTGCGGGTTTATCTCAAAATCGTTGAACGGTTAGCGCCTATCTCTATCGTCGAAGGGATGATGAAGCCCCCTCTCCCGGCCTTCGGCCACCCTCTCCCGCAAGGGGAGAGGGATGAAATGAGCGGCGCTTCGCGCCGGGAATGGCTCCCCGGATGGCGCTTCGCTTATCCGGGCTACGGTTGCTAAAAACCCCTCTCCCGCAAGTTGGAATTTCACAAAGTGAAGCGCCATCGGAATAAAGAAGATTTTTGCATCAAGGGCTATCTTCTTTCATGTGAGACAAGGCGGCACTAAAGATTCCTTAGTGTTAAGCCAACATTATCCTAAGATCATCTTAGTCTCTACAGCGGAGACTACGAATGGCTGTCTTCTCGAAGCGTCTCAAGGAAGCAAGATGCGAGGCTGGTTTGTCTCAGGAGCGGCTTGGCGTGCTGGCGGGGATTGATGAAATGTCGGCAAGCGCTCGGATGAATCAGTACGAGAGGGGCAAGCACGAGCCGGATTTCTCGATGGTGGGGCGAATTGCCCGCGCGCTGAATATGCCCGTTTCCTATTTTTACGCGGAAAACGACGAGGAAGCGAAGCTGCTAACGTGGTTTCATCGGCTCGGGGCGGACGAGAAGGAAGAGTTGATGCGGAGGGTTGACTTAAATCAAACGGCTTCAAAGCAAGGACAAAAATGTCCTCTTTTTTCTTGATGTTATGGATAAAATTGTCCACAATCAAGCCGTAAAAACACGCGGAAGAAAGGAGGGAAACGGTGAAGCAAAGTGAGTTCCGCCGGTGGCTTGAAGAAAAAGGCGCGACATTTGTAGAAGGAAGCAAACATGCAAAAGTGAAGCTGAATGGAAAACAAACCACCCTCCCGAGGCACCCAAACAAGGAAATACGTGAGGGAACCCGAAAGGCGATAATCAAGCAACTTGGAATCAAAGAGTAATGCCACCCGAAGAAAGGAGAGAATGGTATGCGGTATCCTGTAAGCATTGAAAAAGATGGGGATGGATTTATGGTGAGCTTCCCGGATATACCGGAGGCTTTAACCTGCGGAGACACCTACGAAGAAGCATTAGAAATGGCGGCTGATGCATTAGTTACGGCAATGGACTTTTACTTCGAGGATCGCCGACCGGTTCCGGTTCCAGGCAAACCGGAGCGCGGACAAGCAACTATCGAGTTACCGGTTAGCGTGACAGCAAAGGTGTTGCTACTCAATGAAATGTTACGCCAGAACATTAGCAACGCCGAGCTTGCGCGCCGCATCGGTTCACAGCCAAGAGAGGTACAACGGATTGTCGATCTCGGCCACGCGACGAAAATCGACACGATCGCCAAGGCGCTCGCGGCTCTCGGAAAGCATCTTGATGTCAGGCTGAGGGTGGCCTGATGGTATAATGGTTTCGCTTTTTGAAGGCTGCTTGAAGAGGCGGCCACAAACAAAGAGGCCCCGGATGGGGCGCAACAACAATACCGCACCAACAATGCGCACCTGAAAGTGCGCACCTGAAAGCCCGACAGCAATGTCGGGCTTTTCACTTTTTATCCTGGCGGAAGCGGTGGGTGCTTTAGACACAGCGCAAAAGCCGTTCATCCGACGCTTACATTGCCATCCCCTTCCCACCCCCTTGCCACAATTCGGCTTACTTTGCCGACCTTGAAATCTTTGACTTAAATCAAACACCCTCTAAAAATAAACGCAAAAGTTTATTTTCCTTCTTGACAAAGTAAACGCATACGTTTATTATTTAATCACGGTAAGGCAAAAAAGAAAGGATGGCAAGTGAAACAAAGTGAGTTTAAGCGGTGGTTGAGAAAGCAAGGCGCGGTTTTTGAAGAGGGCAGCAAGCATACAAAAATCAAACTTAACGGAAAAACAACCACGATGCCAAGACACCCAAGTTTTGATATTGACGAGCCACTTAGAAAAGCGATTATTAAACAACTTGGAATAACAGAGTGAAGCCAGCCCCGAAAGGGGCTGGTAACTCAGCCACAAATTGAGAAAGGAAACGAATATGCGATATCCCATTAATATCGAAAAAGGAGAAAAAACCTTTGTTGTCAGCTTCCCGGATATACCGGAGGCGTTGACCGCCGGTTATACCCATGAAGAAGCGCTTGAAATGGCGGAAGATGCGCTGGTCACGGCAATGGACTTTTACTTCGAGGATCGTCGGCCTGTCCCGACACCAAGTAAACCGGCGCGCGGGCAGGAGACGGTCGAGCTTCCGGCGCTGGTGGCCGCCAAAGTTTTATTGCTCAACGAGATGCTTACTCAAAAAGTGAGTAACGTTGATCTGGCAAAACGCATCGGGAAACACCCACAGGAAATGCAGAGGATCACCGATCTCGGATATCAGACAAGCATTAACACGGTGGCAAAAGCTCTACGTGCGCTCGGGAAACATTTAGACTTTAAACTCACATCGGCATGATAACAAGCCCGCTTCGGCGGGCTTATTTTTCGACCGGCTCCCGCGCGCGGATGTGTTGCACCAGCGCCGCGCACCCAATCTGACACTGGCGGGCGCGCTCGAAAACGCTGGTGGCGTGAATCACGATTTCCTCGGCTGTCGCTCCCGGCTCCGGCTCACCGACAGCCGTGTAACTGCACCACCGCTGACACGCTTGTATCGCGTGCTCAGGGATCGGCTCGCAGGAGCGGGCGATAGGCGCTGATGTACAGGCTGAAAAGATCGTCAGAGAGAGGCAAACCATCAGCAGGCGGCAAAATAGGCGCATGATGCGATCCTTCAAAGGTGTCAGGTAGGGTGGTAGCTGCGGCTTTTATGGGGGCGCACCGCGGCCATTCTGGTGCGTTGTTTTTTTCAGCGTCGCGCATTTTTTTGAGAGCGGCATAATCTTGACGAAGTTTGGCATATTCGGCCTCGGTGATCAGCGATTTGTCTGAGGCAAAGCGCGCGATCATGCTGTCAACAGCAGAAACGTTGTTGCGCCAGGTCAAAGTGACGCGCAATGCCTCTGCCTCAGTTCGCCAGCGATCAGCGTCACAGGCGTTTGACGCCTGCCTGTAACCAAGCCAGCCACCGCCAGCAGTACCGACGGCAAGCGCGGCAATGGCCGCCAGTATCAGGTTGCGGATCATGGCTCTTCTCCCAAGCACATGCGGCGTTCTTTCTCTCGCCGGATTTCGAGTCCACGCAACTTCTTCCCGCCAGCGTACACCCAGCGCGGAAGCTCGTTGCAAGCCCCCTCGTAATCGCCAGCATTAAGTTTTTTTACCAGTGTTGACCGGCAGAAAGCGCCCTCTCCGACGTTGTAAATAAAGCTTACATAGGCATCATATTCGCGCTGCGCGAGCGGAACGGTCACACAGCGCACGATGGCGGCGCCGGCTGCTCCGGCATCGCGTATCAGCCGTTTTTCGGCTTCCTCGCGTGTGATCGTGTCGCCTATTTGGACGCCGGAAGTGGTGCCGTAGCCAATCGTTGGCACGCCGACAGGGTCGAGGTACGCTTCGCCGACGAACGCTTCCTCGCCAGCGATAAAAGCGATTACAGCGGCGCTCACAAGTATTCCGGCAATCGTCATGCGACCACCGTTATTTTTTTCTGACACTGAAAAACCTCCTGAGCTTGCCAAGCAACGTCTCTCGCTTTGGCGGTTCATCGCCAAGCCCGATACGGATGTCGCTGAAATTCAGATCGCTCCTTCGCTTTTCGCGCTCCCTCTCCACAGCCATCTGTCTCAAAGCACTGCGCACCTTCGGGATCATGGTAATAATCTGCATCACCATGAAAACAAATGTGGCGATGCCGACGATGATTTGAATTTCATGCGCCGTTACAAACGTTCCGACAACGCCGACCCCTGTTTTTGCAATAGCCGGTTTTTCAGAGGCCGCTACAACGATAGACAGTTTTTTGAATGAGAGCATGCTATATCTCCGGCCAATCGGTCAGCCAGTCGTACACGAGCAGGTCGCGCTTGTCGGTCATTTTGTCGAGGGCGCGTTTGTGCTTCTCGGACGCACGGGCGATTTGTCCGAGCAGGTCGCGGTAGGGGCTGTGTTTCTCCAGCACGCGGCGCGCCAATGCCCTGACGGTGATCCCGCGCGCTTGCGCTTCGCTGAACAGGAAGGGCGCACGGCGTCGCAATGTCGCGTTGGTCGTGGTGTCGCTGTAGGAAAGCACGATGGTGGCTTCCTGCGCTTTGACCGTCCACTCGGCGACCTCGGCGAATGACTCTCCCATCGCCGCGCGTGTTTTAAGCGTTGTCGCGTGATCCTTGATCTGCTGGCTGATGGTGTCGCGCAACGCTTCAAACGAGAGGTGTGCCGGTAGCGCAGTCGGCGGCAGCACGCCGCCGATATTGGTCGAAAGATACCGCTGGTAATCCGCCCATTCCGGGTGATGGCGGTGGATGATTTTGCCGGTCTGAAAATCGTAAACGCCGCCGACAACGAGGGCTTGATAGCGTGGGCTGTTCATGATGCTGCTCCGATCCACTCAATACCGGCGATACCATTGCCAGCCGTTATGTAGGCGGTGTTTGACGTTGCGCCTCGACCAATGGCTTCATCGCCGTTAATTCCTGCCAGTGCGCTGACCCCTGGCGTTGATGCAACTGCCCCCGATTCGCCATCTTTATACCACTGGGACAGCCTTAAATTCCTATGATGCGTCCCGGGCGAAGCATGCGACGACGAAGATCCAGACGGAGGAGCAACCCCGCCACGTCCGCCTTGCGCCGTGACTCCAAGCAAGGACGTATCGCCACCATGACCAGCAAAAACGCTGTTACTGCTCGCGGCGCTTAAATTGTTTGTGCCACCAGCGCCAACGACGACAGTTATCGGCTGCCCTACAGTTGCCCTCATTGGGAGAGCGATAATTGAGGCCGCACCGCCACCGAAGCTGTCTTGTAAGCCGTTTCTAGCGTGTCCACCGCCAGCGCCGGACGCGTAAATAATCAAATCTTCGACCGGAGCGATAAAGGTAAACGTCCCTGGTGTTGTCCACCACATGCGCCGCAGCCGCCCCGCATTGATAGTCGCGTTGTTGATTGCCGCAACCAGCGCGTTGTACTGCGACAACGCCGTCGCTGTCGGCTGCCTGCTGCTCACCAGCGCGTCGAGATTGTCAAGATTCGACGCTCGCGGATTTTTGACCAACGCATTCCAAAGCTGTGAAATCCGGTTTTCAGTATCGGGTGAAAATAACATTGCATGCCTCCTGTTAAGCGTAAGCCCACACCGACGACAAAAGATTGCCGCCAGCGTCGTAAGTGAACGTTAATGTACCGACAGCCGCCCACGTTGCCGCACTTCCGTCGCCGGTATAGTCTTCGGAGTAGTAGAGCGCGGCGGCTTGGCACAGCCCTTCGGCTGGTCCGGTGGTGTAATACGTCCAGTCAACACGCACGGCCACCGGGTCGTCAGCATTGGTTGCGATTCCGCGCGTTGCGCGTCCGTATCCATCGCGCGTGATCGTCGGGCCGTTCCAGCCGATGCCACCATAGAGAGCGGCGTTAAGATACATCGCGATCTGGTTGTCGCGGATTCCGTCAACTAGTGCCTGACGCGTCTGTGTAATGGCGGGCGTCGCCACGTCGAATCTGTTAAAAGGTCTGGTTGCCATAGTTAAACCCCTCTGAATGTCCATTTCACGCGGCCTGTGACTCGCTCACCGTACTGATCGCGCAGGTACACATCGAAGCTCGCCGTGCCGTCGGCGTTGATGGTGATTGAGTCGCGCTCCGGCGTGTAGTTTTCGGTTCCGAGATATTCCAGATCGACAGGGTTATCGCCGAGAAAACCCTTGTATCTGCCGGTCGTTCGCGCTGTGTAAATCCCGGTTCTGCCGACGAGTATTTCTCCGGTCTCCACGCGCGGAATGGCGGCAAGCGATAGCACTGGTTTTCCTGTCACCGTGTACGATCCGTCACTGGTGATGCGCAGCCGCGCAAACCGTGCCGGCCGTGACGCGCTTGCGCTGCCGCTGGTGCCGGTGAATTGTTCCCAGTCGATCATGTTGTTTGACAACTCGATGATCAGCGTGGCGCTGTCGTCGTGATTCGTGGTTGATGCGGTGGCCGTCCATGTGCCGCCGACAACGGTTCCGACGTCGTACAACTGGCTGACAAGCTCGCTCGTTCCAGCATCGTGCGGCAACGCCGCCACAACGCCGGACAGGTCTTCAAGTGTTCCGGTAGCCGGGTCGGCGTCAACGTGGCCGAAATTGATACTCTCTCCACGATCTGATGTCCAGCGCGTGCCAGGGTCGGCAAGCACCGTCCAGGCGCTTGCGTTCACCGTCGTTGTGATCGCCATCGTGAACGTGTCAACGAAGCGCGCGTCATCATCAAGGCTCACGGTCAGCGCCACAGCGCACGGGTTGACCGAGTAATTGCCGACGCTGTCCTTTGCTTTCACCATATAGACATAGGCGGATGGCGGCTGCAACGGCAGCGATGCGCGCGTCACCGCCGGCGAGGCGACAACAACGGCGGCTGCCCACAGAGTATTAAGGTCTTCCGGCACCGCTTCGCTTAAGTCGATGCCGGGATCGAGGATGCGCCTCACCTCGTAGGTTATCGGGTCAATGTCGAACGCTGGCGTCCAAGCGAGGTGCACCGTTCCGTTCACATCGAGCGCCTCGGTAAAGCGCTCGACGTCGCTTGGCGGCAGGTGTTTTCCGAGCACCGTGATGTCGATGGCGCTCCACGGACCGACGAAGCCGCGACATTTCGCGGCAACGCGAAGCACATAATGCCGTCCTTCCTCGACATCCGGCGAGATGAACATCGCCGAGAATACTGTTTGCAGCGGAACAACCGGCAGATTATCCGCCGTCAACTCAATCAGGTATTCCATCGTGAACGGCCACACAGGCGGCGTCCAGTTGGCGACGATGCGCGAAGTCACAGTACCGTTCGGACGCTGGAACAATCGTTCTTCCGCCACAAGGCCGGTAATCTCCGGTACGTTTGACGGGTCGGGCAGCGTGGTATCAGGATACTCAGGCTCAGGAAAAACCTCGTCGCAATACATCTGCGGCTGGTATTCGCCGCACTCGATCTTGTAGCGCGCCGGCCCGGTCAGCGTCGGCGTGTTTTTGACGCGGAACAGCTTTCCATCCGGGAACGCCGGATGCGGGAGCGAGATAACGTCTCCGGCCTTGATGAGCAGCCCGATGTCTTTCACCGACGCGGAAATATCCAGATCGCCGAGCATGAACTTCAGGCGTCGCTCGCGCGCCTCGCGTTTCGCCGCCGAGCGGTTGTTGATTCCGGGGAAGTTCACCGTGCTTTCGACAATGTCGATATTGTCCCAGCCGTCTTCCATCGGGTCGGGATCGTAAACGTCTTCCTGTTTGAAAGGGCTGCTGGCCGTGCTGGTGTAAACAGCGCGGATGACGGTCGGCGTTTCGCGCGTACCGCGTCGCCGAATTTTCGGAACACCATCGAGGTCTGCCGCCGTCAGCACAAACTCCGGCCCGTCAACAGGCCGGTCGGGTACGAGCTGCAAGCGCAACGAATCCGTGCTGTAATCGGCAACGACAAAGCACCCGGCGTAAGCGCGCATCGCTTCGACGATGGCCGCCGTATCCATTCTTTCCGTGATCGCCCAGTTGACCGTCCGGCGCTTCTGCTGGTCGGCGCCGGTACCGAGAATCTCGTCGCAGAAATCGGCAGCATCCTTGACCGATTCCCAGTCAACATCCTTTCCGTAGCCGTGGTCTTTTGACGACAGGAAATCAGCGAGACACAGCGCCGCGTTGTCTGACCACTTCCATGTTGCGCCGTCGTTCAAATCCTGCGTTACATCGCGCGGGTCAAAAACGCGCAGCCCCTTTATTGTGGCAATAATCCCTGCCGGATCGATGGCGCTGGTCGGCAAGAACTCGAATACCGAATAACACGTCCCCGGCAGCGCGTGGTCGAACGGCTGGCCTTTTGCCTGATACGCCGCTTTCAGGCGGGCGTCCGGCGTCGTCTGTGAGCCATCGTAGTGCCGCACCGTGATTGACGTCGGTATCGCCTCGCCGCTGTTGTTACACAATGCCTGCACACCGATGCATTGCTCGCACCAGAGTACCGAGAGAAACACCGTCGTTCCCTGCTCGACGCCGCCGAGGTAGCGCGCGCCGACCTGATCGACACCGTAAACAATCGGAACAACCGTGCCGATGGCGGCGATATTCGCTATCTGCCACTCTCGCGGTTGCGCTGCCGCGACACTGTTCATTGCTCCTGACGTGACTGTATTGCTGCCAGTCCACGGCGGAACGATGTAATCAGACCCTGCCGTGCCTCCACGAACGCTGCGAGAAGCGATCTCAAAAGGCGTCGGCGTCCGCGCTCCGGTTGGGTCAGTGGGGCCAGTTCTGCCCACACCACCTAAAGTAAATGTCCCGTCAGGATTGACGGTTATTGGAGAATTTGATACCTCCCACGGCTCCGGCGTCCGTGTCTCTCGCGTCACCATCTCACACCTCCCGCACCGTTGCCTGCATCGACGTCCACCATCCACGCGACGCCACTTTCCGCGGGCGACCGATGAACTTGCAGATGACGATTTCGCCGCGAAACGAAAGCTCAAACGGCGTAAACGGGTTGGCAGAATAGAAATCGAAAAGCTGTTGAACCTCGGAATCATTCAAAAAAGGATGCGTCAACGTCAGGCGCGCGATGCGCTGCCCAGGCCAGATCAGGCGTTCAGCCTCGATACCGTCCATCGATTCATCGAGCAGTCTTCCGTCCTTGTACGTCGGCCAGGTGTCGGCGTCGATAGGCAGATCAGGGTAGCGCGGCACGCTCATAAAGACCTCGTTTGCAAGGTGAATTTTCCGCCGGCGTAGTTGAGCGTCGTTCCGGGCGCCAGCAAGTACGGGTAATCGCTCTTGCTGACACGACGGCGCGGCGCGTAATCGCATCCAGCGTTCGTTGCCGAAATGCCGAGCGTGAAGCCCGTGCCGGTATCGTCCATGTTGTCGGTGAACGCATCGAGCCAAAGCACAGGCTCAGACGATAGATCGAACACCGCTGTGTACCAGATGCGGACGCGCCTGTTGGCGACCTTCAACCTCAAAAACGAAGCCATCAGAGAAAGATCAGGGTCATTCAGCGTCAGCGCGCCGGACTGCGAATATGGGTAAGCGTCCGTCCGCTTGATGGCTTTTATCGTCCCGCCCGTCCACAACTGGTTGCGCCACTCGACCGTGCCCCATGAACAGAAGCGATAAACCGTCTCGGCGTCGATCTGTACCAGATACCCGACTTCGGTAAAACGGCTTTCAGGCCGTAGCCTTTCTTCAAGCGCAGACATCAGTTCGCCTCCGATGGACGGTAGGTCGGCGTGATCACTTCGATGGCGACACGTTGCGGCACACTCGCCGCCGCCGCCATCGCCCTTGCACCATTGATGAGCGCACCGGCCACAGACGAACCGGCATCTTCGAGAATTTTTCCGGTACGCGCGCCGGAACCTTCCAGTTCTTTGCTCGCACCGCTTGTGTCAATGGACGCCGCCGCGCCTTCGTTGATCTTGTCGAGCGCGAACTGCAACGTCTCGATGTAACGATCACCGTTGTTTTCCTGTACATCAAGCAACGGTTTGAGCGCGTACTCGATCATCCGCGACATTTCGCCAGTGTCGCTGACGCCGCGTTCTTCGAGCAGCGGTTTCAATACGTACAGCGCCGTATCGACGGCCAGCGGCTTCGACGTGTTGATCGCTTCTTCCATGATCGGCTTTAACGCCGACAAGACATCCTTTGGCGCTCCGATATAATCTTCCGCGCTCTTGATGGCGTCGTCGATGCTGAATACGGTTTGCGCCAGATTGGTCAAAGCATCGGCGACGTTCTTGCTGGCAACATCGACGCCGAAGAACTCGCTCTGCGCAACGTCGATGCGGTCAAGTCCCATCGCCTCAAGCTCGTCGAGCTTTCTCAAATACTCTTCGCGCATCGCCCGCTTCTGGTCATCATTCAGCAAGCCCCAGGCACCGCTCATATCCCTCTGGATGGCGTTGATGAGCCGCGTGATTTCCTCGGGGTCGGTTGCCGTTTGCAACTCGATCCACGCCGCATCTGCCGCTTCCTTCAGCTTGTTATACTTCTCCTGATTGCTCAACCCATCCAATTCAAACGCGCGGCGCATGTCGGCAATACTGTCTGAAAAATTCGTCTTCATCGCCTCAAAAACGCCAGCCGTCTGTTGCCACAGCCCGGCCGCCTGCATCAGTTGCAGCGCCGCCCTACGGCCTTCCTCTGTGCTCATGTCCTGCGCGGCAACGAGGTCGCGGTACGCCTGCGCCGTGCGCGGGATCGACACGCCGATGGCGTCGAACGCCTCAGTCAGAATGTCCTTTGAGGCCGCGAACTGCTCGGCCTGCGTTGCGAACGTGCGCCAGTACGCATCGGTGATCTCCAGCAGCGCGTCTGCGCCGCCGGCATCGTCAACCAGCGCCTGCCGCGTTGCGGCGCTGTCAAGCCCAACCCCTGAAAACTGAATGCCCGTCAGCCTTGCCAGCCGGTTTGTTGCCGAAAACGTGTCGTGCAAACGGGAAATGGTTTCGTAGATCAATTCACCCGCATCACCGAGCGCCTCAAAATCCTCGACAACCAAACCGGTGACACCAAAAATCCTGTCCTGAATGCCCTTGATGTCGTCAAGAACTCTCAGCGACACGAGAATCCGATGCATCTCGCCGCCGAATTCTTCAGGATCGAGGTCTTTCAAATCGGAGACGAATTTCCCCCACCCTTCGCGGATCGATTCAACGGCGGTCGTCGCCATCTCGCGGTAAACGCGCGTCGTTTCCTTCGCCAGACGTTCCTCGATCTCATCCCAGTTGCCTTTGTCAGCAAGAACGATTTTGAACCACTTTGACCAATCATCACCAAACACATCGCCGAAGTCCTGCCCGAACTCCTCGAGCAATTCTTTCATTTGTTTTGGCACCTGGCCGATGGTGTTGTTGATGAGCAGGCGCATTTCCCTGTTCATCGGTGCTTTTTCGGTGTTCCATTTATCGCTGCGAAACCAGCCGCCCCGTCTTACAAAATCCTGATACATCTCTCCGTCGAAGCCGTCGAGAGAGAGGTTCCCCATCACACCGCCGCCGCGCGCCTCTGGCTTCTTGTGCCCGAACGCCCTGGCGACAAGAGATGAACCTGAAAGGATGGACGCCCATTTACCACCGACCCCAAGGCGTCTGAACAACGAATCGTTGAACATGATCGAGCTCAAGCCCAAGCCAAACGGATACTTCAAGACGTCCTTGTTGATGTCTGTTGTTTGTCCACCGACGCTCCACCCCTGCCTATAAAGACTGTTGTTAAGCATCATCATCGAGAGAGCAAACAGGTACGGATTGAACGACATCCCCTGCCCGCTGAAACTGAACTTCCCTCTGTTTTTCGTCCACCAAGCCCATTGGTTCATGCGGCTTTTTCCTGCTCAGTTTGGTTGTTGATCCACGCTTCCATAAAACCCTTGGGCGAAGCGTATCCGAGCGTAGAATGGCTGCGTCTGTGATTATAAAACGGTTCGATGTAATCAAACAAATCTGCTTTAGCTTCGTCTCGGGTGTTGTAGTGAGCGCCATGCACCCGTTCAC
>Ga0209737_10001828_pt1 | contig 15017 bp, 11 predicted proteins | sample TergutCu122P3_FD_187284 | JGI IMG/M metagenome (GOLD analysis project Ga0209737, IMG submission 187284) | Cubitermes ugandensis P3 segment gut microbial communities from Kakamega Forest, Kenya - Cu122 P3 (SPAdes) (version 2) | ecosystem: Host-associated > Arthropoda: Insects > Digestive system...
GATCGCCTCGACGAAGTGGTCGAGCTTTCCTGCCCCGCCGCTTGCGATAACGGGCAGACCGGTAGCGCGCGCGATTGCCCGCGTCAAAGCGATATCGTATCCGTCTTGGACACCGTCACAATCCATGCTGGTGGGCAGTATAGCACCAGCGCCTAAGCGCGCGACCTGACGCGCCCACTCGATCGCATCGATTCCCGTACTCGTTTGACCACCGGCGGTCATCACTTCCCATTTGTCTTGAGATGCGCTCGGGAATTTGCGGACATCTATGGCGACGATGAGGCGATCGGATCCGTGCGCTTTCTGTATCTGGGTAATAAGGTCCGGGTTGTTCACCACAGCCGTATTCAGCGATACCTTATCCGCACCCGCTGCAATCATCGCACTGGCCTCATCAAGCGTTCGCATTCCGCCACCCACGATGAACGGAACTGACACCTCCTCGCTTGTGCGTGAGGCGACCTCCAGCATAACCGGACGATCGTCGGTTGTGGCGGTGATATCGAGAAAGACGATCTCGTCCGCACCGGCCTTATCGTATGCGGCGGCCATCTCAACCGGATCGCCGGCATCTATGAGATCGACGAAATTGACGCCTTTGACTACCCGTCCGTCTTTAACGTCAAGGCATGGTATGACGCGCTTGTACTCCATCTGCTACCTGCTTTCCCCAAGTGTTTGAATCGACTCCGTCAGCGTAAAGTTGTTCTCATACAGCGCACGTCCCACGATAACGCCTTCGACCACATCGGGGCCAAGCGCACGTGCCTGTGCGATATCATCGAGCGTCGTGACGCCTCCGCTTACTATGACAGGAAAACCTGCGATCTGAGCAACCTCGCGGTAAGAATCAGCATGAATGCCGGTTTGCGCGCCGTCGCGTGCGATATCGGTAAAAACCAGATGGCGCAGCCCCAGGTCGCGAAGCTGGGCGGCCAGCTCTGCTGCCGGCACTCCACTGCCTTCGCGCCAGCCCTCTATCGCAACCAGCCCATCACGCGCATCAATGCCCGCGACGAGCTTCTCGGGTCCGAACGTCTCCACCATCTCACGTACCATATCCTTATTGTTCACCAGAGCGGTACCGAGGATAACACGGTCGATTCCCGCGTCAAGCAGTCTTTGTGCGGTCTCGACCGTGCGGATTCCTCCACCCACCTGGATGCGCACATCCGGAAAGGTCGCGGTGAGGCGAGCGATAGCGTCAAGGTTGACCGGCTCTCCGCTGCGTGCTCCATCCAAGTCGACGATATGAATCCACTTTGCGCACTGGGTCACCCAGAGTTCCGCCTGAGCAACGACATCGTCGTTATACACCGTCACCTGATTGTAATCGCCTTGGTACAGGCGAACCGCCTTGCCGCCCAGCACATCGATTGCGGGAAAGATATACATTACAGCGCTCCCTTCGTGCTGGGAACGCCTTGTACCCGCTCATCGATGGCAAGCGCGATGCGTAATGCACGCGCCACCGCTTTGAAAACCGCCTCGATCAAGTGGTGAGCGTTAGTTCCCTCAAAGCTTCTGATATGAAGCGTAATTCCCGCCTCGCGCGCGAGCGCGACGAAGAACTCATGACAGAGCGTCGAGTCGAACGTGCCGATCATCTCAATCGGAAGATCGACGGCGTAGTAGCATTGACCACGTCCGCTGACATCGATTGCGGCGAGCACCAGCGCCTCGTCCATCACCATGAAGGAATGCCCGAAGCGCGTCAGTCCCGCTTTATCCTGCAGGATCTGCGCAAGCGCTTGACCCAACACGATACCGATATCCTCGACGGTGTGGTGCGCGTCGACCTCGATGTCACCGGTGGCTTGAATCGTAATGTTGAATCCCGCATGACGACCCAACGCATCCATCATGTGATCGAAGAAAGGGACACCCGTTGATACATCGACGACTCCCGAACCGTCTACGTTGAGTGCGAGGATGATATCGGTCTCGCCGGTTTTGCGACGCATCGTTGTTTTTCTCATTGTTCGAACCTCATCGTCACTGCTTGTTTATGCGCCCAGAAACCTTCGGTGTTCGCTATCGTTTCCGCCGCACTACGATCACGCTCAAGTCCTTGGCGCGTATAGCTAAGGATACTCGATTTCTTAACGAAATCATCGGTGGAAAGCGGCGAGCTGAAACGAGCTGTTCCCCCGGTGGGAAGTACGTGGTTGGGACCAGCGACGTAATCACCGACGCTTTCAGGCGTCCACCGACCGATGAAGATCGCTCCGGCGTTGCTGATGGCATCGGCCACCACATCGGCATCTTCGGTCATAACCTCCAGATGCTCGGCGGCTATCACATCGGCAACCGCTATCGCATCAGCCATATTCTCACACACCACGATCAGACCATTATCCTCAAGAGAGGTTCTCGTAATCTCAGAGCGCTCGGCAATCCCTAGAAGTCGGGAGAGTTCCGCCTCGACTTTTTCCGGTAGCGTCGCATCGGTCGTCACCAGATAGCTTGCGGCGCGAACATCGTGCTCGGCTTGCGCCATAAGATCGATAGCAATAAAACGCGGGTCCGCACGGTGATCTGCAAGCACCAATACCTCTGAAGGTCCAGCGATCATGTCGATGCCCACGTCACCCATGACATGCTTTTTAGCGGCAGCGACAAACGCGTTGCCTGGACCGGTGACTTTGTCCACCGCAGGAATCGTAGCGGTCCCGTACGCTAAAGCACCGATCGCTTGCGCACCGCCCATTTTATAAATCTCCGTAATACCCGCGATATCTGCTGCCACCAGAGAATAGGGTGATATCGTGCCATCTACAGCAGGCGGGGCAGCCATCGCGACTTCAGAAACCCCGGCTACCCGGGCTGGCATTACGTTCATAAGCACGCTGGATGGATACGGTGCCGTGCCGCCGGGAACGTATATGCCCACCCTTCTGATGGGGGTAACTTTTTGACCCAGTACCACGCCGTCTTCATCGGTGACCGTCCAGCTCTTTTGGCGGTGATGCTCATGGAATGCGTGTATGCGCTTTGCGGCATAGCGAAGTGCCTCGACGAGCGTATCGTCGACCAATTCGTATGCGCGTGCAATCTCCTCATCGCTTATACGGACATCGTCAAGTACCACGTTGTCGAAGCGCGCGGTGTATTCAGCCAACGCCTCGTCGCCGCGAAGGCGCACATCGTCAACGATTGCTGCTGCTGCCTCGATAATCTCACGCGATATTCCCCCGCTCCGTGCGAGCAGTTCAGGGGTGAGCGTTTGGCCTGATTCGAGTTTGATGGTGCGTATCATGAGGCTATTTCCTTATCATCTGCCCGATACCGTACAATACGGTGAACACAATGGGCGCTACCTTGAACAATCATTATACTTACTCCTTACAGGAGATGGTCTGCGAGATCGAAAATACGCGGATTAAGTCGCGCGCTCGCCGGATTTGCCACATACCACGCGCTTGAGGTGACGACTTCGTCCACGACGATCAGATTATTCTCTTTGAGAGTCGCACCGGTCGCCGTGATATCGACGATGACATCGGCGATTCCTACAAGCGGCGCTATCTCGATATTCCCATTGAGTTTCACGAGCTCGATCTGTATACCCCGCTCATCGAAGAAGCGCTGGGTGATGCGCGGATATTTGGTGGCTACTCGCACCACACCCTGATCAAGTGCGCGTTGAGCCAGCGATCGTGTGTCATCTGAAGGTGATGCGACAACGAACGTGCATTGACCGAACTCGAGGTCACGGAGCTTCAGGACATCGAAATCCGCTTCAAGCAAGATATCACGTCCTCCGATACCGCAATCGACCGCCCCGGTCGCAACATAGATGGCGACGTCGGTTGGTTTTGCGATGACGAAGATCGTGTCATCGGTCTCAAAATAGAGCTGTCTTCCCGCGTCTTCAAGCACCGACGTATCGAGTCCCGCGCGCGAAAACGCTGCAACGCTCTCTTTGAAAAGCGTTCCCTTTGGAATCGCAACACGAAGTTTGCTTTGAGTAGCACAACCCTTTCGCTCACTCTCAAGCGCTTCGACGATTCGCTGAAGATCAAGGGCGAATCCTGCCGCCGGCATATCGCGCCCGAAATCGGCGAGTACGTTATCGTAGCGCCCTCCGCCACCGAGTGCCGTACCAACACCGGGGGCGAATACGTCGAACACCATGCCCGTGTAGTATGCATGCGTACGCGAGATGGTATCGTCTTTTACTACACGAGAAGCGTATCGCTCATCTTGCAGATGCGTCAGTATCTCATTGAGGTGGTCATCCGTATCATTGACGTGTACTTCGAACGTCTCGAGACCTGCCGCGCAAAGCGCGTCGATCGCCAAACGGATGATCTCCGCGTCTGTTGCGGCTCCACCTTCTCCGATAAGTTCGACACCCAACTGAGTCTTGTGACGAGATTGCCCCCGCAGCTGTTCTTGCTCGGTAAAGATATCGGCACAGTACCGCAAGCGATACGGCACGGGAATACCGGTGAACCGCGTCGCCACCATCCGGGCAACCGGCACCGTCAAATCACTTCGCAGCGCCACCAGTCGCCCATCGATATCGCAAAAGCGAAACGAATCATCGGCAGAGCTGTGAAGACCTGTCTGAATAACATCGAGCCCCTCAAGCACAGGAGTTTCGATAAGACCGTATCCGGCCTTTTCAAAGAGCTGCCCGATTATGTAGGTAAGTTGTTCGCGCTGGGTTGCTTCGGCAGGCAAAAAGTCCCTAAACCCGCGCGGAGCACGTATCTCCATTACGGGGTTGCTCCAAATACCGGACTGTGAAGTGTATTGTGGAGCCACGGGTTGAACGGCCAGCCGGGAAGCTGATGCTCAAGCTCGTGAATCGAGCGATAGAACTCCACCCAGTCATCCTGATACGATCCATCGTTGCTGTCGCCCGCCTTGAAGGCATGACAACGACCGCAGATGTTCTTCCTATAGCTGTGGATGCCGTTGCCCAACTCATCGGTATGCCAGAAATCCTGCGGATAGGTAATCGCGTCTACTTTGTAGGGGTCGGCACCGTCTATGGTAAAGTCGCTCAAAAGCGCGTTGGACCCAATACCACTGTGAGGGAAATCCGAGCTTCTCTGAGCGTCAAAACGTACCTCATCAACTGCGTAATTCATATATCCATAGTGACAGCGCGCGCATTTTGCTTTCTCAGGATCGGTGAACGCTTCTTGTTGCGCTGGTGACAGTTTTGCCAACTGAGTAGAATCGGCTACACCCTCCGGGCTCAAGCCCGCGCGGTGACAGCTGTAGCACTCCATCGAGCCGGTGTATTCCGTATAGGGAATCTGCTTTCCGCTGCCCTGCATCGGAGAGGCGTGGGGGATACCTAAAGCATATCCGTCAGCTATCGGTTCCCCGCTATCATCGGCATGAATACTGCCGGGATATCCGTTCGAGACGATGAACGTCTCCTTATCGGAATACTCTCCGTCATCGAGCGGAACCCGACTGGGGTTAAACGCGCGATCGTGACAGTTCGCACACCAAATCGAGAGGGTGAACTGATTGACCGTTTCTATTTCAACGGTATTGTCGCTTAATATGTCCTGATACAGATCGGTTGCTTCGGTCGCCGTATTGGGAACGGGCACGTTGAACGGATCGCTTGATACCCGAAACGCCGCCGAGGGATTTGCGCGCAAGAACTTGTAGCCGGTCTTGCTGGTCGCAGAATCCTCAAGCCCATCGGGATCAAAGAAATCGGTGGGGAGCCATGCGCCAACCGTCGACCCATGAACCACGTGGCACGTGCTACACTGCAGCGTCACCGCATACTCATCGGTCCCATTGGGGCTACGTGATGCCTTCACATCGGTGTGTCCTCCAAGCCCATGTCCGGAGACATCAGCGGTATCGAGGATTGTCGCTCGGTCGGCTTTTCCGCCTGTTGCGCGATAGACCCAGACGTATTCGAGATCCTCGTTTCGACCCTCAGGGGTTCCGTGGATTCCGCTGGGAGTAGCTGGTGCGCCGATCGTGTGACAGTACGCGCATCCGGTAGCGCTTCGCAACAGCGCCATGTTCTGACCCATGTCGAATGAGTCTGAGACTACTGCACCATGCACCGAGTGACACGTTATACATTTTGAGGACGTTGTGCTGTATCCGCCGTGAGGGCCACCCTCGCCATCTTTTCCGACGCTGAAGTCGATATCATCGACAAGCGTTCCGGCAAAATAGCCGCCACCATCAAGATTGCGCAGCTCAACAGGATTGTTCGCGTATGCTAGGGACACCGAAAGGAAACATGCGAACACGCAAAAGACAACAGCCATTGCTCGCACCGCAACGCAAGCCCTATTGAGAAAAGGAGCGTTCACGCAATCCTATCTGCCGTATTCAAACACAACACGTACATGATACCCTACTCTTTATAGCGGTTCAATGAATCGACGAGAAAAATCAACGAAAAACCGAGCATTATGTCCCTGCGTCTGCTTACAGCTCGCGAGCGTCGGAGGTCGCCTGCTCGTCCTTCTCAATTATCGAGTCGATGTGCTGTATGAGCATCGTCACGTCAATAACCGGTACGCCCAACTCTTCCGCTATCGCATAGAGGTGACCACCGTCATCGGCTACCAGCACGCTCTTGCGCATCGAGTGTGCGCCAAGAAGCGTATTGAAATCAAGGGGAGATAGATCCATCCGTAGCGCATCGAGCCTCTGCGCCTTTCGCTGAGACAGCGAAACGGTCGCTACGCGCGCACCTTCACATATCTGTTGAGCGAACGCCTCAATCCCCGGTGCTACGTTTACATGCTCAACGATATCGGTGATGAACATACCCTTTTCGCGTGCTTCGACCCTCTCAAGCGCATCCATACTGAAGATCATGCGCGTCGATTGTATTCTCGCGAGCCAGGTCAGACATCCCGCCTCAATGAGAATCAAAAAGAGCACCAGAAGCCACAACAACTCAAGGGGCAGGTGTTGTCGCGTCAGCTGTGGCGGTGGAGGTGCCTCTTTTTGGGAGAATACTGATACGCGCGAGTTACCTTGATCGGCGACCCAAATCTGCTCATTTCCGTATGTAAGTGAAGAGGGGTATAGCAGCTGTCCCTCTTTTGACCCGACCGCTCCGAATGCGGTGATAAGCTCGCCCGTCTCGCTATCGAGCGTAACGATGGTGGCTCCCATACCATCGAGGATGAAGATGCGCCCCTCATCATCGATCGCCACATCTACGGGAAGATCGAGGTATCGTGTGGTGCTCCGTCCACCTGCCGCATCATCGTCTGAGGGTCCACCATACGTCCATTTGATGCGAAGCCCATCCGCCGCTACATCGAACGCTTGGACGCGATAATTGAACGTATCGCACACATAGATCGTCGTGGACTCCTCAACTGAGCGCCCCGTCAGCGCGGTCGGATTATTGAACTGCCCGATATCTCGGCCCCGCGCATAGTAGCCCCAGTCGAAATCGCCGTCCAGCGTTCCCCTCGTCACTCCCGAATAACTCACGACCCAGAGCTGCTCCGCCCCATCACTTCCCTCAACAACGGCAACCGCTTTGGGAGGTTCTTCCTTAAATGAGATGGCGCGGACTGGTTGTAAGGATTTATCGAAGATAATCAGTTTCTGAAGTGTCGCGTCAACGACGTAGACCTGCCCGGTGGAGGCAACCGCGATGGAGGTGGGGAGCTGGAGCGCGAACTCCTCATCGTCGCCCCCGTCAAACGAGGAAACCTTCTCTCCTGCGGTATTGAGCACCTCGATGCGCGCGCGATGACTATCGACCACATATGCCAGCTGGCGCTTGTGGTCAAACGCTATGCCCGCAGGTTTTTTCAAAAGCTCTCCGGAGGCTCCATACCACGACATCTGCAGTTTTGTACTATACGCACCGACCTCTGCCGGTCCTTCGGTTGAGGATATGACCGACTGATACACCAGCAGCCACATCATCGCCAGAGCAAGGATGACGCCAATGAGAATGCATCCCAGTGTCACCGTCAATCGAAGTTGACGAGTCTCAAAGGGAAATCTGATACGTGCGGTCTTGGGAGACGAGGTCACTGTAGCATCTCCCCCACGTGAACGCCGGTGCCCTGATACGCTGCGCGCACACCACGTTCGAACGCTTCCGGATCCGTGCGACTTATCTCCTCAAGCTTACTCCACGCTTCCTTCGATTCAGGGTCGAACGCAAGGACCGAGGCATAGGCTTGTGCAGCCTTTTCCCAGTTCTTGTCCGCATACGCGCACTCGCCCGCCTCTTGATAGTATTCGGCAAACGCCGGCTGTATTGCGGCTGCCTTCATGAGTAATGCGAACGCCTCGTCGCCTCGTTGCTGGTAGATGAACAGTTGCGCTTGCAGGTATTGGACACCACGCAAGAGTTCGGAGGGATGAGAAGGGACTCGGTCGATCAGCTTCGATACCAGAACTTGCGCTTCATCGTAGAGCTCAGACTCGAACAGGGCACGCGCATAACCGTATGTGATCGCAAGGTGGTCAGGGTATCGATCATGAAGCTTCTTCGCGTCTTTGAGCGCGCGGGTCAGCTGTCCTGCCTCAAGTCGGGCGATTATCAACTGCGCTTCCGCGTCGGCATATGGTGTGGAGCCATCGGCGGTCGCACCAGTTCCAAAGTCACGCTTTACCTCTGCAACGGTGTTTTGGGCGACGATGATGTTGCGCTCGTACATATTGCGGGGCGTTGGTGTCAGCCAATTGTTAGGAATCGCGAAGATGAGGAACAGGATCGATCCCACGAACAGCGCGGTCACCAGCAAAACCGCAGCGAGAAGCACCTGCTGGATGGTTGATAGATTATCGATATCGACGGTGCGTTTGCTCACTGAGCTGCCTACTGTATCTCGTACCCATCGGCACCGACAACGGTCGCGAGCTCAGCCCGAAGTCCCATATCGTACGCATCGACCTTCTCGCCCATGATCGCTATCATGGTGCGGTCCTTGCGTGTATCACAGATGCTGAGTTCAACTATGTCCTTTCCGGGATATTGAGCAAGAACCTGTTTGAGTTTTTCCGAGAAACGAGTATCGGTGAGCTGCTCTTCGGTAGTTATGACTCTCACACGCTTGGGAGGACGGGAGAACTCCGTCCCATCGAACGGCTGGATCTTGCTGATCATGAGTTTCGCCCCACGGTCGTCCGCTTCGAACCTTCCATATATCCTCAGCGTTGCATCTTCGACGATAAGATCGCGATACTGTTCGAATATTTGCGGGAAAACAACACATTCGATGATTCCGCCTAGATCCTCCAGCTGGAGAAGCGCCATCATGGGACCGCGCTTGGTAGGCCGGATATCGACCTTTGAGAGCATGCCCGCGAACCATCCCGTCTCGCCACCCTCGAAATCCTCTGCCTGATCAAGTGTATAATCGACCACCTCTTCAAGGATTGATTCGATCTCTCGAAGCGGGTGATCGGATGCATAGACGCCGAGCAGCTCTTTTTCAAACGCAAGCTTGATGCGCTTGTCCCAGTCGCACAGCTCGGGGTCGGGAATGTCTTCGGTAAACCCGTGATCGGCCTCATCGAAGAGCTCGAACATGGAGACCTGACCACAGCACCGGTCCTTATGCCGCTGTGCTGCCGCCTCAAAGATCCCCCCTTCGGTCAGCATCATGAAGAGCTGACGCCGAGGATACCCCGTCGAATCGAATGCGCCGGCTTTAACCAGCCACTCCGCGGTTTTGATGCCTACGATGTGAGGATCGGTTCGCTCGAGAAAATCATGAAGCGTGGTGAACTTGCCTCCCGCCTCTCGCACCTGCGTGATGTGCTCGACGACCATCTCGCCTATGCCGCGAATACCGGTGAGCCCGAAGCGTATGCCTTCGCCCGGCACGGCGGTGAAATCGTTTGACGACGCATTGATATCGGGCTGCATGACCTCGATGCCCGCCTTGCGACACTCGTGGATATATTTGATAAGCCGGTCGGTCTTTCCCAGATAGGAACTGAGTACGGCCGCCATTGTTTCTTGGGGATAATGAGCCTTGAGGTAAGCGGTGCGCATCGTGATAACCCCGTAGCTTGCACTGTGGGATTTGTTGAACGCGTACTCCGCAAAGGGCAAGATATCACGCCACATATTCTGCGCCAGTTTCGCATCGTATCCGTTTTTCTGCGCGCCCTCAACCCAATCGGTTTCGAGCTCTTCCAAGACGTGAAGATACTTCTTACCCATCGCCTTGCGAAGCTTATCGGCTTTCGCCTCACTGAAACCGCACATCTCCATCGAGACCCGCATGACCTGCTCTTGGTATACGAACGTGCCGTACGTCTCCTCTAGGATATGCTTGAGGCGATCATCGTAGTAGGTGACCGGGCGTCGTCCGTTTTTGCGCGCGACGAAGTCATCAACCATGCCGCTACCGAGCGGACCGGGACGATACAGCGCAAGCACCGCGATAACATCGGCAAAAGACGTGGGGCGCAGACGCTTCAGCAGCGCGCGCATACCCTGCGACTCGACCTGGAACACTCCTGCGGTATCTCCGCGCGATAAAAGCTCAAACGTAGCGGGATCATCAAGCGGAATCTTGCTCTCGTCGATACGGATACCGTGGTTTTTCTCAATGTTGTCTATCGCACGCTGGATGACCGAGAGATTTCGCAGACCGAGGAAATCCATCTTAAGGAGACCCAGATGAGCAACGGTAGGTCCGTCATACTGGGTGATGACGCCACCCTCTTTAGTGTCGTACTTCGTTGGAACGAAGCGCGAGACCCTATCAGGCGCGATGACGACCGCAGCGGCGTGTACACCTTCACCGCGTATGATGCCCTCAATCCTGAGCGCCTCATCAGTGATGCGCCTGGTGTCCACGTCCTCCTTATACGCCTTCGCGTAATCAGGATTTCCTTTAAGTGAATTCTCAAGCGTCGCATCGATATCTTGCAACACCAGCTTTTGAGCGATTTTATCGGGCACGTTGTAGGGATAATCCATAATGCGCCCGACGTCGCGAATCGCCATCTTCGCCTTACATTTGTTGAATGTGACGATCTGAGCCACCTTATCGTCACCGTACTTATCGCGAACGTATTGGATGACCTCGCCGCGCCGAAGGTCGTCGAAGTCCATATCGATATCGGGCATCTCGGTGCGCTCCGGATTGAGGAATCTCTCGAAGAGAAGACCGTATTCAAGCGGATCGAGATCGGTGATGGAGAGCGCATACGCGATGATCGAACCGGCGGCACTTCCGCGCCCCGGACCGACCCCGATGCCCTGGTCTTTTGCCCACTGGGTAAAGTCGGCGACGATAAGGAAGTATGCACCGATACCTTTGCTGATGACGACCTCAAGCTCGGTATTCAAGCGCTGCATCACCTTTTCGGGAATAGGATCGCCGTAACGCTCCTTCAGCCCCTTGATGCACATGTCGCGCAGATGCTCGTCCTGCGTCTTTCCTTGAGGCACATCGAACACCGGCAGAATGATTCTGTCGAATTCGAGCTCGACGTCGCACTTCTCTGCAACCTCAAGCGTATTGCTAATCGCTTCAGGGTAATTGGCAAAGGTTTCCTTCATCTCGTCAGGGGTCTTTAGGTAGAACTCCTGGCAGCTGAATTTCATACGATCGGGATCGCTTAGTATTGTTCCGGTGCCAATCGTCAGCATCAAATCCTGAGTATGCGCGTCATCGCGCGTCAAGTAGTGGATGTCGTTCGTTCCCACCAGAGGTAGACCCAGCTCTTTGCCTAGATTTGCGATTTCAGAGACAAGCTGAGCTTGGGAGACCCCCTCATCGGTCACGATGCCTTGGTTTTGTACCTCAAGATAGAAGTTGCCCGGATCGAACGTTTGAGCATACGTTTCTGCCCAACGCCGGGCTTCCGCCAGGTTACCCCGCTCGATATTCTTCGATACGATACCGGTCATGCACGCCGACGTCCCAATCAGCCCCTTCGAAAATCGCTGGAGCAACTCAAGGTCAACGCGTGGCTTATAGTAGAATCCACCGATCGCCGCATGTGAGCACAGCGACATCAAATTGTGATACCCCTCGTTATTTCGAGCGAGAAGGATGAGATGATGCAGCGTTGGCTTGCTGTCTTTATCGTGACGGGAATCAGGTGTGAAGTACACCTCGCATCCCAATAGAGGCTTGATTCCCTCCTTGAGCGCCGCCTGATAAAACTCAACAGCCCCGAACATATAGCCGTGATCGGTGATTGCCATAGCCGGCATTCCGAGCTCTTTCGCACGCTTAATAAGCGGCTTGACCCGCGCTACGCCATCAAGAAGTGAATACTCCGTATGAGTGTGCAGATGAACAAATGACATGTCTTACACATAGGTGAGCCAGTGCTTGTAAGCCTCATTTTCGCCACGAACGGCTGCGAAGTATGCCTTCTGCAGCTTGAGCGTAATCGGACCGGCTCCTCCTTCACCAATCTGAACGCTGTCACACGCGCGCACCGGAACCAGCTCAGCCGCGGTGCCGGTCATAAAGAACTCATCTGCAGTATAGATATCGGTACGAACCATCGATCTCTCGACAACCTCATATCCGAAGTCACGCGCAATCTCGATGATCGCATCACGTGTGATGCCCACCAGGATTCCATCGCTGACCGCAGGAGTGTAGAGCACCTCGTCCTTGATTGCGAAGAGATTCTCGCCCGTGCCTTCCGCGATCTGGCCGACCTCATTGAGCATGATGCCCTCGTTGTACCCATGGCGATTAGCCTCCATGCGCGCAAAGGAGCTGTTGAGATAGTTGCCCACCGCTTTGATGGCCGGCGGAGAAGAGTTGTATGAACGCTGACGCCAGCTGGATACACCGACCTCGACACCTTTGGTGAGCGAGTCCTCGCCAAGATATGCAGGCCACGGCCATACCGCAACCACGAACTCGACCGGTGCGGGAAGCGGATCGAGACCCATGACCCCGTATCCACGAAACACCAACGGTCTGATGTAGCACTCCTTCAAATCGTTCGCCTTAATGGTGTCGACGACGATTTGGCAGAGCTCCTCAACCGTGTAATCGAGATCCATGTAAAGCATCTTGGCAGATTGCTTGAGACGCTCCATGTGCTCCGGAAGGCGAAATACCGCGGGTCCGTCAGGCGTTTCGTAGCAACGGATGCCCTCGAATACTCCCGATCCATAATGAAGCGTATGGGTAAGGACATGTACACGCGCATCATCCCACTTTACCAGTTCGCCGTTTTTCCAGATGTATTCGACTGCGGGGAATGCCATGACCGTCTCCTTCTGTCCTCGTTTCTTGATAGAAGATTCAGTTTAGCGCATGGACGAGGAAAAAGGACCCTCGCCTACAAGAAAGATATAAAGATGTTGAGAAAACGGAGCCCCAAAGGACTCCGTCTCGATACACAGTATGCATCCAACCTCTTACTATTCGACCGTATCAGTTGCGTCGAACGAAAGGGGGAAGATCGGAACAGGATTATCGCTGGCAACAACATTGACCGTAAGCGTCGCGATGAAACCACCATCGGCGGTAGTTATGGTAATGGTTGTCGTGCCTTCTGATATGCCCGTTATGTAGAGACAGGTGGGAACACCGGTCCACATATCATAGCCAACCTCAACATCTGCGATAGTTCCATCATTTGAAACCGCGGTGATTCTGCGGTCGAGCGGATTCAGAGTCCCCATCATGTCGATAGCCCATGAGGGAAGAACCCTGAAGCTCTCAAACACGAAGAACTCGCCTTCCTCAATAGTTATCTCATTGACGCCGAGTTCGATACCTTCGACCGCATTGTCAGCCGAAACAACGACAACGTTGATTGTTGTAGTGAATCCACCATCAAGGGTCGTAAGCGTGACGACTGCGTTTCCGGGCTCAACTCCGGTGATTGCTACCGGAAGGTAGGAGCCACTGATATAGTCGTTGAAGCGCATGAAGCGATTTGCATCTGATGCCGCATAAGCAACCGATGGGGCACTTGAGACCGCCGTAAACATGCGATTAGATGCGTTGATTGGTGAAACGAACGGCTCGATCCACAGAGTCTCGCCCACTTTCACCACAACATTATCGTCTCCCTCTTGCAGGTATATGCCATCAACCGGCACTTCATTCTCAAAGGTGAATGTGGCCGTAATAGGCAGGAGTTTGCCTTCAACCATAACCTCATGGGTAACGGTCACCGGCTCAAACGAGAGAGACTCAAGACCAACGGCAAGCGTTGCGCCGGTAAGAACGAGCGCCACAACAAAACACCCGACAATCATCTGCACCCGTCTTTTTTGTTTAGCGAGAAAACCTCCAGCTACTGCAACGATGCCCAAGCCAAGCACTGTAATTAACATCCACGGGCTTGTGCTATCGCCCGTCTTGGGGCTACTGCTTCCGCTTCCTGGTCCGGGCTCTGGGTCAACCTTGTCAACTACCTCGACCACCCGTATGGTCATCCAGGCAGGCATAATGAATTCTCCGGGAATAACACAGGCGAAGTCAACGGGCTCAAGCACCTCTAGAGAGCCGTTCACCGTTTCCAACGAAACTAGTTCCAGACCTGCCGGTAGAGCAAAAGACATCTTTCCTGCAGGTACAATACCCATATCTGACTTGTTGACGATTAGTGCATAAACCGCAAACTCATCACCAATGGTGTAGTTATCAGGCGGCGCATCCTCACCGGTGTCGGCTAGCACAAAGCTAACGTCCTGCTGCGTAACCCATGACTCTTCACCATTCGCGGCAAACGCCATCGCCGCGGTTGCGAAAAGCAACATGCATGCAAATGACACTAACAATACAATTCTTTTCATTTTTGGCTGATCCCTTCTTCTGATGTTCAATCATGACAACAAATCGTACTCCTAACGCGAGCACATGCCCACTGTACCACATGTGCGCAACAACTGAATTTCATCGTCAATGATTTTTCCGCAACTTCACGCAAGCAATCGTCGTTATCGGACCGAAAATCGTGGTGCTTGCTGTTCTTTTTGTCGTGGCGTATAGGTCAAAGGGACTGAAGAAGTAGACGAGCAGGTCGCGGGGATTCGTGCAATCACGCTCATTGAGCGACAAGGGCTTTAGATCTCTGGAGTATCTACC
>Ga0209737_10001829_pt1 | contig 15015 bp, 14 predicted proteins | sample TergutCu122P3_FD_187284 | JGI IMG/M metagenome (GOLD analysis project Ga0209737, IMG submission 187284) | Cubitermes ugandensis P3 segment gut microbial communities from Kakamega Forest, Kenya - Cu122 P3 (SPAdes) (version 2) | ecosystem: Host-associated > Arthropoda: Insects > Digestive system...
TTACTGATTTATTAACTGAAAAAGCCAGTATACATGACGGGGGATATGTTAACCACATGGTTGTGGTGGATGATGATAAGCGGATCGTTTTTTACACTACTTTCACTGGAAGTGACTATTCTACAAGCATGGTGAAGGTTATGACCTGCGATCCAGAGGTTGATGAATGGAGTTGAAGAAAAAGCAGAACTTGCGGTATGTAGTAATATTCTTGTTTATGCTGGGGCGGCAACAACTGGTCGTTTTGCTCCTAAGAAAGTTTATGCTATAGGGTCTATGTCTACCTCCGATGGGTTACAATGGACTAATTGGGTTTATGATCCTGTAGAGTGTACTTTATCAATTGTCAAACCTATGTCTGTACAGAGAACGGCTTTTCGTATGGTAGCGGTTGATGATTTTTTTGTATGTCATAGGTGCAATCGGAGGCATACCTGTAAATGTGCAATATGTACCATTGGTTATCGTGCTCCATCATAATTAATCCCACGTTTGTAGCCGTATTAGTTATATCAATTGGACTTACTATGACAGGATTATTTTTCTATTTCAAAAAGAGGCTGTTATGCAGAGTAGTATAACAAAGGTTTTCGATGTAGAACATTTGATACGTGAAAAGAAAACTGGCAACATGTAACAAACTGTTAAAACCCGTTGATTGACTGTATTGGTTTATTAAGCGTAGATACCTAGACAATAAAACAATAGTATTCAACTGGTGGTAGTGTGAAATGAGGTCTCATCATAGCGTATTTAAAGACGAATCAAAACTTGACATAAACTACCTTCCAACTCGTATGTTTCACAGAGATCGTGAAAGTCGTCTTTTGATGGAGTTTTTCAGTTTTCTCACTCGTTGTCCGGATCGTATGTCTCAACGTGTTATTGTAACTGGTGAGGTAGGCACAGGGAAAACTGTGCTTTGTCAAACTTTTGGCAAAAATATTAGTATCGAAGTGGGTAAAAGAGGTATTAAATTCCGTTATATCCATGTTAACTGTCGGGAATATCGTGGGAATTTGTCTCAGATTTTACATCAAGCAGTGACAGTTTTTCAACCTAATTTTCCTGCGCGTGGATATTCCGCTGGTGAAATTCTTAAAGCTTTTCTACAAATGCTTGAAGTAGAGCAGGTGTTTGTGATTTTAGCACTTGATGAGTTTGATAGTTTAATTGAGAAAGAGGGTTCTGATGCTGTTTATGAACTTACAAGACTGCAAGAAATGCAACAGGGTAAACCGCAGAGGATTTCATTTATATTTATCCAACGAGATCTTTCCGTTTTTAAAGTTTTAGATGACAGTTCTCAAAGTACGCTTCAACGAAATATTGTCAGTCTTGAACGGTACGATAAAGAGCTCTTAATAGACATTTTAAATGACCGTGTAAAGTGGGCTTTTGAAATTGCTACCGTTGCAGAAGATGTTGTAAGTTTAATTGCAGTGTTGGCATCCACTGAAACTGGAAACGCCCGTTTTGGTATAGAATTGCTGTGGCGTGCAGGTAAATACGCAGATGCTCAAGATGCAGAACGTGTTGAACCTGAGTGTGTACGGCAGGCCGTTTCAGCTATTATACCCACGATTAAGCGTAGTGAATTTAGTGGAATGGGGTTGCATGAAAAAATGTTACTGCTTGCTGTGGCGCGTTTCTTTAAAGAAAACAAGGAAGCGTTTACAACTTTAACAGAAATTGAAGAAACATACACAGTTATATGTGAAGGATATGACGTTACTCCCTATAGTCATACGCAATTATGGAAATATATACAACGTTTCACTCAAATAGGTATCATAAAAACTGAAGTAGGTGTTATCACTTCACGGGGGCGTTCAACTTTGATTTCTCTGCCAACTGTTCCGGCAGGCGAATTAGAACATGAATTATACACCCTACTTAAATTGGAATTTAGGTGAATATAGTGGAATTGGAAGAAGTTTTTTCATCAAAACCGCGTATGAAAATACTGAAAATACTCAACGATTTGGGGCAGCTTAACGTTTCAGACCTTGCACGGCGCCTAAAAATTAACTACTCCGTTACAGATGAGCATTTGTGTCTTTTGGAATCTGAGGGTATTTTAAAGCAGTACCTGTATGGCAGAATAAGACTGTATAGTTTTAATGAAACATCTGAAAAAGCAAAAGCAGTACAAAACCTAATACAAGTGTGGGAACAAAACAAACGATGAGGTATACAATATGGTTATGATTGATGTTTCAGAAAAAGCTGAAATTCTAAGAGAAGCAACCGCATCAGGTATTATTCATCTTAAACCTGAAACCATAAAACGTATCCAAGAAGGAAAAACCGTTAAAGGTGATCCGTTTGACACTGCCAAAATCGCCGCTGTTTTAGCTGCCAAAAAAACCAGCGAACTAATCCCTCTATGTCATCCTCTCCCGTTAACTAACGTGGAGGTTTGCCCTAAAGTGGTAGATGAAACTACTGTCAAAGTTTTAGTAACAGTTAAAACTCGTGCACAGACAGGTGTAGAAATGGAAGCCCTGTCCGCAGTGACGATTGCTTTGCTGACAATTTGGGATATGACAAAGCAGTATGAAAAAGATGCAGAGGGGCAGTATCCTTCAACTGTAATTCAGAATATACATGTTGTGCGCAAATATAAGCAGGTCTGATTGGTATGAGTGAAACCTCAAAACAGCATAAAGAACAGGTTCCCAAAAAACTTGGTTTTGCAATTTATATTTGTAGCACTTCTCGTTATCATCAAATGGAACAAAATAAAAACATTTCAGACACTGGTGGAGACATAATTCAAAGTCTTATTCATGCTTCAGGTCATGAGGTGTTGTATAAAAAAATCATTTTAGATGAGAAGGCAATGATTGTTAAAGCTTTTGAGGACAGTTTAGCTATAGCTAATTTAGATGTAGTTATTTTTTCAGGGGGTACCGGCATTGCATCTACAGATGTAACAATTGAGGTTGTTTCATCTCTTTTGGAAAAGACCTTGCCAGGGTTTGGCGAGTTTTTTAGACGAATTAGTTTTGATGAAATAGGTTCAGCTGCAGTGTTATCTCGTGCTATTGCAGGTGTTACTGGTGGTAAAGCGTTTTTCTGTATTCCAGGCTCACCTAATGCAGTAAAAACTGCTGTTGAAAAACTTATTTTACCTGAGGTATCTCACATTATTAAACATGTACGTGACCAATGATGAGGCTGTGCGATAGTTTTGGTAGGCCTTTGCTTAATCTAAGGATTTCGGTTACCCAGCGATGTAATTATCGCTGTACCTATTGTCACAGAGAGGGTGAAATCGAGCAAGCACACGATATCGAAATGACGGTTAAAGAAATTGTGCAGATAGCTAAAACAGCAATTGATTTGGGCGTTATGCGGATAAAGCTTACGGGCGGTGAGCCTTTGATGCGAAATGACCTTTGTCAGATTGTAGCAGGAATTGCTGATATCTCAGGTTTAAATGATCTCTCTTTAACAACTAATGGAGTATTGTTATCTGACATAGCTAAAGAATTACGCGTAGCTGGTTTAGGTAGAGTTAATATTAGTTTAGCTTCCCTTAACCCTGAAACATATACCAAACTTACCACAGGTAATCTTGATAACGCTTTAGCGGGTGTAGAAGCAGCTGTTAAAGCAGGTTTTAACCCTGTTAAACTTAATATGGTTATTCTTAAAGGCGTTAATGAACAGGACATTTCAGATATGATTATTTATGCAGAGAAAATGCATGTAATCCTACAACTTATCGAGCTTGATCCCGTAAATGTTAGCCATACATACTATAAGCGATATCACCATAATTTAGGCGAACAAGAAGAAATGCTACGCCAAAAGGCTACAAGCATTAAACAACGTGGATTTATGCATAACCGCCTGATCTATCAGCTGCCAAACACAACAGTAGAAGTGGTACATCCAATTGAAAATACTGACTTCTGCATGCACTGCACAAGATTGCGTGTCACCAGCGATGGAAAACTCAAAACATGTCTTATGAAAAACGATAAACTAACAGACATCCTAACACCCATACGGCAGGGAATTAGTGATAAAGAATTGCAACAATTATTCAAACAAGCAAACCAACTACGAGAACCATACAATAAAGAAGTTAAACCAAAATAAACATAGAAAAATTTACAAAACCAGTTTATATACAAAAACAATTAAAAAACACTTTTAAACACTAAAACCTAATCAAACAAGGAAAGTACAATGAAACAAAGAATACTAAAACTTACACCTGAAGAATTAATGCGTGTGCTCCAAGGTAAAACCGCACATCTAGCGCTTCCTATGGATGCAGAGTTAATTAACATAAAATATGATGCGTTCTCTAAACAAGTAGTTGCGGTAATTAGAAGTGATGCCTTCGGCGAAGACATAGAAGGTGCGCCAATCCTTGAACTTCCTCGCAAAGCACCTCCGCAGACGCTAACGTCAATGTCAACGTCTACTGTAGATGCGACTCAAAAAAGTCCTGTAGGCCCTCAATCAGCATCATTATTGCAAAGACCATTAATACAGCCTTTAAATGCATCAAATCAACAGGTTCCCCCAGTCAATAGTATGGGTGTAGGTGTTAAAACTTTAGGGCCTAAGCCTGAAGTGGGTGTAGATACTTGTGGGTTTGAGGGCGAGTTTACTAAAGAGCAGCGTAGGGTGCTTAAGTTCATCTCTGAGGGGGATTATGTTATTGTTAAGCCTACTCAGTTTTTGAAAACTGAGTGGGAGGACATTAATGATACTGTGAAAAGTATAGGTGGTAAATGGGTAAAGGGTGCAACTATTGATTATTGGGCTATTCCTAAAAACCAAACACCCGAAGAATAACCTTTAACAAAAGGATGTGGCTTCTAAAATTGTGTTAGGTCTTTTTTGTAGTCACAAGAAATATTTGGTCACCTACTTCTATGTTTGATAGTCAAAAGACATTTTTCATAACACTTATGTATGAGAAATAGCATCTGTTAATAGTGTGGTATATGTGAATAAAGTGTTCTCTTTTGTTTTGATTTTGTTTTTTATATGTGGGTTGTTTACAGCTGGGGTTAGTTCTGTTTTTGCGTCAGGTTTAGTTGCGGGTTCTTGGAATGCAAAGGCTTCTATGCCTCAGGCAAGGGCGGGTTTGGGTGTTGTTGCGGTTGATGGTAAAATTTATGCTATTGGGGGTTACACCTCATTTGATGATGGGCGTCCTGTTGGTTTTGTGGGTACTAATGAGCGGTATGATCCTATCACGGATAAGTGGGTTATTTTGGAGTCTATGCCTACGCCTAGGCATAATTTTGCTGTTGTTGAGTGTGAGGGTTTGATTTACTGTATAGGTGGTTATGTTGTTGAGGGGAGTAGGTGGATTCTGTATGATACTGTTGAAGTTTATGATCCTGCTACTAATCGGTGGAGTGCTAAGGCGTCTTTGCCGGTTACTGCATCGGATTTAGTGGCTTGTGTGGTAAAGGATAACATTTTCGTCTTTGCCACTAGTGCCGCTGGTGTAGTGTATATGTATAATCCGATTACTGATTCTTGGACTGAAAAAACCCGTATGCCTAGCACTACTCTGATGTATTATGCTCCTGTTGTTATGGATGATAAGATATTATTTACTAGTTTGTATCTTTCTACTCAAGTTTATGATCCGGCAGCTGATGCGTGGCGTGAAATAGAAAAAGAATCGCATCTTACACTTATATTTACTAGAATTCTTACGAGTGATAAGACTACAGGTGTTTATACTCGTCAGGGGATATATGTTTTAGGAAGGCAATATAGTGCTCAGCGTTATGTAGCTAATTGGTTTTATGACCCGGTAAATGATACGGCGATCAGTTGTAGGAGTCTGCCTTCGTATCGAGAAGATTTCGGTATAGCTGTTGTTGATGACCTTCTATATGTAATGGGGGGTAGCGTTTATAGTAATACTGAGTCAAAAGTTCTTGCTATAAATGAGCAGTATGTACCTGTTGACTATTATGGCGCATCAGAGGCATTGGGCCCCCATTCATTTCAATCTATTAATCCTGCGGGGTTATTGTTACTTATTAGCGCTATTGTTAACACTTTTCTAATAATCATACTTACTGCTATAGCCGGTATAATTGGTATAGTTATCATCATTGTAGCTATACTTTTTAAAAAGAAAAAAACAAATAGAAAAGTAATCAGATAATCTATATCCCTTCTTTAACCCGTATTAACCTGCTATAGCGCTTATAATGGTAGGTCATTAACATAGTAGAAACATTCTGTTTGAACAAACTTTACGTCAATACTTTCCTATGGCCTAAGTTTTAGCGTGGATAAATTGATGTATGGGGATTAGCAAACACTTTGCAGTAGGTGGTGTTATGTGATAAAATTTAGTAGTTGAAACGTTAGGCCGCCGATTATTAGGGCTGTGCTGATGTTTGCTATGGAGATTAGGATGGCTGTTTTCCATCCGAATTCTTTGCCCAGTACTGTCATGGTTGAAACGCAGGGGATGTAGAGCATGGCTACTAGGGCCATGATTATTAATTGTATTGAGGTAAAGCCTGTGGACAGGTTTGGTGTGCCAAGTATTGCCGCTGCGCCTAAGATTATTAATTCTTTACGAATGGTGCCAAGTAGTAATAGCACACCGGCAAATGCTGGTAGACCTAGCCATAGAACTGTAAGAGGATAGAATGCGTTACTGATTGGTGTAAGTATATCGTAGATGTATAGTGTTTGGATAAGTGCGCCGCCAATTATGTAGATTGGAAAAACCACATATATGATGGACTTTGTACGTGTCCAAGTTTGTTTTAGAGCCACTTTCATGTTTGGACGTTTGAAACTGCTCATTTCCATGATTAACCCTGTGGATTTTCCTGGTACAGCTTTCATGGCAATTCGGCCCATAGCAAAAATTATGCAGATGTTAACCACATACAGAAGTAGTGCCCATTGTATGCCTACAAATAATCCGACCATGCCAAAGAGTACAATAGTTCGAGCTGAACAGGGTGCAAAAGTTATGGCAAAGGCAGCGAGAAGACGTTCCCGTCGGGTTTCCATGATTTTGCAGCTATGGATAGCGGGAACGCTACAGCCATAGCCTAGAATTATTGGAATTAAAGCTTTGCCATGTAATCCAATTTTATGCATTGCGCTGTCCATCATGAAGGCTACACGAGTCAACAGACCTGAGTCTTCGATGAAAGATAATAATAGATAGAAGGGAATTACGAAAGGGATTATCAATGTTAGACCTGCACTAAACCCGCCCCAAAGACCATTAAGGATAATGCTTAAAATTGGAACGGATGTGGATAATTCAGGGTTAATGGGTTGAATTGTGTTTAGACCTTGGGAAATTAGCTCTGATAACGAGTTGCCTACAAAAAATGTCCAAAGCAATAGGCCACCAATCACACCTAAAGCTGTTACATAACCAAATATACGGTGCGTAGTGAACCATTCTATTTTATCAGTGAGAGGATGCCAAATTTCATCTTGTTGAAGGGAGGAGGCAACAATGGAACTTGCAAGGGCGTAGCGTTCAGAGGCAATTATTGAGAAGCATTTTTCTTGGAAGTGTTTTTCAAACTCTGTCGATATAGTTTTTAATTGCATTATGATGTTTTTTGATTTTTCAGCGACAAGTTTGGTAATTTCAGTGTCGCCTTCAAGTAATTTAATAGCCACCCAACGTGTCGGGTAGCCAAAATCGAAATCTTCTTTTTCAATTATGTGTTGTAGTTTTTCTATTTGTTCTTCTAGATCTTTTCGATATTTTAACTGTCCATGTTTAGGTTTGCTTTCTGCTATTTTTACAGCTTCCCTAATAGCCTCATATATGCCTTCACCGCGAGTAGCTGTAGTAAAAACCACTGGGACGCCTAGCATTTTTGATAATCGGTCTTTGTCAATAAGGATTCCTTTGTTTTTTGCAACATCTATCTGGTTTAAAACTAAAACAAGTGGGGCATCTATTTCTAGTAGCTGTAGCGTAAAGAACAAATTTCGTTCTAAAACTGATGCGTCAACCACGTTTATAACTGCGTCAGGTTTTTCTAAGGCAACATAATCTCGGGAAACAATTTCTTCCATGGAAAACGTTGAAAAAGAGTAAATGCCTGGTAGGTCAATGACTTTAATTTCATAGCCCTCAAAGCTTAGTGTGCCTTCTGCGCGGTCAACGGTTTTTCCTGGCCAATTGCCAATTATTTGATTTGACCCAGTTAATTGATTAAAAATTACACTTTTGCCTACGTTTGCGTTTCCTGCAAGAGCAAAACAAAGTTGTTTGCCCTTTTTCACAGCGTCTGCTGGGTTTTTTTCTTTTTTTGTATCAGCAGTTATATGTGGTGACGTTGTGTTTTCTCCTCCTAGTTAATTTGTAGGGTTACTCTATTTCTACAAATACATTGCAAGCGACATCTCGTCCTAAGGCGAGTTTGGTACCTCTGACAGCAATTTCGACTGGTCCATCCATTGGTGCTACTTTAATTACTTGTATTCTTGTTCCAGGGGTGAGTCCCATGTCTAAAAGTCGTTGAAGTACTTTATGTTCGCCTCGAATGAAGCTAATTTTGCCAAATGAGCCGTTTTTTAATTCTCGGATGGGGGTGAGGTTTTTGTTGCGTTTTCCAACTTGTTCTAAACCTTTTTGATGTAATTGTATGCATTCTTCGCAATTTGAGAAAGGTAAGTCACAGGCGGGTATGGTGTTGCCATCATCAGGGCAGGTGTCTGGGTGTTTTAGAAGGCGGCATAGTGATTCTTCTGCTTCATCGGAGAGGGTGTGTTCCATTTGGCAGGCTTCTTGGTGTACTTTGTCATTTCCTATGCGTAATATGTTTGATAGGAAGCTTTCTATTAGTCTGTGTTTTCGTGTTACTTTTTGTGCTTCTTTTAAGCCTTTTTCAGTGAGGGTGCTGCCGTGGTAGGGTGAATATTTTATATAGCCTTCGTCAGCTAATTTTTTTAACATTTCTGTTACGCTGGCTGGGGTGACATCTAGTTTTTGGGAAATGTCTGTGTTGTTTACTATTTCTCTGTTTTTGGATAGACTGTAAATGGTTTTTAGATAATCTTGTGCTGATTTTTGCAATGTTTGCTCGTCCATGTTTTTAGGTGTGCCTAGAATTAGGTGTGAGAGTGCATATAAATTTTTAGGTTAGCCTAAAAAATATTAAACAAAAAACAACCCTATGCAATAATGCTCAAACACCACGTAAACGCCGTCAGTAACGGCTAAATACTGCCACCCCTAATCGTTGGTAATTAGCGTGAGAACTAACAATGAAAAACCTGCCAAGCATAATATTCGATTTAATAGAAACAACAAAGAAACATGAACAATACCGTAAAGAATGCATAAATATGATTGCAAGTGAAGGCATCAAATCACCTGCAGTGTGCCAAATGCTAGATATGTCCCACGACCTAGCCACCAGGTACGCAGAAGGAGATAACAACGCAGAAGGGCATGTAAAAAAACGTTTCTACCAAGGACAAAAATACAGTAGCCAAATTGAAGACCAAACAACAGATGCCATAAAAAGTCTATTCCACACCACCTGGGCAGATATCAGACTAATCTCAGGTACTCACGCAAATACCGCAACATTTAAAGGACTATCTGCAGCCTCAAAAAACAACAAAATGGTTGTAACTCCCCTAAGTTGTGGTGCCCACATAAGCCACGACTACACCGGCTTAGCTGGAAGCATTTTAGGCATAAACAACATAAATCATGTCTACAACATTAACGAATTCAACATAGATCCTGATAAATCCGCACACGTTATACGTGCAGCAAAACCCGGCATCGTTACCTTCGGCGGTAGCCTATTTCTTTTTCCTCATCCTATAAAGGAACTCAAAGAAGCATGTGATGAAGTAGGTGCATACATAGCCTATGATGCAGCACATGTATTGGGTTTAATTGCCGGCGGTCAATTTCAAGACCCCCTTCGTGAAGGTGCAGACTTTATTACTGCTTCTACACATAAAACTTTTCCAGGTCCGCAAGGAGGTGTGATTATGGGTATTCCTGATACGCCTGCTAAAGAGAAGGCGGTGCGAAAAATTCAACATGCAGTATTTCCACTAACGTCTTCAAGTACACATCTTGGTCGATTACCTGCGTTAGGTATAGCGTGTCTTGAAATGAAAGTTTTCGGTCAAGAATTAGCAGCCCAAATTGTTAAAAATGCTCAAACTGCCGGTCAATATTTGTATGAAAATGGCATCAAAGTTGTTGCAGAGCATAAAGGCTTCACAAAATCACATCAACTTGCCCTTGACATTAGATCTTTTGGTGGTGGCAACAAAATTGCACAAGAGCTTGAAGATGCAAATATTATTCTAAACAAGAATCTGTTACCTTATGATGATCAAAGTGATAAAGAAAATCCTGCAGGTTTACGTGTTGGTTTCCAAGATGTAACTCGACATGGTATGCGTGAGGGGGATATTAAGCATCTTTGTGATTTGATGATGGATATAATTAAAGGTAAACGTGCTTCTAAACAAGTTGTAGTGGACGTTATGGCTTTGAAAAACGAGTTTAGTCAGGTAAAGTACGGTTTTCAAAGTGTTGAAGACGCTTTAAAATACGCTAAAATTTAATTTAATTTTTTCTTTTTCTTTTGTTTTTAGTTTCTTTGTTTTATCCTTAAGGTTTAATTATCCTAAAGTTATTTCTAACGTTGAATGCTTATGGATTTGCTTTATATCCTTGTGCCAATTGTAGTGGTTGGTTTTATTCTTCTCTTTATTCTATTGCCTCGGTATGGTCCGCATTATACTTCTCGGCTGGTTTGTCCGGATTGTCGAAAAGCATTTAATTTTCATTGGATTCCTGGGGCAACGTTAACATCTTTACGGTATGGTAATAGACGGCGTCTAAAGTGTCCTTACTGTGGGCAAGTTAACACCTTTGATATTGCTTCAACAAGGGTTAGTCAACCTAGGGTTAAGCGGAAAGTATAAAATTTCTTTCTTGCTTGGAAACTTTATTAGTTAACAAATACACACTATTCTCTGTTAACTTTAAAGGAGACTCTTGTAGTGAAGGTACTCTTAAATGATGGTTTAGAGCCTGAAGGTTTGAAAGTTTTTCAGGAAGCAGGAATAGAAACGGATATAAAAAAACGCGATTTAAATGGTTTAATCGCAGATATAGGACAGTTTGATGCTCTAGTTGTGAGAAGTGCTACAAAAGTTACGCGCGAAGTTATTGAGGCAGGCGCAAAAGGTAATCTTAAGGTTATTGGACGCGCAGGCGTTGGTTATGATAACATTGATACTATGGCTGCCTCTGAGTATGGTATTGTGGTAAAGATTGCCCCCTATGGGAGTACTAATGCTGTTGCAGAGTTAGCTATTGGTTTAATGTTGAGTATTTCACGTAATACCCCGCAAGCTCATCATTCGCTTAAAAACGGTGTTTGGATAAAAAAGAAGTATGAGGGCAAGGAGCTTGCATATAAAACCTTGGGTATTATTGGTTGTGGTAGAATTGGTCAAAAACTTGCTCAAATAGCTAAACGCGGTTTTGAGATGGAAGTTATTGGGTATGACATTTGTCCCAATCAAGAAAGTGGCATAAGGTATGTAAGTAAAGAAGAAGTCCTCAAGAATGCTGATTATCTTAGTATTCATACTGGTGGTAAAGATATAATTATAGGTGAAAAAGAACTTATCCAAATGAAGCCCACCTCTTTTATTATAAACACCTCGCGTGGTAACAATATTGATCAAATGGCTCTTTATACTGCTCTTAAAGAGAAAAAAATTGGTGGTTATGCAACAGACGTTTATAAAGAAGAACCTAAAACCGAAGGTGACCCATTTAATGACAAACTAGGCGAGTTAGATAACACTGTGTTAAGTAGTCATCTTGGGGCATCAACAGTTGAAGCTCAGGTTGAAACGTCTGCTGAAATTGCACGTGTTCTCTCTGGTTACCTTATGGGCGGTGATTTTACTAATGCTGTTAATGCTGGCGAAAACATTGCGGTGGAAGAAAAGCAGGTTTTTACGCTCTTTATACATCACAAAGATGTTCCTGGGGTATTTGCAAATATTGATAAAGTCCTCGCTGAAAGCAACATTAATATTCGCGCGAATTTCAGTCGTCAAATTAGCACAGGTTATGCTATAAGCGTGTATGTGTTGCATCACGAGGTAACGCCCGAAATTGTTACGCAATTAAAAACAATACCAAACATTTGTAGCGTTAAATTCTAATTTTACCTCAATTGTTTATCCTAACTTTTTATTTTCTTAGTTTCGTATTTTTTGAAATGTTTAGCGTTTGTAGTTCTTTTGGTATTTAACACGGTTTAAAACGTTTTGTGTCTATAAGGGTCTGTCAAGGAATAACTTGACTATTTTTATCATAAAATCCGTGAATTGTACTGTAAGTATGATCAAATTATTTATTGGCAGTTCCTAACTCTGTTTGAGATAGATAACGATTTATTTCTTTTGTTGTTTTGTGGTAACGTGGGTTGATTTATTCAGTCTAAAATGGCTGATTAACGGTAGTATAAAGTTTCATTAAAATCTCTCCATAAATCTGTGATCTTGGTTAATGTGTCCTCCGTGGATAGTTATTCAAGACTTTTGAACAATGAAATTTATTAATAACCTTTTTTGTAAGTATTGTATTAGTGCTGGGTAGAAAATATGAATAGTATAAAGGGTATCTCTCGTTTAAGTTTGAAAGGTTTTTGTAGACGTGTGTTTTTGCCTCTTACAGTGTTGTTGCTTGTGGTGGCGTTGTTTTCTTCTTCTTTTGTATCTATTGCGTGGGGGCAGGGGTCAGTGAAATATCCTATTACTTATGATATGCGTTGGGGTGGAACTAATCCTCCTACTAATCCTTCGGAGTATGATAGTTCTGTTGACACTCCTATAGCTGACGCGTATAAGTCGGGTTATAAGTTTAAAGGTTGGGCGGCTAGGTATGCTGATGGAACAGAGTCTGGAGCGCAGAAGTCTTTTGTTATCCCTGCAGGCACACATGGTGCTATTGAGTTAGCTGCAATTTATGATACAAACATACAGGGGTCCCCTATCACTTACGAATTAGATGGAGGGACAAACCATCCTTCAAATAGAGACTGGTACTTTGAGGACAATGAATATTTCCCAATTAACATCGCTGTTCCTCATAAAACTGGATACATTTTCAAAGGTTGGACCGCAGTGTACTCTGATGGACGACCAGCTATAACTGATCCAATGCTTTCTTTCAGTATTCTTGCAGGTACTACTGGCGAAATTACCCTAACCGCACACTGGACACCCCAACAAGTTGAGTATACCGTACATTACTATCATGCTGGCACAACCTCTACCGTGGCTCCAAGTAAGACTGCTTCTGGTTTGATGGGTACTTTAGTGACGGAGAATGCAGTAAATATTGCTGGATATGCAGCGTTGTCTCCTACTATAGTTACTGCTAAACTTAATGCTACTAACAATGTGATTGTGTTCTATTACAATTACGATTTTAGTGTACGCTACATGTTGACGTATGATGGTAATGGTGCCACGGGCGGGACGGTGCCAGTGGATTCTCACAGTCCCTATGCTAGCAGTAGTATAGTGTTGGTGCTTGGACAGGGTAGCTTAACTAAAACTGGTTTTGATTTTCTTGGATGGGCTCAAAGTTATGATGCAGCCAAAGCAACTTATGTGGCAGGGTCAACTTTTTCTATCCAAAAGGACACCGTGTTGTATGCAGTTTGGGAGGAAAATATCCCTGAGCAACTTACTGTAACTTATAATCCAGGTGAACATGGTACATTTCAACCTGTCACACATCGAGTTAATTATGGCGATGCTACCCCTGCGGCACCCGGAATAACTGATGTAGCCGGTTGGAAATTTACTGGTTGGCTGCCTAAGGTAAGTGCAACAGTTACAGCTAATACTGTTTATGTGGCTCAGTGGGAACAAATCACGTTTACAGTTGAGTTTAAAGATTGGGATGGACGTTCTTTGAAAACTGAAACAGTGGCGTATGGTGGTTCTGCTACGGCACCATTGCAAAATCCAACAAGATCTGGTTACACTTTTACAGGCTGGGATCGCACTTTTACTAACGTAATGTCTGACCTTGTTGTTACAGCCCAATACCGAGCAGATGACACATCATCAAGCTCCTCGTCAAGCAGCAAGTCTGTGTCAAACAAAGCGCCTGTTGCTGTTTTACCATCCCCTAGTCCTCCCAATAATGAGTTACCCATTAATCCAGTTCCCCACGAGGACGATGTAGACGAACCTTTACCCACATGGGCACTTGTAAATCTGGTGTTAAGTGTAGGGGGCATTATATTGGCAATCCTATTGATTGCTTATGCGTTATTGCAACGGAATCAGGTGCGGTATAAAAAAATCTGTTTAATAACAGCACTTGCTCTTGGCATTGTAGGCCTTATTGTATTTCTGTTTACTGAGGACATGAGTCTTTCTATGGGGTTGTTGGACAAATGGACTATTGTAAACGTTATTCTCTTTATAGGACTGATTATAGCTGTAGCAACTGCCTTGCATTATAAAGAAGATGAACCACAAGAACCGATCGCCTCTCCCACAAATAAACCTGCCTCTCGCCCCTCCGAAACACGCAATTATGTAACGTAGTGACGTGTCAACTTTCTTTGACATGTCTCAATTTTTCACCTATAAGCAGGTAGTACAACACTATTTTTAACTAGAACAGTCTATACACGATAATTTACTGCACAGACACGGTAGGTTTTGCAATAAAAAACTTACAACTTGGACGTCGCATCTAACCGGCGTCTATCTTGCACCTTAAAAAATTCGTATGTATTTAGCTCATGAGTCTTTAGGGATTTTTAACGAGTGCAAAGGCATAAATGTGCATAAACAATCACGTTTATCAAATAAAAATAACATAAAAATTTAAATCTTAACGAAAAGAGCAGCAACTAAAGACACGTTTTTTCTGAGAGCTAAATACATACAAAAATTCAAACGTCACTGTTTGATTTGGGTTTATTGTGGGTTAAACTT
>Ga0209737_10001830_pt1 | contig 15009 bp, 13 predicted proteins | sample TergutCu122P3_FD_187284 | JGI IMG/M metagenome (GOLD analysis project Ga0209737, IMG submission 187284) | Cubitermes ugandensis P3 segment gut microbial communities from Kakamega Forest, Kenya - Cu122 P3 (SPAdes) (version 2) | ecosystem: Host-associated > Arthropoda: Insects > Digestive system...
GCCCCCCCCCCCTATGTAATAAAAAAATAACCCATAAGACCAAACTCTACAAAGCAAAATAAATTTACCAACATCATACAAATGAAAAACAAATAACCAACCATACCTACCAGTACAGTCACATAATAAAAGCTCATTTTCTGCACTTTTTTATATCAAGGGATCATTTTTTAAAAAGTACAGAGGCATAACCGACTACGCTTGAATAATTTCCCGAAACATCACCACTGGTATGATAGTTGAGTAGTTCGGCTTTAGCGTTTAAACGCTTAGCATAAGTGATTAAAGCAGTTATTGGAGCATAACCACAGGCCGTAATGTTTTGAGTTGTAATAGTTTCATAGAAACGGTTGGCATCTAGAGCAGTTATGGCATCTAGAGCCAAGCGGTCTTTCTTTTCAGCTTGTTTAGCACATTCATAATGGGTCATATCAGAAGAGGCTACAACAACAGTGTTGGAGTCAGCTATTGCTTCAATTAAGGCATTACCCACTTCTATTGCAGAAATATAGTCTTGCATTAAAAAACAGATAGGAACAAGTTTGAATTTATCACCATAGAGGTATTGTAGAAAAGGTAATTGCACTTCAATTGAGTGTTCAAAACGGTGAGCAGTTTCATCGATATCAATTAGATCTGTTTTAGAAAGAATTGCATCAGATAGATTAGTGTCAATTTGTATATCACCTAGCGGGGTTTGCCAAATGCCGTTGCGCATCAAAGACAAACCCCTTCCATAACCAGTATGATTAGGCCCTAAAATGACAACAGTTTCAGGCGGATTATCTTTAGCGAGCTCAAAAAAACCCCAAGCAGCAACTGATCCAGAATACATATAACCAGCATGTGGACAAATTAACCCAACAACGCTTCTATAATCATTTTGAAAATTAACGTTTGGAAGTTTTCTGGGACCGTAGGGATTTAGAAAACAAGATTCAATTTGAAGCTTTAGTGCTTCGGCGGTGCCCTCATAAAATTGACCGGCAACATAGGGACGCCGAAACGGAGACACCTTTTTAGGTGTCATCCTCCTCAGCGCGAGTAACTTTAGCTTCAAAATCTTCAATGGTTGCTTGTGGATCTTTGTCTATACCAATTTCGCCTCGTTCACGCAAAATTTGCCTTGCAAGTAACCAAAATATTACTGCTAGGGCACGTCGACCTTTATTGTTTGTCGGTATGACAAAGTCAACACCAGTAAATTCATTGTCAGTACTGCAGAGAGCAACAATAGGTATACCTACTTTAGAGGCTTCTTTTACAGCCTGAGCATCAGCACGTGGATCGGAGACAACAATGATTTCGGGGTCAACACGATTGCTGTATTGAGGATTAGACAACTGACCAGGTATGAATCGTCCGATGATTGGTGTTGAACCAGTTACTTCACAAAACTTTTTAACTGGTTCATGAGCATACAGCCTTGTGGCAGCAACAGCAACTTTTGCTTTTTCGTATCTTGAGAGGAATTTAGCAGCCGTTCGAATTCGGTCATCAGTCTTTTTAACATCTAAAACAAATAAACCGTCAGGACGTACACGATAGATAAATGATGCCATGTCCAAAGTTTTCATGCGGGTACCTATGTGAATGCCTGCAGAAAGCAAAGTATCACGGGGAAGCAATAATTCATCAACAAGTTGACTATCCTGCTTCTCTTCAACCTCATCTTCCGCTACATCTTCAGAGAGCAATATTTCATCTTCTATAAACTCTTCCTCAGATAACGCTGCTACCTCTTCAGATTCAGCTTCCAAATCAATTTCAGCTGTCTCTTCAAGATCAGCTTCCACAGACTCTTCCAAGTCAGGTTCAGCTGTCTCTTCAAGATCAGCTTCCACATCTGGTACAGTTTCCACAATAGGTTCTTCTGTAACAGTTTCTTCTACTTTGGATTCTTCTATAATAGTCTCTTCTACATTACTTGTAGATATAACTTCTTCTTTAGGCACTGATTGATTTTCAACTGGTTGATTTTCTTTAACTTGGTCTTCTGCCAATTTTTATTCCTCTATTTATCGTATTTTTAGGCTCGCCATTTTAGCCCTACCGTCAAGGAAATGCTCAATTCTTATGAGCTCGTTAAGTTTCGCGACTCGTGTACCCTCCACCACACCCGTTTTAATGATGGGACACTTGTAAGCTACAGCCAAATGGGCTATATGCCAATCGCAGGTATCTCCAGACCGGTGAGACATGACAGGGTCGTAACCATGTCTTTGAGCAGTTTCAATTGTTTTAACTGCATCACTTAAGGTCCCTATCTGGTTAACTTTAATGATGATTGCGTTTCCAGCGTTAATCTTTAACCCATTATTTAACCTTTCAGTATTAGTTGTGAATAAATCGTCCCCACAAATCAAACAATTTTTAGCTTTATGAGTCAACTCGGCAAAACTCTGAAAATCATCCTCATGAAAGGGATCTTCCACATAAGATAGGTGATACTTTTCAATTAACTCTTTCATGAATTCAAGCTGCTCACCTGAATCACGCTTTACCCCCTCAGTGGCGTAAACATACTTACCTTCTTTCTCATTCCACAGAGAAGAAGAGGCAACATCAATGCCAAAACCACACTCAAAGTCAAGCTCATTACCAACTTCTTCACAGGCCTTAGAGATGACATCAAAAGCGCCAATATCATCAATATTGGCAATCCAAGCACCCTCATCACTCTTACCACCATTGAAAGTGCTGCTTTTCTTTTTTAAAACATCACCAATTTTCTTATGAACCTGCGCATTAGCAGACACCGCTTCAAAAAAAGTCTCAGCCCCATGCGGAAGCACTAAAAATTCTTGAATATCAGGAGATTTCCCACGAGCATGCTGACCACCACTTATACAATTTCCAAGGGGATAGGGTAAACTGGTAGCAGCATTACCACCAAGAAACTGAAACAAAAGTAGCCCATGAGAATCCGCAGCTGCCTCAGCATTGGCTATGGATATAGCAAAGGCAACATTACCACCTATGTTCTTAAAATTTTGACTATCACCATCTAATTCGTGAAGGGTTTCATCCACTTCTTCTTGAGAATCAGCATTTAACCCCACAAGTTCGGGAGCAACAAGATCTTCAATTCTCTTAATTGCTACATCTATACCACCTTGCGGATAGTACATTACCTCAGCTTTACCACGACTTTTACCAGAAGGAGCAGAGGCCCTGCCAAAACCAGATGAAGTTATTACATCTACTTCTATGGTTTCTTCTCCACGATTATTAAAAACTTTACGCGCAATTAAATCTTCAATTAAAGATGACACTGTGAGTATCCTCAAGTCGCTATAACTCACACTATCCCTTATTTTAGCTTTCGGAAAGAGCAACAGAACTTTTTCAAAACATAACAAACAACAAAAAAAACAAACAAGACAACACAAGAGAAAAAACAAAAACAATGCCGCTCAACAAAAACACAAAACCAAACACCATTAAAAACTCAGGTATGTATTCAGCTCACGTGTTTATGAGTTTTTATCAAGCACAGGTGCATAAATATGGTAAACAATCATCATATCTTATCAAATGAAAACGTCATGAAAATTTAAATTTTAACGAAAAACAAGACAACTAAAAACCCACTTTAGATGCGAGTTAATTACATACCCACTTAAAAATAGAATAAACTATAAAGGGTTTATTTAGTTTTTTTCTTTTCTGCCGAGTTTTCTTTTTTGTCATCTTCAGTTTTGACAATTTTTGTGTAATAGTATTCACCTATGCTCTTTTGAAATTCATCCATTTGGGAGCTTTCCTTATTTACTCTAGGGCGCAGTGTTGTGGGGTCACGGCGAAAGGTTATGTTCATTTCTTTAAGAAACATGTTCATACCTTGACGTAGGGAAGTGGGCGCATGTGCAATACCAGAAACTCCAGAGGCACCATTAAAAACCATGAGGCGATCAGCTATAAAATCTTGGGTTACAACATCATGTTCAACTACAAAGGCTGGGATACCATGGGCTTCAACTACACGACGCAGGGTTTTTGCCACATTTAAACGTTCTTCAACATCTAAATATGCACTTGGTTCATCTAAAAGGTAGAGATCAGCTTTACGACTAAGGCAAGCAGCGATGGCAACTTTTTGAAGCTCACCACCACTTAACTCCATTACATTACGATCCATGAGAACGTGAAGACGAAGGGGCTGAGCAATTTCAGTTTTGTACCAAGAGGAGGTAAAGTTTTCTTTAGCCACACTCATTAGTAAATCTTGCACAGTACCTGGATAGTCAGGGGCTATGTATTGGGGTTTGTAGCTAACACCTAGTTCGCCAAATTTACGGTTATCATTAGTTGATTCTATGCCAGCAAGGATTTTAACAAAGGTGGTTTTACCAATGCCATTTGGACCTAGGACGCCAATTATTTCGCCACCTCGAATTTCTCCAGGTTCAGCGGTCAGGGTGAATCCTTGAAAGGTTTTTTCAAAGGCATCCCACTTTAGCAGAGGTTCATTTATATTCATACCCGCAGTGGGGGGTCTTTCTTGGAAAACAATGGATTCTTTGCGGAATTTTATATTTTCATCTTGGATGTAGCCTTGTAGGTAAATGTTTATACCTGTTCGCACACCATGCACATGAGAGACAACGCCATAAACTCCGGGTTCACCGTAAAAGACACATATTTGGTCAGATAAATAGTCGATGATTGCTAGGTCGTGTTCAGCTACAATTATTGTTTTTTGTTGTTCTTTTAGGCTACGTATGGCTTGTGCAACAGTTAAGCGTTGTTTTACGTCAAGATAGCTTGAGGGTTCATCAAAAAGATAAACATCAGCTTCTTTGCTTAATGCGGCTGCAACGGCAACACGTTGAAGCTCACCACCACTTAAAACTTCAAGAGGGCGGTCCCAAATTTTACGAAGCTCTAAAGTGTCAGCAAGTTGATCAAGAAGTTTACGTTCATCAACTTTTTCTAGCAAGTCGCCGGCTTTTCCAGTAACAGCTTTGGGTATTTTATCAACATATTGGGGTTTGCTGCTAACACGAAGTTTTTTCTCACTTATTTTTTGAAAGTAATCTTGAAGGTTTGAACCACGGTAGTAGGGGATTATTTCACTCCATTCAGGCGGATTAGCATGGCGACCAAGGTTGGGTTTGAGTTCACCTGAAAAAACTTTTAAGGTAGTGCTTTTTCCTATACCATTTTGTCCTAGTAAACCTAGAACGGTTCCAGCTGTGGGTAGGGGTAGACGGAAAAGCTTAAAGCTATTTTCGCTGAAACGGTGGCTACAGTTGGTGTCTAGTTCATTTGGTAGGTTGACTATGCTTATAGCGTTAAAAGGACATTTTTTAACACAGATACCACATCCGCTGCAGAGTAGTTCAGATATAATAGCTTTAGTGCCTTCTACACGTATAGCTTCAACACGACTACGTACCATAGGGCAGAAGCTTACACAGAGTTGGTTGCATTTCTTTACTTTGCATCTATCCTGATCTAGAACAGCTAATCTTGTCATATAAAAAATAAAAAACCAAAAAGACAGTAATAAACTATCCGACCAGCCTGCAAAAAACTTGGTTCGCAAGGTCAGATAAATGGTTTATAAAAGATTTGAAAGAAAAAATTCAATGGAAGAACAGGGTTTACCATTCTTCCTCTTCCCACTCCTCATCTTCACCTTCTTCCCACTCTTCATCTTCATCAATACGATACATCAACATCTCTCCTTTTCACCTCACGAATTCCGCGTTAATTATCCACTATCCATAGGCAATTTTAAAGATTTAGATACGACAAATGACGAAAAAACATAACAAAAACAGAAAATAAAAAGATCTTGCACAAAATTTTTCTCTGTTGTAAACCAATAAAACGTGCAAAATCAATAAATTCACCATAAACTCATCAATTATGCGGGATGATGTGAGGCGACGGCTTTGAGCCTAAAGCAGTGAGAAACGTCAAACAACACTGACCCAAACAAGATACGTAAACAAAGTTACATAATAACAAAATTCATTTTTACTTTAACTCACCCCTCACCAACACCACAGGGTAGTTTCAATGATACCTTAAATAACCAAAAAAACACACTCCCAGAAGAGAGACACATAACATGATGACACAAAAACTCCTCACAAAACCAACAACAAAAACAACACAGCAAATAGCACATCTAACACTAAACATACCAACCGTAGATCAACTTATACCACACTTTAAAGCAGGCGACTTCGCAGCCTTCCACGGGTCATCAACACTTATAACACTTACCACAAGAATATGTGTCCGAGCACAAATACCAAAAAAAATAGGTGGACTAGCAAGCAACATAGTCTTCATCGACAACGGAAACACTTTCAAACTATACAAAACAACACATCCCGCACAACAACACAAACTCGACCCCCATAAAGTACAAAAACACATTTTCATATCACAAACACACACCGCATATGAATTAACAATTCTAATAACAGAAAAACTAGAAAACATCATAAAAAAACACAACGCCAAAATAGTAATCATATCAGACATTGCAAAACCATTTCTTGACGAAAACATTCCAGAAGAAGAAGCACAAAAAGTATACAGCCAAGTGCTCAACTATTTAACAAGCTTTGCAAAAAAACATCAAATAATCCTAATTACAACATATATGCCACACAACAAAACACCAAGAAACACAAAACTCAAAGAAATAACCCTCACAAAAGCCAACATTGTCTTAGCCTTCAACAAAACAAACTACACCAGCGAAATCGAACTCGAAAAACACCCAACATATATGCTAGGCGTAGCCGATTACCCAACCGAAAACACCACACTTACAGACTTCATAAACAACCAACAATAACAGATAATACACAACTCATACCAACTAACCATCCATTCTAAAACAAATTTTACCTAAACAACCCTAAACATAGAATAGATACACAATTACAGAATTATGTGACCAACAGCATATGTTTCGTTAACGCTAACTATCTTTATTTTCACACTATCACGAGGCTTAGCTTTAGGCACCAAAATGCTATAACCACGAATATTTAATCGACCATCACCATTTGGAGCTAAATCAATTATGGTTACATCTATTTCCTGCTCCAATTCTACGGGACATGGCTTTTCTTCATATTTAATTTTAAATTTACCACCACGAACTCTACGATGAACCATATATCATACAACCTCTTTTTCAACTAAATTCACTTTAAACTCAATTTTACCACATTTTGGACATAAAAGAACAGTAATAGGTAAAACTTTATCATTAATTAAAAGATCAGCATTACCGTGCCAATTATCTACGGTAAAACGGGTTTTAGCCCATGCCATCTCTACATTGCAAGAAAAACAAAAAGCAACTGGAACATTTTCAAAACTTGAAGACTGAACTGACAAGCCTTTGTCAATATCACAGGAGGTTTCAAGTAATGGATCAAGGTGTTCCACACAATTTTCAGACTGCCCCAAATATTTACAGCTGATAGTACATTGCGACCTATAAAGACAGAGATAACAACAGGCAGTTTTTTGACTGTTTTTACATTTCAAATGCCTATTATCCTTCGCTTTAAAGTTATCACTAAAGACAATACAGGTTTTATCAAGGTTTAGATACTCACAACTGCTAGCTAAATCAGACATGCACTTGATCCTCAAACAACTAACGCCATTTTTACCTAAGTGTATTTGATAACAACTGATAAACCTTGCTAAACACACATTTAATACTTGACAAAAAAGTATACAAGGATATAACAACACAGAACGCTTAACCAAATGGAAAAAAACAATTAGGGATAATTAATGCACAAATAATAGAGAGAATAATAAAGGGGTTTAGAAGTCTTTACTTGTTCGACGTATTTGGAAAGTTTGAACTTGACTTACGCCTTTAATTTTACCTAGCTCAACTTCAAAAGTGTCAACAAGACCCATAACATCTTCTGGAAAACGTATTTGAACCAGCAGGGCAACTAAACCAAACGCAACTGGTTCTTCACCCCAACCCTCAATTTTTGAGGCATCAGGAAGAATTTTTACAATTTCAGTTTTCAATGGATCGAAATCTTTCAATATATCTTCAGGAAAAACTTTGTATGTTACAAGAATAGCGCCCATCAAATCCACCAACAAATTATGGTCCTTGAAAACCGCATTTTGGACATTTATAAACACGGCCGAACTTGCGACATTTTCCGTCACGTTTAACTTGCATTTCACCACAATTGGGACATAGAAACTTTGTTGATTCTGATCCCGGCGCGATTGGTTTTCCGCAACTTGTGCAGGTTACCATAGATAGTACATTTCTTTCTGTCATGACTGCTACACTTCTTTGCGGTTTCTATTGTAGGGGTTCCTTATAACTGCTGTGCTTAAAAAAGTGCAGGTTTTGGTTTTAATTCAACTAAAAAGTAAGTTTAAAAAATATTAGCCTTAACAGGGACCATATACACAAGACTGTGGAATAGTTTTTGCACTCATAGAAAAAGGGCATGTTTTAAATTTATCAGGGTAAAATAAATTTATTAGTTAATTTACGATTATTTTAAGTGGTGTCCATTTTTGGGCGTAAACTTTAAAGATTTAATACCAAAGGCTCCTGTAAAACTTGAAGACCTAAGTGGCAGAATAATTGCCATAGACGCATATAATGCCATTTATCAATTTCTTAGCAGCATTCGCCAACCAGATGGTACCCCACTTAAGGACAGTACAGGAAAAATCACAAGCCACATAAGCGGGTTATTCTATCGCACAGGCAATCTTGTTGAGAGAGGGTTAAAACCAGTTTATATTTTCGATGGCGAATCCCCCGCACTTAAAGCTACAGAAATCGAACGGCGCAAACAAATTAAAATCCAGGCAGTAGCAGAATACGAAAAAGCCGCCGCTATAGGAGACACAGTTAAAATGCACAAATACGCCCAAGCCGCTACAACTATGAAGGATTACATGATAGGAGACAGTATGAAACTGTTAGAATTAATGGGTTTACCATGGGTCCAAGCACCTAGTGAAGGAGAAGCCCAAGCAGCATACATGACAAAGAAGGGCGATGTAGACTATTGTGTAAGTCAAGACTATGATAGTCTACTTTTTGGGGCTCCCAAACTGTTACGTAACGTTACAATTTCAGGTAGACGTAAAATACCAGGTAAAAATATTTATGCTGAAATTACACCCGAAACAGCAGAATTATCTAAAACACTAAATTTTTGCAAAATAAATTATGAACAATTAGTAGATGTAGGCATTTTAATTGGCACAGACTTTAACCCAGATGGGGTTAAGGGTTTAGGACCAAAAACAGCACTTAAACTAATAAAAGAACATGGAACATTAGAAAACGCACTCTCACACATCAAAAACGCCACCTTCCCTGTTGAACCAGCCAAAATCAGAGACATATTTTTATCCCCAAAAGTTTCAGACAACTATAAAATTGAATGGGAAAATCCCAATCATAAAGGCATCATTGATTTTCTATGTGGAGAAAAAGAATTTTCAGAAGAGCGCATTCAAAAAGCTCTTGAACGTATGGATATGGGAAGTAAAAAACAAAAAGGCAAGACATCACTAGAAAAATGGTTCAACTAACCCCCTTGCTGTTTGCCTGTTATTAGCATCAGGTTTTTACAGTATTTATGTCTAAGAATACACTTACTGTTGGTATGAAGAAAGGGTCAGTTTTAGGCTTACCATAACTAACCGCGCGCCATTATACTACGTACGGACTAAATGCGTTTACTGTTGGGAAGGTAGTTAGAGGTTGTTATTTTACTGTAACGGATTTTGCCAAGTTGCGAGGCATATCGGGATCGTGGTTAAGCTCTAGTGCCATGTAATATGCTAAGAGTTGTAGGGGTATAGCGAAGGGTATTGGGGAGAATACGCCTGGAATTCCTTTTGGAACTTCTATGTAGTCGTCTGCTATGTGTTTAATTTCGTTATCGTCTTCTTCAATTATGGCGAGGATTTTTGCGCCTCGAGCCTTCATTTCCATGATGTTGCCAATTACGGTTTTGTGGGTATCGTCTTTTTGACAGACAAATACTACAGGTAGATCTTGTTCGATTAAGCTTATTGGTCCATGTTTACTTTCGCCTGCGGGGAATACTACAGAGGGTATGTAGGCGATTTCCATGAGTTTTAGTCTACCTTCGTAAGCAGTTGCAGTGCTTATACCACGTCCTAGAAAGAAGAGAACTTTGGAGTTTGAGTATTTGTGGGCAATTTGTTTGACTTTGGTTTCTTGTGTTTTAACAATGGTATCTACGATGTCAGGTAGTTTGTTAATTTGCTCGTTGAGGGTGTCAATTTCGTGTTGAGACACTTTACCTCGTCGTTTAGCTAACCGTAGGGCTAGTTGGGCAAGAACAGAGAGTTGGGAGGTGAAGGTTTTAGTTGCGGCAACACCGATTTCTGGACCGGCTTGTGTACCTATGTAGACTCGAGATATTCGGGTTAGGGTTGAGCCTATGGTGTTTGTTAGGCTTAGAATGGTTGCAGCACGTTGTTGTGCGCTAGCTACAGCGGCAATGGTGTCAGCTGTTTCTCCTGACTGGCTGACAGCTAAAATGGTGCTGTCGATGTTTACTGATTTGCCATATTGTTCAATAAATTCTGAGGCATACACGGGGTATGTGGGTAAAAAGGCTAGTTTGGAGAACATGTATGATGCTGCTAGGCAGGCGTGGTAGCTTGTTCCACAGGCTACTAGAAATATTTCTGTTGCGCGGTCAAGGAAGGTGGACATTAGGTCTATGTAGTGTTCTTGGAGTCGGAGGGTGTTGCGTAAAACTTCGGGTTGTTCATATATTTCTTTTATCATGAAGTGGGGATGGCCTTGTTTTACTGCCATCTCAGAGGTCCACTCTATTATTTTGGGTTCGCGTTCTATTAAGGTGTTGTTTTGGATGTTTTTTATCTGGTAACCTTGGGCGGTTATTGTTACCAGTTCGCCATTGTTTACCATTATAGCTTTGTTTGTCAGAGGAAGGAAGGCAGGGATGTCGGATGCGCAATAGATGCCGTTGTCGTTTATTCCTAAAACAAGAGGGCTTTCATTTCTTGCGCAAATAATTTTGTCGGGTTCGTGCGCGGAAATGGCTGCTATGGCAAAAGAGCCTTCGATTCGTTTTAGGGTTTCTTGAACGGCATCTGCAAAAGAGAGGGTTGGTTTGTTTTTTAGGGTTTCTTCTATTAGGTGGGGGATGACTTCGGTGTCGGTTCGGGAGAGAAAAGTGTGTCCTAGGTTTTGGAGTTCGAGTTTTAATTCGTTAAAATTTTCAATAATGCCGTTGTGGACCACGGTTATCGTGTCGGTGCAGTCAGAGTGGGGATGGGAGTTAACTTGTAGGGGGGCGCCGTGTGTGGCCCATCGAGTGTGACCTATTCCAATGTTCCCTGGCAGGTCGTTTAGGTTTAGGCGTTTGTGGACTTCGTCAATTTTTCCTTGGTCTTTTTTTAGAGAGATTTTTCCGTTGTGTAGGGTGGCTATTCCAACTGAGTCATATCCGCGGTATTCTAAGCGTTTTAAGGAGGAGTGAATTATGGAGGCTGCATTAGCGTCCTTTAGGAGGCATCCAAATATTCCGCACATTTTGTTTCCTTCGATTTTATAAGATGGCTAGGGATTATTTATCGATTTTTAAGGTTAAAATTACACCGTTAAAAACATTTTTTTAACAGTAAAACGATTTTCAACTAAATAATAGCGCATAAAGGTCATAAACACAAAAACCATAAACAATTTTTTTATAACAGTAACCAAGAATTACCATGACGCAGAATGGAAAAAAAACACCTCCTTCAAAACAACAACAATAACAAAACACAAGAAATAAAAGAAATCAACATCCTACAAAACGCCCAAAACCTAAAAATGATACTAAACAATCTAAGCTGGAAAATCCTAACAACCCTAACAGAAAAAGAAATGTACCCACTAGAAATCGCTAGGCACCTAGGTCTACACGAACAAAAAGTCTACTACCACATACGAAAACTAGAAAAAGCCGGCGCAATCACCATACAAAGAAAAGAAAACAAAAAAGGCGCCACCGCCAAATACTACAAAACAACAGCCACAGCCTTTGGCATAGAACTACCCACAAACCACAAACAAATACAAAACAACTACACTCCAAACGTCCCCGACACAATACAAAAATTCTTTCAAGAATTCTTAAACAACAACACACTAGACGGAAAAATCATAGTCGGCAGCCCACAACCCCACGGTCCATTCAAAACAAGCGCCCGAGACGGACACTACGCAGCACACCTAGCCCTATTTATGGGGCAATTCGCCAAAACACCAAACGAATTTGCCGTAAAGCTCGATGTTGACGTAAAAGCAGAAAAAGAAGAAAAAAACAGCCTAATACTCGTTGGAGGACCAGGTACTAATTTATTAACCCAAGAAATCAATGAACACTTACCCATAAAATTCATAATGCACCCCTCAGAACAAGGGTTTCTATTCGGCGGCTTAACCTGTAAAAAAACTGGAAGAAACTATACCTCAGATAGCGCAGGCTTAATAGCTAAAATCGTAAACCCTTGGAACAAAAACAAACACATAATTGTCATCGCTGGAAACAAAGCCGTCGGCACTAAAGCCTGCGTATTGGCCTTAACAAACTTCTGGGAAAAAACCCTGCAATACTTTGATAATAAAGACACGTTTGCCATAGTTATCCAAGGATTCGATTTAGATGGTGATGGAAAGGTAGATGACATAGAGGTTTACACACAGTGACAAAACAATTAAAAGAAGAAATCTTGGCGTTTGGACACGAAAATATTTTGGCTACACACCCAACTACATTAATGATTACCAAAGATAAGGAACTAACAAAACAGGGCGACTGTATTATAGCCATAGGAGCAGATAAAGCAGTTTCCAATTTAAGCACAGAATTTAAACAAAAACTACGAGAAACCAACACTAAACTAAACATGACAATTGAAATCAACGGCTTTATCGAACAAATTACAGCCTATGGCTCAACAGAACTGGATTTTAGCAACAATAATGATATGGTTATTCGAAAAAGTAACTTTACCTCTGACCGCACTTTAGCTATAAAGGCAGATAGAGCAGCAAAAGATTTACCACGAGAATTCGTTAAAAATCTTAAACTAAACCAGCAAATCAAAATAACACTTATCCTAACATAATCAAGCAGATTTGCAGTTATTAACATAGCGCAATAAAAGAACCGGTTATTTATTTAGCACAAATAGTTATTGGTTAAACCTAAAATTAAGGTTCTAAGTGTATTAAAGGATTTGAATATCAAATACTACCTGCTGTTCATAGGGAGCGGTTTCTCGGACACATTTAATGCCTTTAAATGCAACCACCGTCCTGCCATGTTGTTCAACTAAGCAGGTAAAACGTGCCTGCAAGTCTTCTATAGTATCAGGTTTGCGAACAAAACTATAGAAATGCACTATACCACCTGTGGATTTTAGGGTTTTGCAAGCAGCGTCAACAAAGTTAATAGCAGTTTCAGGCAGATTCATGATCACCCGGTCAGCAACACCACATAATTGACTGTAAGCTAATTCTCGTGCATCACCTATTAAAGGATAAATTTGGTTCTCAACTTTATTTATTTGCATATTAAGTTTAAGTAAATTAATCGCGTCAGGATTAATATCTATGGCATACACTTTTGCTTTAGGGCATAATTTGCCAATAGGCACAGCAAATGGCCCAACCCCGGCAAAAAAATCAACCACAGTTTCATTTACGCCTACAAGGGTTGCTACACGGTGATGTTCTTGAGAGAGACGAGGAGAAAAATAAGCCTTGGCTATGTCTACATGGTACTGACAGTTATACTCGTTGTAGAGGGTTTGAGTTCGATTTTCACCTGCTATACAGATTAGGTCACGGATGCGGTAAACACCACTAATTGCGCCTGCTTTTGCGTGAACGCACTTTATGTTTTTATGAACTTTCAAAATTGCTTGACCAATAATGTTTTTGTAAGCATCAAGTTCGGAAGGAATTTCAAGGACAGCTACATCACCGGTTATGTCAAGAGAGCGGGGAATGTGTTGGTGTAGTTCAGGGGGTAATTGTTTTTCAAGGAGTTGAATTAGGGTTTCCTCTTGGGGACGTTTTAGGGTAAAGCTTTCATTACTTAATTCCAATTGGGGAGCAATAAGTTTTAGCTGCAAGAGTTCGGTTTCGTTTGGCAGTTTTAGGAGGGGAATGTAGAGTTGGTTGTCATGTTTTTTAATAGAGAGGGCTTTGTTTATCAATTCAAGTTTATGCGCTAAGGAGATTGTTTTCTCACCTAAATCTTTGGACACTTTAAGGCAGACAGTGGTTAGCATTGTAGTCACTTATTTTCTCTATTCGATACAAGTTATTTACTTTTTCAATTCTAAACACAGAGTTTAGCATGGTCTCCATGAGCCAAATGTTGGCTTCAATATGTTCTGAGAGACAGTGAGTGTAAAAAACGGATCTGCCAGGAGCTAAGGCCATATAAGGGATTAACATATCGGCTAAAAACACATCAACGGTGGATTCAGTGCGTAGTTCATTTAAAAGTTTTTTTGCAGCTTCTTCTCCAACGGATTCACTGGTTTTACGAAACTCACCTAAGGCATCAGCACCTATAAGAACATCTGTATCTGTTTTAGCCCATAAGGTTATGGAACTGCCCTTTTGATGAGAATTTGATTGATCATTTAAAACTTGAATTTGAGAGGTATAATTATTTTTAGCTAAAACGTCCATCGCAGACTTGGCTTGGCGTTTAGCAACTTGACGATCAGATAGGAAAGTACAAACAGAAAGACCATTAACACTTTCAAGGTTACCAAACCTTTCAAACTGGACCGGTTTAAGTAGCGAGATAGGCTTTACAGATATTAATGCCTCACCCATTCCTTTGGGATAATAACCATATTTTTGCACAACAATTTCAGCACTAACACTCATTTTACACAGTGTAGGAAGCAATACATAACGAAGATAGTTTATGGAAGGAGCATGTAAAG